>Ga0208274_1000380_pt1 | contig 23702 bp, 25 predicted proteins | sample ETNtaG_22_FD_185755 | JGI IMG/M metagenome (GOLD analysis project Ga0208274, IMG submission 185755) | Marine microbial and viral communities from oxygen minimum zone, Eastern Pacific Ocean - ETNP201306SV43 (SPAdes) (version 2) | ecosystem: Environmental > Aquatic > Marine > Oceanic ... | reverse complement strand
CCGCCAGAGATACTCTTAAAATCAAGTGTCGGCTTTGGTTTACTAAGACTGCCACATACTAGAACCCGGATATTTTCTTTATCAGATAAGACCATTTGTGCGTCGTTATTTACACTTGGGGCAATAATCACTTCAACAAATTGCTTGTCAATAATGCTTCTTGCTGTTTTTTTATCCAGCTCCCGGTTAAAGGCGATAATGCCACCAAATGCTGAAGTTGGGTCTGTTTTATAGGCATGTTGGTAGGCTGATAAAATGCTTTCTCGAGTGGCAACACCACATGGATTAGCATGTTTAACAATAACGCAACTAGGATTATCAAAATTGCGAACACATTCCAAAGCCGCATCAGCATCAGCAAGATTATTAAATGAAAGAGGTTTCCCTTGAATTTGTTTACTAGACGAAATACATGCTTTGTTAGATTTTATTTCCTTATAAAATGCTGCATTTTGATGGGGGTTTTCACCATAACGCATCGTCTGTGACTTGACGAACTGCAAGTTCAAAGTATTGGAAAAGCCATCCTCTTCTTGTCCCAAATAGTTTGCAATAGCTCCATCATATTGAGCGGTATGTTCAAATGTCTTTAACGCTAGTTTTCTCCTTGTTTCCAAGGATGTATCATTATTGTCGTTTAATTCATTGAGTATTAATTGATAGTCTTTACAGTCCACAACAACAGTAACGGATAAATAATTTTTCGCACTAGAACGCAACATTGCCGGTCCACCAATATCAATATTCTCGATTGCATCTTCGATGCTGCAGTCAGGGTCATCAATGGTTGATTGGAATGGATATAAGTTAACCACAACCAGATCAATCGGTTTAATATCATTTTCAGCCATCACTTTTTCGTCTACTCCTCGACGAGCAAGAATGCCGCCATGAATGATGGGGTTGAGAGTTTTTACTCTTCCAGCCATCATTTCAGGATATCCGGTATATTCTGAAACCTCTGTTACTGGAATGTTATTATCCTTTAGGAGCTTTGCGGTACCACCTGTTGAAATGATTTCTATGTCTTTTGAAACTAGTACTTGAGCAAATTCGATGATTCCTGATTTGTCAGAAACACTTATCAGCGCACGTTTTATAGGCATTTTTTTATTCTTAGAGATAGAGGAAATGTATGTAGATAATTATAATCTTTTACAGTTTATATAGCGTCGCTTTTTTCTTTAGAGTTGCTCGATTAATTCCTAGAATTCTAGCCGCTTCACTGTGATTTTGATTAACTTTGTCCAGAACAAACTTAAGAGTTGCGGATTCTGCTTGTTGAGTCACCATTTTAAATACACCGTTTGACTTTTCCCCATTCAAGTCCGAGAAGTATTTCTCGAGCTTGTCGTTAATACAGTCTTGTAAATCCCTTTGTTTCATAAAGAATACAAAAAATTGTGAAATTTGAAATATTGTTCAGAGTGATCAGTCACCCTATTTATACTTGGCCAAAATTCGACACATTTTTTTTGATCAAGATGCATAGAATACCAAAAAATATGCTTTCTGGACAGCTGTGTTCCTATTTTGTGACCATAAAAATCATAAATCTGTGATATATGGCTTAGAATTGTTGCTATCTTTTCATTCAATTTTGGAGCTTCTGCCAGCTTGCCTGTTGACAAGAAATGGTTAATTTCAAAGATAAGCCAGGGATTGCCTTGTGTTGCTCTGCCCAACATAACACCATCTGCGCCACAATGATCCAGAACATGTTTAGCTTTCTGGGCTGAATTGATATCTCCATTGGCTATAATTGGTATTGAAGAATTATTAACTATTCTCTTGATAGTATCATATTCTGCAGAGCCGTTGTATTTTTGCGCCCTTGTTCTCCCATGTATAGTTATCATTTTTACACCTGAATTTTCAGCTAGTTTGGCTATTGATGGGGCATTTATGTTTTCGGAATTCCAGCCCGTACGCATTTTCAGTGTTACTGGCACGTTGACAGAGTTGACGACAGATTTGACAATATCTTCGGCTACTTTTTCATCTTGCATAAGTGCAGAACCTGCAGCCTTATTACAAACTTTTTTTGCTGGACAGCCCATATTAATATCAACAATCTGAGCGCCAAAATCTACAGCTCTTTTTGCTGAATCAGCCATTTCATTAGCATTAGAGCCGGCAATTTGAATACTAATTGGTCCTCTTTCTGAGCTGAAATCTAGTCGATGTTTTGATTTACTTGTTCCTAAAAGATGTTTTTGCATAATGACCATTTCAGATGTGGTTAGAGCCGCTCCAAATTCTCTACATAACATTCTAAAGGGGTTATCACTTGTACCTGCCATTGGCGCCAGTAGGACTTGTGATTCTAGCTTGAAAGAGCCAATAAACATTTCAGGTTATAGTTGTTTTGATTTTTTTTGTGTTTTCTTTTTGAGGCGTTTTTGTTTTAGTTTAGATAAATGGTCAACAAAAAGAATGCCATCTAAGTGATCAATCTCGTGCTGAATGCAAATGGCCAGCATCTCGCTTGCATTAGTTTGTACAGCGTCACCATTTTGGTTAAGCGACTTGACCATTATGTTGTTTGCTCTTTTAACATTTTCATAATAACTTGGAACAGAAAGACAGCCTTCTTCAGATTCAATTTCACCTGATTTATCGATGATTTCTGGATTAATTAGGCTAATAGGTTCATTTTGATTTTCAGACACATCAACAACTATTATTCTTTGATGGCAGTCCACTTGGGTTGCCGCTAAACCTATGCCTGGCGCGTTATACATAGTATCAAACATATCTTTAATTAGTTTGTTGACGGTATCATTGATTTTTTCGACTGGTTTAGCAACAGTTCTCAGCCTCTTATCTGGATATTCAAGTATTGGAAGGATCATGTTTTTATAATAACACTATTGTCGCCTTTCACTTTCTGTTCAGAGTGGTCAACATTGTAATGTAGCCCTCTACTTTCTTTTCTAGAAAGCGCAGATTCTACAATAATTTGCGCTGTTTGCACGAGGTTTCTTAGCTCAATTAAGTCATCAGTAAGTGTATATGAGCTGTAATAGTCGTCCACTTCTTGATGAATTTGGTTTAATCTTTGATGGGCTGTTTGCAATCTTTTATCGCTTCTAACAATACCAACGAAATTCCACATTAATCTTCTCACTTCATCCCACAAATGGGCCACAACTACCTTTTCTTTTGATGGTTCTACTCTGGAAGCATCCCAATCTTTATTAGCCTTTAAAACTTCTCTAGTAAAGTTATTATTAATATGTTTTGCGCAAGACTTAGCAAATACAATACATTCAAGCAGCGAGTTACTGGCCATCCTATTTGCCCCATGGACTCCGGTATAAGCGACTTCACCAATCGCATATAAATTATTAATCCCACTTTTAGCATTTATATCGGTATTTATACCTCCGCAGGTATAGTGCGCTGCAGGCACAACCGGTAATGGGTCGTTACAGATATCAATCCCTAATTCACAGCAGCGTTTGGTAATAGTAGGAAAACGTTCAACAATCCAGTTGCTATCCTTAAATGATATATCTAGATAGACACAATCAAAGCCATGCACTTTCATTTCATTATCGATCGCTCTTGCTACAATATCTCGTGGCGCGAGTTCGAGGCGTTCATCATAATTTTGCATAAAACTTTTACCATTTGGAAGGGTTAGTTTCGCGCCTTCACCACGAAGAGTTTCTGAAATTAGAAAGGATTTTGCGTGTGGATGAAATAGACAGGTTGGATGAAATTGCGTGAATTCCATATTTACAATTTCACAGCCAGACCTATATGCCATCGCAATACCATCGCCAGTAGATGTATCTGGATTAGAAGTATAGAGGTAAGTTTTTGATGCTCCTCCTGTAGCTAAAATAGTTTTGTGAGATGAAAAGGTAGAGACTTCATTTAACCTTTTATCTAAAATATAAGCTCCATTACAAGAGTTATTTTCAGCTATTAAATCTATTGCAAGATGTTGATCGAATAGAGTGATATTTGTTTTATTTTTTGCCTGGGCCAGAAGGCTAGTCTGAACTGACTGGCCAGTTTTGTCAGCAACGTGGGCGACACGTTTTGAGCTGTGGCCTCCTTCAGTTGTAAGGTCATAACTACCTTCTTGTTGGGAAAATTCAACGCCTGCACTCTCTAGGTCAGTGATAGCGTCAGGTGCATTTTCAACCATAAAACGAATGCTTTTTTTATTTCCAATTCCGCAAGCTATGTTTATTGTATCTGAGATATGAGAATTGAAATTATCATTTGAATCTAGTACTGCAGAAATACCGCCCTGGGCGTAGAAAGAAGAGCCCTCTAGGAATTCGTCTTTTGCAATTAGTGCAATTGAAAGTTCCTCTGAAAGCTGTAAAGCACACATTAATCCAGCTGCTCCAGAGCCGATAATTAGTACATCAAAATGGTATTGTCTTGTCATTATTTTTTTATATAATACGCGCCTGAGTTAAAGGCTACTGTTTAACTTATTTCTCTCCTTTAGTAGACTAACCCTGTACTCTTATTCAATATGGGGTTTTTTAATTTCCGATTCATTAATTATTCATTTTTGGTTTGAATATTAGTATCAATTTTGGTAGTAAAGTTAGGTTGACTATAAAAGCGCTCAACATAGCAATGGCTGTAAAAACACCAAAATAAATACTTGGTATAAAATTTGACAAAATCAAGACTGAAAAGCCGATTGCAACAGTTACAGCAGTGTAAAGAATTGCTAGTCCAATCGAACCATGAGAACGGCGCATCGCTGCCTTATAGTCATTATCTTTTATTAATTCAGCTTTGAAGCGATGAATATAGTGAATTGCGTTGTCCACTCCTATTCCAATCGCAATAGCGGCTATAGTTATCGTCATAATATCTAAAGGAATATTTGCCAAACCCATAATGCCGAGTATAAAAAGGGATGGCAGTATGTTAGGTATGATTGCCAATACAGATATGCTTATTGATCTAAAAATAAATAAAAACATTAGAAAAACAATAAAAAAGACAACTGCAATAGATCGAATTTGAGAGTCAAATAAACTTTCGAGTAGGTTGTTATAGAGAGTAAAGGGTCCGGTGAATTGAAAGCTGTCTGGCTTAAAGCCAAATCCATTAATTAGTTGCATGCGAATGTCATTAATAAGTTCATTTCTATTTAGATTTTGGCCAGTCTCCTTAATGCGAGCGACCAGTCTGAGCTGGTCAGTTTTATCTGATATGTGAGGATCAAGCACCTGAGACTTGGCACTCTGAGGCATTCTATTTCTTCCAATTGAAAGTAAAAAACCGTTAGGCATTTTATTGTCATTTGCTTGCGAAAGTATTTCCATTAATGTATCAATTGAGAGAACCTTTCCTGTGGCATCAAGGCTTTCAATATACTGATGAACTTTGTGAAAGTCTTTTCTTAGAGTTTCATCGGCCCAATAGTCACTAGCAAGATCATCAAATATAATTTCCAGAGGTATAGTTCCGCCTAGTTTTTGGTCTATAAAAGTGAGCCCTTGGTTTATTTCGGTCGACTTTTTAAAATAATCGATAAAGCGATTTTCGACTCCAAGCTTACTAATGCCAAATAGACATATAACAACTAATAGCAATAAAACAGCAATAAGCTGATTACCGTATTTATCTGTCAAATAAGCCATTTTTTGGACAATTGGCAGTTCTGTTTCTTGAGTTGTAACTTTCGGTTTAGACATGAGGCTCATTAAAACGGGAAAAGCTACAAAAGAGACAGTTAGTGAGATGCAAACGCCAATCGACATAATCCAGCCAAAATCAATTACGGGACGAACATTGCTCATAGTGAAAGATGCAAATGCTGCAACTGTTGTGAGGGTCGTGAATATACAGGGTTTAAGCATCTGTTGTAATGTCTTTATCACTAGTTCATTTAGCGTTAAATCTGGATGGGTTTGTGCTAGTTCTCTATACCTAACCACTAAATGAATATTTATAGAAAGTGTTAAAACAAGCAATAAAGAAAAAAAGTTTGCCGATATCACAGTTACTTTCCATCCCAGAGAGCCTATGATTCCAGTCATAACTAGCGCGCTACATGTACTAACCAATATAGGAATTAATACCCATCTAATACTACGAAAAATAAATATTAGGATGGTTGACATTAGCGCAATAACGGACAAACTAAATAAAACAATATCTTTTGCAATAAATGAAACCACATCATTCCTGATCATAGGGACGCCACCGAGAAAGAGTTGAGCGTTGTTTCGGTGCTTATCCATAGTTTGGCGTATTTCATTTACTGCGCTTTTTAAGATATCGCTATCAGCTATGCCAAGTTCATTTGCTGTTTTAAGGGTAATTAATAGTGCAGTTGTATTTCCATCTTCACTGACGAGATTATTTGCATATAGAGGGTTTGATTTGAACTCGTTTTCGACAAGTGACATATCGGCTTTACCATTATCAATAGTATAAATATCGCTAACTAGCTCTATAAGGTTGAGTGATGGAGACTTAAAAAGAGAGACATCCAGAATCGAGGTAACAGTGTTAATTTTTTCTATCGAAAGAAGCTGGTCTCTAAGGGCCTTTAGATGTTTTAACTGATCTGGTTTTAAAACGCCACCATTTGCTGTGTAACTAATGATAAGAGTATCAAGCGAACCGAAAGTTTCTATTGTTTCATTGTAAAGAGCTAAATTTTCGTCGCCATCCAGGGAAAGAGAGTCCTCAGAAGCGTCAAGTGAGAAATATTGAATCTGCGAAAAAATTACTCCTAATACAACCAACAGGAGAGTTAAAGATCTAGCCGGTCTTTTTGTCAAGAAATTGAAAAAAGGATCCAGCATGGTTTCGGCGTAGCCTTAAAAATTAAATTGCGCAGTCGGCTCAAGGCCTAACATATAATCTAGATGGGTTTCAAAAAGCGGTTTAGATTGCCATTTATTTGTATTGTTACTACTAATTATCGAGGCCTTCATTTTGTTTTTGGAGCCTACCACTGCAAACATTCTCCCATCTGGTTTAAGCAATTGGTTGAAGTCGTTATTCATTTCTGGAATAGCGCAACCAATAATAATTACGTCATATTGTTGATTACTAAAGTCATGTTTAAGAGCGTCGCCAGTCTTAAGTTCGATATTGCCTAAGTCAAGCTTGTTGATTTCATTTTGAGCAGAATCACTTAATTCTTGATTAATCTCTATACTCGTGACTGATTTGGCTAGTTTTGCCAAAACTGCTGTAAAGTAACCACTACCAGTTCCAATTTCAAGAACAGCTTCATGTTTTTGAATATTAAGGCTATCAAGAATTCTACCTTCTATTTTCGGAGAAAACATTTTACAATTCTCACTAATCGGGATCTCAATATCGGCAAAAACCAAGCCTTGATACTCTATAGGCACAAAGTTTTCTCTTGGGATTTCACTCAACGCTTGATTTGCATCAATATTTAAACCGCCCCAAGGCCTTATTTGCTGCTCGATAACGTTTTTTCTTGCTTTATTTAAATTCATATCCATATTATTTTTTCTTTTTAGGTGGCATCAAATCAGTAATCGTTCCTTCAGCCATTTCTGCTGCAAAGGCGGTAGTTTCTGATAACGTTGGGTGTGCATGTACAGTCAGAGCTATATCGCTCATATCGCACCCCATCTCTATAGCTAAAGTAGCCTCTGCAATCAATTCTCCAGCATTTGTTCCGCAAATACCCATGCCAAGAATTTTGCCAGATTTTGAGTCAAATAAACCCTTACTAATGCCTTCGCTTCGTCCGATACTTAAACTTCTTCCAGATGCAGCCCATGGGAAAACACCCTTTTCAAAACTTATACCTTCAGAAACAAGCTCCTTTTCTGTCTTTCCAGCCCATGCAACTTCCGGATCTGTATAGGCAACAGATGGTATCGTAAGGACATCGAAACCTGATTTATGGCCACAAATAACTTCCGCTGCGACCTTTGCTTCATGAACCGCCTTATGGGCTAACATTGGTTGACCGACAATGTCTCCGATAGCATAAATATGGCCAACATTTGTCTTCATCTGTTTGTCAGTTTTAATAAAGCCGTGTTCATCAACCATTACACCAGCCTTATCTGCATCAAGCTGAAGGCCGTTAGGTGATCGACCGACAGAAACCAAGACTTTGTCAAAGGTATCTGTTTCGGGGGCGCCTTTGCCTTCGAAGCTAACCTTTATACCTTTCTTGAGTGCATCCATTTTTGTAACCTTGGTATTTAAATATATATTTTTATATGTCTTTTTTATGCGTTTAAAAAGTGGCATGACTATATCTTTGTCTGCACTAGGAATAATCTGCTGAGCTAACTCAACAATTGTAATTTCACTTCCAAGCGCCTGATAAACAGTAGCCATTTCAAGGCCGATAATGCCGCCACCTACAATAAGAAGCTTTTTTGGAATTTCATTCAGCTCAAGCGCATCCGTGGAGTCCATAACTCGGTCATCGTCAAAGGGAAATGATGGTATTTTGGTAACTCTGGAGCCTGCTGCGATAATACAGTGTTCAAACTCAATTACTTCATTTGTGGACTCTATTTTTACCTGTTGAGGTGAAATGAAATTTGCATAGCCACTAACTATTTTAACTTTTCTTGCATTTGCAAGCGCCTTGATGCCGCCTGTCAACTTATTAACTATATTTTCTTTGTTTTTGCAGACACCCTCTATATCAATTGTTGGGTTTTCAAAATGTACACCAAGATGTTCAGCTGAATTTGCCTCATTAATTATCTCGGCAGTATGCAGAAGCGCTTTAGAAGGTATACAGCCAACGTTTAGACATACTCCACCTAAACTATCATAGCGTTCGACCAGAGTAACATCCTTGCCCAAGTCAGCAGCTCTAAATGCCGCAGTGTAACCGCCTGGACCTGATCCAATAACTAAAACTTGAGTTTTTGTCATAACAATATCTCCATAATGTTTTTGAGGACTTGATTAAGATCTGCTATAAACCTAGCGCCTTGAGCTCCATCGATAACTCTATGGTCATATGAAAGTGCAATAGGAAGTGTTGCTGTTGGCTCAAATGACTCACCATTCCATATCGGTTTTATTTGCGTTCGAGAAACTCCTAAAATAGCAACTTCAGGAGAATTTATGATGGGCGTGAAATGTGTACCGCCAATTCCGCCTAGGCTGGATATAGTAAAACCTGAACCTTGCATTTCGCTTCGGTCAAGTTGACCTTCTCGAGCTCTAGTTGAGATTTCAGCTAGTTCATCAGCAAGCTCTACCAATGATTTTTTCCCCACATCTCTAATAACTGGAACCACTAAACCTTCAGGAGTATCCATTGCAACACCTAGGTTAAAATATTTTTTAACTAGAAGGTTTTCACCGCTCTCGTCTAGGGAAGAGTTAAAGTTTGGGTGTTGTTTGAGTACTTGTACAACAGCCTTCATGATAAAAACTAAAGGAGTTAGTTTAATGCCACGCTCTTTTTGGTGTTTCCTAAACCTCTCCATTTGTTCAATATTAACTTCATCAAATTGAGTAACGTGCGGTATCGTTTCCCAGCAATGGGATAGATGTTTTCCTGAAATTTTCTTTATTCTTGAGAGCGGGATTGACTCAACCTCTTCTGGCGAACTGCCGCCTGCAACAATTTTCTTAACATAGCCCTTTAAATCGGTCTCTAGGATTCTGTCTTTTGGTCCTGTCCCCTTAATATTAGATAAACTAACGCCCAGTTCACGCGCTAACTTTCTGATAGACGGGGAGGCATGTGAATCATCAGAGGTATTCAGGGAAATCTTTTCAGCACTTTCCTCTTGTTTAGCTTCACTAGATGAGTCAGTTGATACTGCTGGAGATTCTTTCTCCTGTTTATTAGTATTACTAGTTTCAGAGGTGATTGTCTCTAGTTCTAAAATTAAATCACCCAAACCAACCTTGTCGCCAGTCTTAATGGCAATACGTTTAATTTTGCCGTTGCTGGTTGATGGGATTTCCATTGAGGCTTTATCACTTTCAAGTGTTATGATTCCCTGCTCTTTTACAATTTCATCGCCTTCAGAGACTAGCACTTCTATAACCTCGACCTTATCAAAGTCACCAAGGTCAGGAACTAGAATTTCGACTGCCACTGATTTCTTTTCAGCAGTTTTGGTAGATTCTGGAACTGAGTTTTTCTCTTCTTTGTTGATTAAATCCGATGAATCTTCAAATATTAGGATAAGGTCACCTTGACTTACCTTGTCACCGACCTTAATTGCAATGTCTTTTACCTTACCTGAAAAGGGGGCGGGAATTTCCATTGTTGCCTTATCATTTTCTAATGTGATAAGGCTGTTATTCTCTTCAATAATGTCGCCAATTGAAACTAAAATCTCAATAACTTCGACAGCATCAAAATCACCAATATCGGGCAAGATAACTTTTTTTTCAGTGGCCATAAATAGCGCTAAGTAACTTATTTTTTCAAGTGAGTAATTATCTCAAAATTAGCCTAATAAAGGCGATAAATGTTAAAATTTTTTTTACATGATAAAGTAAATTTGTTAAATAAAATAATTCCACATTAATGCACCTATAAACCTAAATCGATATTTATGACACTTGCCCTTTCTACTGAAGGTTTAACCAAAACCTATTCAAACAATTTAGTTGCCCTTAAAGGTGTAGACCTGAGAGTGCAGAAGGGCGACTTTTTTGCCCTTTTAGGTTCAAATGGAGCAGGCAAAACTACAGCCATCGGTGTTGTATGCGGACTCCTCAAAGCCACCTCAGGCAATGTTACAGTTAATGGACTCGAGCAGAAAAAACACATCAGCGAAGTTAAGCGAATGATAGGTTTGATGCCACAGGAGTTTAATTTTAATCCACACGTACCAAACATTGAAATATTGACAGCCTCAGCTGGATATTTTGGTATCAGTAAGGACAAATCAAAACCTCGAGCCGAGCTGCTCCTAAAAAAAATGGAATTGTGGGATAGGCGCTTTGATGTTGCTCAATCCTTATCGGGCGGTATGAAAAGACGTTTAATGCTTGCAAGAGCATTAATGCATGAACCGCAAATCTTAATTCTAGATGAACCTACTGCAGGCGTTGACGTTGAGATACGTCAGTCTATGTGGCAATATTTGACGCAACTAAATAAAGATGGCATGACAATTATTTTGACCACTCATTATCTTGAGGAGGCTGAATCTCTGTGTCGCAATATTGCTATTTTAGATAAAGGCGACTTGATTGAACAATCAGACATGAAAAAACTTTTATCAAAAGCAAAAAAACAAGTATTAATACTCGAAAGCGAGGAAAAATTACCAGAAAATATTTCTATCAAGCATTGTGATTGTGAAAAAATAGATGATCACACATTAAAAGTATTTCAGGACGAATCAACCACGATATCTGATGTGGTTATTGAGTTGGCATCTAGTGATATTAAGATATCTCATTTAAGGAGTGCACAAAATAGGCTAGAAAAGCTGTTTTTGTCGCTTACAAACTAAAAAATAATTATGTGGATTGCATTTCAAACTATTGTAACTAAAGAGATTCTTAGGTTTGCCCGTATCTGGATCCAAACTATCATGCCTCCTGTAATTACGACTTCACTCTATCTGCTTATATTCGGCGCACTGATGGGGGACAGGATTGGTCAAATGCAGGGCATAGACTATCTCCATTTTATTGTTCCTGGAATAATTTTAATGACAGTCATAATGCAATCTTATGCTAATACCGTCTCTTCTTTCTTTATGACTAAATACAACAATAGCTTCGAAGAGTTATTGGTCTCTCCCACTCCAAATTGGGTAATTCTAACGGGATATGTATCTGGAGGTGTTTCAAGAGGATTTTGTGTCGGGCTTGCAGTTACCTTTACCATCTCTTTTTTTGTTGAAATCAGGCCGTACAGCTTTACTATTTTGATTGCCACATTCTTTCTAACTTCAATTATGTTTTCATTAGCCGGTTTTATTAATGCTGTTTTTGCCAAGACTTTTGACGACATTGCAATTGTTCCCAACTTCGTTCTGCTACCACTAACTTATTTAGGCGGGATGTTTTATAGCATAGAGATTTTGCCGAGTTTTTGGAGAGGACTGTCTGCCTTTAACCCAATCTTTTATATGATGGATTCATTTAGACTTGGATTCTTAGGTATAGGTTCTATTGAGCTTTGGAAAGCTTTTATGGTCCCAATCGTGATGATAATTTTGTTGGCATTGATTGCCAATTATCTTTTAAACAGAGGGGTAAGTATCAAGACTGAATGATTTAGACGCTCTACAACCACTATTCCTACAACATATCCTAAAAGTTTGTATCGACTTTGTATAAAAACATTAGTCAAATACTATACTTTTTAACAACTTCAGTAGTAGAATTCATACATATATCAAAATAGATCGTAATCTATGAAAAAACAATTCTGTATATTTCTACTTATATTTTTTGTATCTGCAAATATTAATGCAGAGATATCTGGTGTTAGTATTCATGATCTTACACAACTATATAAAGAACAGATTACAAAAATACTTGTTGGGAATAAACTATTTGGTCATTATGATGATGGTGATTATCGAGGTCCTGTAGAAGAAATACATTATATAAATGGTGATTATGAAATCGTAGCAGATGGAACAACTTATAGAGGTAAATGGAAAACTATAAATAATCAAATTTGCTACAAACAAAGAGATTGGATTCAGTTCGAGTGTGTTTTAGTATATGTAGGATTTAATGACGGTATGAAATTATATTTTGTCGAGAAAGTCGAAAGAGGCATTTATTATGCTGCAGGAATGATCTATGAAGAAATATATAAATCTAAAAAACTATGAAAAAAGTAATAATATTTCTAGTCTCTATATTCATTTCAATAAACTCTTATAGTGGTATTTTTAAAGAAAGTGTTTGTTTTGAAACAGATGGGCAAAATATTGTTTTTATGCCAAATGAGACTAATCCATATACTGGCATATACTTATGTAAATATGACAATGGTCAAAAGGAAAAAGAGGGTAGATATAAGGACGGCAGATTGATTAGCAAATGGACTGTTTGGTATGAGAGTGGTCAGAAAGAATCAGAGGCAAATTACAAAAACGGCAAATTAGACGGTAAATCGACTTGGTGGAATAAGAGAGGTCAAAAGGTAAGACAGAAAAATTACAAAAACGGTAAATTAGACGGCAAATTGATTGAGTGGTTTCAATTCAATGGTGAGATAAAAAGAGAAGAAAATTACAAAAATGGCAAAATATTGTTTTAACGAGTGTTAACTGACCAATCCACCCTCATTTAATGTACCTCCAAAAACCTTCCACCACGGTGGAATAAAACAAAAAGTTTGTACCGAAGTGTGTATTAACGAGAACAAAAATACTCTACTTATCACGGAAAATGTAAGAGTGTGTACCAACTTTGCATCTAGAGATTCCCTTTCATATCAAGGATTTAAAAGCAAGTGAGTATCAAGACTGAATGATATCCTCTTCTTTATTGATTAGTCTTTTAATGTTGCTTCGGTGAGTATAAAAAATTAACAAACAAATCAAACAAATGACTAAAGTTGCTTTGAGATTATTTGTAAGAAAATAGAAATAAAAAGGTGAAAGAATAGTTGCTATAAGTGCAGACAACGAAGAGATCTTCAAAACTTTCGCTACCAGTAACCAGACCAAAGAAAAAATCAAGCCAGCCAGATAATTTACTGCTATTAGTGCGCCAAGATAGGTAGCTACACCCTTACCGCCCTTGAAATGAAAGAATACAGGATACACATGACCCAAAAAGGCAAAAAAAGCTACCAAGCAAATTTCAAACAATGTTAAACCTTGATAGCTTGCAAAAAGTACTGGAATTGCACCTTTTAGGCCATCAGATAATAAAACAATTGCAGCTATTCTTTTACTGCCAAATCTTAATACATTGGTGGCGCCAGGATTACCCGATCCCTGAGTTCTTGGGTCTGGTAAGCCTGTAATCCTACAGACAATGATTGCGCTTGATAGGGATCCGGCTAAATAACTTGTAATAAATATGAAATATAAGATCAAGAGTTTTTCCTCAGAAGCTTTGCTCCATTAATTGTTGGTGAATTATTAAGCAAATTATATCAATCAATTAACTATATTTGTAGTGTTCAATCAATTACCCAGAGGTATCATATTAGCATTATTATTGACTGGGAAATTTTATGGATATTGTTTTTATAAAGGGCCTTAAAGTTGATACAGTAATAGGTATCTATGATTGGGAAAGAAAAATTCGTCAAGAAATAGTTTTAGATATTGAAATGTCTGCTGACGTTTCTAGTGCTGCAACCACAGACAACATTGAGCAGGCTTTAAATTATAAAGATGTCTGTCACCGGCTTAGCGAATTTGTAAAAACTTCTGAGTTTTTGTTAGTAGAAAGTTTAGCGGAAGAGATTTGTCAAATTATTATTAATGAATTTAACGTTAATTGGGTGAAATTAAAACTCGACAAAGGGGAAGCAATCACAGGAGCTGAGGGCGTGGGCGTTGTCATCGAGAGAACTAAACAGTAGTGGCTAGTATTCATATAAATATTGGCTCAAATAAAAACAGAAGTCATAACATTCGTCTGGCTATTAATGAGCTTGAAAAACATTTCACTGATATTGTAGTTTCTTCAATTTTTGAAAGTCCTTCTGAAGGGTTTAAAGGTAATGATTTTTATAATCTCGGGGTCAATACCACAACCATAATGACAGGGAAAGAAGTAGTTACTACCCTACGTTCTATAGAGACATCGCTCGGAAGAGACCGCACTTTACCAAAATTTTCTTCAAGAATAATTGATCTTGATCTGGTTCTTTATGATGATCTAGTTATTGATACATTGAAAGTTCCTAGAGATGATATTTTAAAGTACGCTTTCGTGTTAGCCCCACTAGCTGAAATTAGTCCAGAAGAGATACACCCTATCGAAAAGGCTACGTATCGTCATCTTTGGTCGACATTTAAATCTCGACAAGACTTTCAATTGAATCAGTATAAAATTGAACGATTATTTGAATAAATGAGTACTAACATGAAAAAATTAACCGCTTTGTCTTCACTTGTTGTTATTGCAGCGTTTATTTTTTTTACTAATACAACTCAAGCAGATTTCGTTGCCGGTAAAGATTACGTTGTTCTCGATAAAGCAGTAAAAACTGATACCGGAGATAAGATCGAGGTAAGAGAGTTGTTTTGGTATTACTGTGGACATTGTTATAATTTCGAGCCATACGTCGAAAATTGGTTACAAACCATGGACAGCAGGGCAGAGTTTATTAGACAGCCTGCAGTTTTTTCAGATAAGTGGCAAAGCGGCGCTATTTTCTACTTTGTATTGCAGCATTTAAATGAATTTGATCGACTAAATTCAGCGCTATTCAATGCCATTCATCAACAAGGCATCAAATTTTCAAGTCAGCAAGATTTTGTCACTTGGCTCACATTAAACGGCGTAGACGAAGACCAAGCGAATGAAGCATTTGAGTCTTTTACGGTTGCAGTTAATGTCAACAAGGCCAAATCTAATACCTATAAATATCGCGTAAATGGCGTCCCTGTAGTAATTGTCAACGGGAAATATTGGGTTGATGCAAGTCATGCTGGAAGCGAACAGAGGATTTTTGAGGTGGTGGATCATCTAATTCAAAAAGAATCCCAATAACTGGTGGCTGGCCTTAAAGCCGACACTGTTTTACTTTTTTCTGGGCTCGACCCAACTGGCGGGGCTGGTATCTCGGCAGATATTGAAACTATTAACCAGTTTGGTATTTCAGCTCTTCCGATCGTCACTACACTCACAGCTCAAAACACTCAGGAAGTAAAACTGATTGAAGTAACAAGTCAAAAGCTAATCGAAACGCAGTTTAAACTACTGTCTGAAGACATACCTTTTCGAACCGTAAAAATTGGATTATTAGGCTCATTAGATCAAATCAAAACAATAACTAGACTGCTGAAAGAGAAGTCTGATCTAACTATTATCCATGACCCTATCATCAGTTCAGGTAATGAAGAAAAACTTTTAGACGATGCTGCAATTGATTATATGAGAAATGAACTTATTCCGATGACCACAATTTTGACACCTAATTTGAATGAACTGAGTCGTCTAGCGCCAGGACTAGATGAACAGTCAGCGATAGCAAGCCTCAATTGTCCTTGGATATTGGTTACAACTACAGACAGCTCTGAAGTCGATATTGAACATCGTTTGTATCATAATTCAAAGTTAGTGGAACAATTTAGTTACATCAAACTGCCAGACAAATATCACGGTTCAGGGTGCACTCTGTCAAGCGCAATTAGTGCATTGATAGCCTCAGATGTAGCGGTTAATATTGCCTGTAGGAGAGCGCTCGACTATACTTATCAAACATTATTGAATGCAAAAAGTCTGGGTAAAATGCAATACCATCCTAACCGCAACTTGCCAAAATAGCATGAAATTTATTGATACTTGGTTAAGAAAAGAGATCCATGACATTCAGGCTTATCATGTTCCAAGCTCAATAAATATGATAAAGCTTGATGCTATGGAAAGCCCCTTTTTGGCTCCTCGAGAGCTAATGCCTGCCTACATTGAGTGCTTGTCTGAGGCGGCACTAAATCGCTATCCTGATGCCAATGCTGAGGAGACACAACAGACCCTTAGATCGCTCATGGATATACCGGATGAGCTCGATATTTTGCTTGGAAACGGTTCAGATGAGTTGATACAATTAATGTCTCTAGCTTGTGAAACTGGAGACACTGTCCTAGGTGTTGAACCAAGTTTTGTTATGTACGAGATGATAGCAAAATTTACCAGACTCAATTACCATGGCGTTTTATTGGACGAAAACTATCAAATCAACTTAAATACTACAATTGATGAGATTAATCGTATCAAACCTAAAATAATATTTATTGCTTATCCCAATAATCCCACAGGTAATTCATTTAATCGTGAGGCAATCCGAACAATTATTAAAGAAAGTGACGGCCTAGTGGTTATTGATGAAGCTTATTATGCATATTGCAAGGATAGTTTTCTCGATGAGGTGGTTAATTATCCCAATTTGGCACTTCTAAGGACTGTATCGAAGATAGGATTTGCCGGCCTGAGGCTCGGCTTGTTAATTGCCAATAAAGATACTGTGGGAGAGTTAGACAAATTAAGATTGCCTTATAACATCAACACGTTAACGCAAGCGAGTGCAAACTTTCTGTTAAAGGAAAAAAGCCATATCCTTGAAAATGCAAGAGTCATTATTAATGAGAGGGAGCGCCTATTTAAAGAGTTAATGAAAATTTCCAGTATTGCTGTCTATCCTTCAGAGGCAAACTTTCTATTAATCAAAGTCGATGATGCGGCAGCACTATTTACATCATTGAAAGAGAGCAGAATACTGGTCAAGAGTTTTGCTAAACATCCGCAACTTATAAACTGTATACGCGTAACTGTTGGTAAACCCGAAGAAAACATCCAATTTTTTGATCATTTAAAAAGTTACTATGGTTAACCGCAAAGAGCTAGATAATTACTGCAAAGAGTATCTCAATGTTGACGCATTCAAAGACTATTGTCCGAACGGATTACAAATTGAAGGAGCTGAAAATATTACAAATATTGTTAGTGGAGTTAGTGCAAACTTAGCACTTATTGAACGTGCTATTGATGAAAATGCAGATGCTATTTTTGTACATCACGGTATTTTTTGGCAGGACGAAGATCAAGTCATTGCTGGTGCAAAACGTCAAAAGATCTCCTTGCTGCTGTCTCATAATATAAATCTTTTTGGTTATCATCTTCCCTTGGATGCACATCCAGAGGTAGGGAACAATGTGCAACTTGGAAAACTTTTAGATATTCAAAACATAAAACCTGTTGAGGATAGCCTGCTATGGCAGGGTGATTTAAATATTAGCTTAAGTGAATTTGCAACTCGCTTAGAGAAAAAACTTGAAAGAGCTCCCCAGATCTTTGGAAAACAAGAAGAAAAGATTCAAAGAATGAGCTGGTGTACTGGAGGCGCACAAAACTTTATAAATGAAGCTATAGAGCTAGATGTAGGGCTATATTTAAGTGGTGAAGTATCAGAAAAAATACCTGCCGCTGCTCTAGAAAATAACCTTACATATATTGCTGCCGGACATCATGCTACTGAACGGTACGGTATCCAAGCTCTATGTAATAATCTAAGTAAGACTTTTCAATTAAAGCATCAATATATCGAGATTGAAAATTCAGTATAGAATTTATTTTTTAATAGCGCGCTTTAATATGAAGCCAGTCATTGAATATTATTAATATTTATCTTAGTCCTTGTATAATTCTTCAATTTAAATATTATATTTACAAATGAGTAAAAAATATGACGTTGCTATTGTTGGTGCAACTGGCGCTGTAGGGGAAACTCTAGTATCAATATTAGATCAACGCAACTTTCCGATTAACAATCTTTATCCTTTAGCTTCAAAACGTTCTGCTGGAGCGAAAGTAACTTGCCAAGGTAAATCATGGACTGTAGAAGATCTGGATGCTTTCGATTTCTCAAAAGCCCAGATCGGGCTGTTTTCTGCTGGTGGTCATATTTCTGAAATTTATGCTCCAATTGCAGCAAAATCTGGTTGTACAGTTATTGATAATACAGCACATTTTCGTCGTGACAAGGATATTCCATTAGTTGTGCCAGAGGTCAATGCACACGCTATTAGTGATTATACAAACCGTAACATTATAGCTAATCCAAACTGTTCGACAATTCAGATGTTGGTGGCATTGAAACCAATATATGATGCTGTTGGTATCGAAAGAATTAATGTGGCAACTTATCAAGCAGTTTCTGGTACTGGAAAAGAAGCCATAACAGAGCTTACAAATCAAACAGCTAACTTGTTAAATGGGAAAGATGTTGAAATAGAGGTTTATCCAAAACAAATAGCATTCAATGTTATTCCTCATATTGATGTTTTTCAAGAGAATGGTTACACCAAGGAAGAGATGAAAATGGTGTGGGAAACACAAAAAATCTTTGAAGACGAAGATATTTTAGTTAACCCAACTGCGGTTAGGATCCCAGTTGTTTATGGCCACTCTGAAGCTGTTCATATCGAAACAAAACAGAAAATTACAGCTATAGAGGCGCGAAACTTACTTGAAAAAGCTGATGGCGTAACAGTCATGGATGATAGGAGTGATGGTGGCTACGCAACACCCTTTAATGAAGCCACAAACTGTGATTCAACTTTTGTAAGTCGTATTCGTGAGGATATTAGTCATGAAAGAGGGCTTAATCTATGGGTAGTGTCAGATAATATCAGAAAAGGTGCGGCATTAAACTCTATTCAAATAGCTGAAATACTCATCAAAGACTATTTAGCTTAAGATAAAATCCGCTTATGATTACAATAGACCGAAAAACCAACGAGACAGATATTAAAGTTTCTCTAGAACTGTATGGCACAGGTAAAGCTAATATAGATACAGGCGTACCTTTCTTAGATCATATGCTAGATCAGATAGCTCGTCATGGCTTAATGGATTTGACAATTAATTGTGATGGTGACACTGAAATAGATGACCATCATACTGTTGAAGATATTGGTATTGCCTGTGGCCAGGCATTCTTCCAAGCCGTCGGGGATAAAAAAGGGTTAACAAGATATGGACATTCATACGTGCCTCTTGATGAAGCGTTATCAAGGGTTGTGCTTGACCTTTCTGGACGGCCAGGTTTGGAGCTGGGCGTAAGTTTTACTAGAGAACGAGTTGGGACATTTGATGTTGATTTAATTAGAGAGTTTTTTCAAGGATTTGCAAATCATGCCTTGGTAACTCTCCACATTGACAATATAAAGGGCATTAATTCACACCATCAGGCAGAAACTGTCTTTAAGGCTTTTGGTAGAGCACTCCGTATGGCGATTACAAAAGATGAGCGTCAACCAGATACGATACCATCAACAAAGGGCTCACTATAATTAGATTCATTTTTTGGAATAGATAAGAGCGTGCAAACAATTGCAATCATTGATTATGGAATGGGAAATGTCCGTTCTGTTCAAAAAGCAATTGAATATGTAGCTCCAAATGATCACTGTGTACTCACCGACAATTTAAATATAATTGCAGAAGCAGATAGAGTAGTTTTCCCCGGCCAAGGTGCAATGGGCGCTTGTATGAATGCACTCTACGAACATAAATTGAATGAGGTTATTAAAAAGGCAGCTAAAGAAAAGCCTTTTCTTGGTATCTGTCTCGGTTTACAGCTATTATTCGATTTCAGTGAAGAAAATAACGGTACAAAAGGTCTTTCGATAATCCCAGGAAATGTGATTAAATTCAAAAATAATCAACTAAAAATACCACATATGGGATGGAATAAGGTTAAACAAGTTAATAATCACCCACTTTGGAGTAAAATTGAAGATAATTCGAGGTTTTATAGCGTCCATAGTTATTATGTTAAGGAAAATAGCAAAAGTTATGTTACAGGTACGACTGAATATGGCATCAAATTTACTTCAGCTGTAGCAATAGGTAAATTGTTCGCGGTTCAATTCCATCCTGAGAAATCACAAAAAGACGGTCTTCAGTTGCTAAAAAACTTCACCAATTGGTAATATCTTTATATCTGAGTAGGAATAAATACTGCTTTAGTGATTTAATATATAGTTTGTACAGTTTTCTACGCCAGAATAGTATCCTTTCCCAAATATATTTAGGTGATTAAGATAGTGATAGAGCATATAAATTGGTTTTCTCTGTTCAAAACCTTCATCTAATTTATATTTTTCGTTATATGCTTTAAAAAAATAATCGCTAAATCCCCCAAACATGTGAATTAGAGCAAAATCAATTTCACGATGTCCAAAGTAGCAAGCTGAATCTATGAAATATGGATTATCTTTACCATTTATAATATTTCCAGACCAAAGATCACCATGTAGTAATGATGGTTTTATTGTGTTATCTATATATTTGCTTAGTTTTGGTTCTATAGAAAGCAATCTTTCGTATAAATCATAATCTAATAAATTAGAATTGTAGGCATACTCTATTTGATACTTCAGACGATGTTGCCAATAAAACTCTTTCCATGAGGTTATGTCTTTATTTATTGCATTGAATTGAGGCATTTCGCCGATAGTGTTATTAAAACTAAAGCCAAATTTAGAATGAGTTGCTCTATGTAGGCTTGCCAATGACAAACCTATTTGAATTTGGTAATTTTTCTGTTTCTTCTCTTCTATCCATTCTAGTACTTGGTATTGCTCAGATACCCATATTACTTCTGGTGTATGAACATAATCGCGCAGCAAATCAAGTTCAATTGCCTGATTAATCAAGTCTTTATTTGGCTTTTCTTGATACTTAACTAAGAATATGTCTCCTTTATCGGTCAATACTTTGTATATCTTTATCGTGCTATCTTTAATTGCTATTTGACTAACAATATTGCAACTGAGAATGTTGTTAATTTGTGATTCAATCAACATTAACCTTGTTTGATTTGTTTCTTAAGGCAATCTAAGTAGGTATCTTCGTCTATTGGATCATTGTTTTTTTGAGATGTAAATATCATCTGTGCGATACAATCCATCATTAAATGCTCTACTTGATGAGGGTCTTTATGTATATCAAGTAGTTTTTGATAGATCTCTTTAATGCCTGCAGGTTGTTTTATAGAAAGTTGCTCTCTAAGCGACAAATGTAAATTAATGTGAAGAAACGGATTTACCTCTCCTTGTTCGGGGAAATATTCAGAGTCTATATTGTTGATTCTTTTTTGGTACTCAGGGTGAATTTTTATAATAGAAACTAGTTCTTTTTCTAGAGGCTCAAGTAATTGCTGGTTAGTGTATTTTTGCCAGGCCTTGGCTAAGAATTCTCGTTGCTGTTTTCTATCTTGATTAAACAGCATGAATGTTTAAGAGGTTATATATTTTTCTCTTCGTATTCACACAAGTCAAGTAAAGTACACTCAGAGCAGTGAGGTGATCTGGCTTTACAGACATACCTGCCATGAAGAATCATTAAATGATGTGCTGGCACTTTATAGTCGTCGGGAATGAATTTAATTAATTTTTTTTCTACTTCAAGGACTGTTTTTCCAGAAGCAATAGCAGTCCTGTTTGCGACACGGTAAATGTGTGTATCTACAGCAATTGTAGGTTGACCAAAAGCAGTGTTCAAAACTACATTGGCAGTTTTTCTGCCAACGCCTGGTAGTGCTTCGAGCTCTTTTCGGGTTTCAGGAACTTGTGAAGTGTACTTATCAATTAGTATTCGACAGGTTTGGATTATATGTTTTGCTTTTGAATTAAAAAGACCAATGGTTTTTATGGTATCTCTCAGTTTATCTTCACCAAGTTCATAAATGGTTTCTGGAGTATTCGCCAGTGGAAAGAGAATGTCGCTAACCTGATTGACACTTTTGTCAGTTGCTTGCGCTGAAAGTGTTACTGCAACAAGCAGTTCAAATGGGGTTGAATAGTTTAGCTCGGTGGTTGGATTTGGTATTTGTTTGAGCAATCTGCCAAACATTTCACTACGGGTTTCTGCGTTCATTTAATGTACTTTTTTTGATAGCAAGTATGGGCGAATATTATACCTAATCTCAGAGCTTTTTCAATATTGCTTTTGTTTGATGCATTTATAAAAATGATTGTGCATATTCTTCTAATTGAGTCCAAATATCAGATTTACTAGGTGCACTAATTTTTAGTTTTTCTAGACTCTTATAGAAATTTTCTAAAGAAAGGTAGCCGTTTTCTCCATTCTGCACTCGAGACTGAACAATCTCAAACCATTCTTCCTGCTCGCCCTCTGTAAGGGATTCAGGAAAATTTCTGGCTTTAAAGTTTAATAACAATTTTGATAATTTCTTATCCTTAAACTGTGGTTTAAATTTCTTTAGTTCATCTGAATTTAGATTTTGTATTTGGTTGCATATCAATCTATCAGTTTTGTCAATAAAGTTATCATAAAGCGACTGATCGATGTCTAGGGCGGGAGTTCTTTCAGAGTCCTTTGTATAAATGGATTTTATTTTCTCTGTTATTTGAGTTTGGTTATCCTTAATATATGAAAGATTCTCCATGCATTTATCAATGTCAATTTGGAGTTGTTCAGTAATTTTGTTTTCAAGTTTGTAGATATTTGGTACAAACATAGGACTTTTGTTAAAGGCTAATTCTTTGATTTGAAGACGATCTAAGCCCTTGGGTAGTTTCTTTGAAAAAATTAGAGTTTTTAATTCTTCAGTGTCCAATTCAGTTAAAAGACTTGGATCCTGATCTAGATTAAAAACCAAAGCTCGGTCAGAATACTCTGGATGGTACGCAAGAGCCGCTGTTAGACGGGTGCATGAGAGTTTGGCAGAGTAAATACCAGAGGTATGTAATAAGGGGGCAAATAGTTCAATTTTTTTGCTTACTTCCCTTTTGTCGCGTAAGCTAAGTGCATAATCAAATAATTTTGGCTGTGTAGTTTTGATTATTTTAGCTATCCCAATTGTAGCCTTAACGTCAGCAAGTGCATCATGTGCATCACTATGCTCAATATTATTTGCTGGGGCAAGTTTATCTAGTTTAAAGATCGGCTTGCTATTTTCATCATAGTGCCACTTTAGGCTATTATCTTTTTTTAATGCATAGCAAAAACGAACTACGTCAAGAATATCCCATCTTGAGTTTCCATTTTGCCAATGCCATGCATAAGGATCAATAAAATTTCTAAATAGAGTGTAG
>Ga0208274_1000379_pt1 | contig 23754 bp, 20 predicted proteins | sample ETNtaG_22_FD_185755 | JGI IMG/M metagenome (GOLD analysis project Ga0208274, IMG submission 185755) | Marine microbial and viral communities from oxygen minimum zone, Eastern Pacific Ocean - ETNP201306SV43 (SPAdes) (version 2) | ecosystem: Environmental > Aquatic > Marine > Oceanic ... | reverse complement strand
GGCGCACTCACCGGCGGGTACGGGCTGGGTTCAAGAGTGCCGCACCGTGGTAGTTGGCACCTTCAAACTCGAAGGCTTTGCCGAAGCCTTTGACCCAGTTACCGTGTAATGGGGTGAGGCAGAACAATTGGAAGTCTGGCAACGAGGTCAAAGTGTTGACAATTTCCCCAAAGCGCTCGCGGAACTGTGGCAATAGCGTTTGCCATTCCTTGTCAGCGCGAACGCACTGGCGTGCATTGCAGGAAAAGCGCAACCGCCGGCGGGCATATGCCTGCTCTACTGCCGATTCATCATCGATGAACATAACCTGGGCAACGGGGTGTCGTGTCAGGTTGCCGGTGTGAGAGGCCAGGCCGCTGATAAGAATAAAAAATTCCCCGTCAAGGTCGATAAAGGGTGCGTAACTGAGCTCGGCTTCACCAGCCTTATCCAATGTGCCGAGCAGCAGGGAGCGGCAGCTACCGACGAATGCTTCACATTCCGCTCGGACCTTCTGTTCGAGGCTCACGGCTCGCTCAGCACTGCGCGGGTTCACTGACGTGGATCATCAGACGGCTGTGCCCAGGCGGGCAAAGCCCGCCTCCAGATCGGCCACCAGGTCGGGCAGCGATTCAAGGCCCGCATGGATGCGCAGCACGGGACCTGCTTCGTCCCAGGTTGTAACCGAGCGGTTTTTTTCCGGATAGACCGGGATCAACAGGCTCTGGTAACCGCCCCAACTCGCGCCGATGCCGAACAGTTCCAACCCATCGACCAGGGCGACCAGCGCTTGTCGGGGACAAGGTTGCAGCACGACCCCGAAAAGGCCGGCCGCACCCAAGAAATCGCGCTGCCATAGCGCATGCCCGGGAAAAGCAGGCAGGGCCGGGTGCAGGACCCTTGCCACCTCGGTCCGCGTTGCCAGCCATTGCGCCAATGCAATGCCCTGCTCCTGGTGGGCCTGCATCCGCACAGGCAGGGTACGCAAACTGCGCAGCGTTACATAGGCGTCGTCTGGACCAACGCACTGGCCAAATTGGTTGCGGGTCCGGTGAACAACTTGCCAGCACCTTTCGTTGCTGACAATAACCCCCATCATTATGTCACCGTGGCCAGAGAGATATTTAGTGGCTGCGTGCACAGAGACGTCTACACCATGCTCGAAGGATTTAAAAAAAAGAGGTGTCGCCCAGGTGTTGTCGAGGATGGTCGTGATGCCCCGTGCCCGGGCGATCGCAGTGATGGCGGGTACATCCTGGATTTCAAAGGTGAGTGACCCCGGGGATTCCAGGAAGATCACCCGGGTGTTGTCCTCGATGAGGCTTTCGATATTGCTGCCGGTCAGCGGATCGTAGTAAGTCACGGCTATGCCCAGCCCAGGCAGCACTTCATCGCAGAAGATCCGGGTCCAGGCGTAGACCGTGTCGGCTACCAGCACATGGTCACCGGTACGCAAGAATGCGAGCAGAGCAATACTGACTGCAGACAGGCCGGAGGAGGTCAGCACCGCGTCATGACCGCTCTCGAGATCGGCAACCGCACGTTCGAGATCGAAAGTCGTCGGCGTGCCCAACAAGCCGTAGACCACGCGCTCCCGGTTGCCGGGCTGGTGCCGGCGCTCAAAAGAGGCGAGGTCCGAGTGCAGGATGGTGGAGGCGTGATAAACGGGGGTGTTGACCACGCCATGGTGCGTCCGGCTCGAGCGGCCGGTGGTCACCGCAATGGTCGCCTCACCGGGTTTTGTTTCTTGTTTTTTCACGCGGAGATCCCTGGGCTGTCAGCAAGCGCCGTGATGGTAACAGTTCCCCAGTGGGGCCGGGCCAGCATCGGCCAATGTTGCGCGGAGACAGCCGGGCACGCCCCGCCCGGGGTAAATGGCCGACACTTTTCGGGTCGCGTTGAGCCCGCTTACAAAGGGTAAACGCAACTTTAGCCGCAGGGCCGGCCGGCGACTGGACAGAGCCGCAAAAATTAAGGACACTTGGTGGGTTACGCGAGGCCAGTGATACTGCCTGGCGTGCTAATAACGACATTTTTAACCGTTTCTCAACAAAGGAGGATACAACATGAAACGTCGTGATTTTCTGAAAAAAGCCGGTGCTGGCAGCGCGGTCGCTGCTGGTACCCTGGCTGCACCAGCAATTGTCAAGGCGCGGACTGAAATCGTTATGGTCAGCACCTGGCCCCGCGATTTTCCTGGCCTGGGTACAGCTGCTCAACGGCTGGCCAAAAACTTGTCCGATGCGACCGATGGCCGCCTGCATGTTGAGTACTTCGCGGCCAACGAGCGGGTCAAGGCTTTCGACTCGTTTGACGAGGTTGCCTCGGGTAATGCGCAGTGCTACCACACCGCCGATTACTACTGGAAAGGCAAGCACCCGGGTTGGGCTTACTTTACGTCGGTGCCCTTTGGTTTGACCTATACCGAGATCAATGCCTGGATACGTTTCGGTGGTGGTCAGGAACTATGGGACGAACTGGGCGCTGAATTCGGGCTGAAGTGTATGCCGGGCGGTAACACCGGCGTACAAATGGGTGGCTGGTTCCGCAAGGAGATCAACTCGGCCGATGACCTCAAAGGACTCAAGATGCGTATCCCGGGCCTTGGCGGCGATGTCATGGCCAAGTTGGGCGCTTCGCCCGTGTCTCTGCCGGGCGGCCAAATCTACGAGAACCTGATGTCTGGCGCTATTGATGCGACCGAGTGGGTCGGTCCCTGGAACGATGGCTTCATGAAGTTCTACGAGGCGGCCAAGTACTATTACTATCCGGGCATGCACGAGCCGGGCTCGATGCTGTCGTTCGGCTGGAACAAGTCGTTTTGGGATAGCCTGTCTGCTTCGGACCAGTTGCTTATCACGTCGGTTGCAGCGCTGGAGAACGACCTGATGATGTCTGAGTACAACTACAACAATGGCGTGTCGCTAGAGAAACTGATCAACGAGCAGGGCGTTCAGTTGCGCGCCTTCAATGACGATGTTTACGACAGTTTCGGTGAGGCAGCGGCGGAGGTGTTCGAAGAAGTCCGGGCTCACAGTGATCTTACAAACCGTGTTCACGAGAGTTTCGAGGCTACTCGTGCTGCAGTCGGTGGTTGGGCCAAGATCGCCGATGTGGCCTACCTTGCACAACGCAACCGGGTGCTCGGTCTCTGATCTGACACCTGTCACCAGGAAAGGAAGGCGGGGCCTGCGGGCTCCGTTTTCCCTTGTGCTCACCGATAGCCCGTGCCGTCGGTTGCCAGGCCGGGTCACATGGCACTGTGCAGGTAACGCAAAGGTATGGCCATAATGGAATCGAGCAGGGTGGCAGCGGTTGGTAACGAGCCGGTGCACTGGACCAGACCGGCTGTGCTGGCCCGCATGTTCGCCGCGGCCGTGATCGGCAGCACCTTTTTGTTTCTGATCAACAACTACCTTATCTTCTGGCAGGGTTGGCCGGGCTTGTGGAAATTCTTTGCTCACCAGCAGTGGCTGGGGCTGGGACCATTGCGCTCGCCGCTGGTCGATGATGTGCTGCTGTTGGGCTGGATCCAGCTGGGAATACTACTGGCCCTGCTGGCCGGGGTGGCAGTTTATGTATTGTTGACCCCGCAACGGGGTCTGCGTGTGGACTCGGAATTGTGGTCGTCGGTGGCAGCGTATGTCATCCGCGGCTGTTTCTGGGCTGTGCTGCTGGTGGGCGTGGTCGACATGGTGATCTCATTCCTGCGCGTGGAGGGATTTCTGGTTGCTCTTTTCGGCCAGGAGATGGCAACGAATCTTGGACGCTCAGTGTATCGCGGCAGCCACATCCACTACCCACTGGTGATACTTGGTTTCATCATCGCCTTGTTCGCCCGTGGCCTTGGGTTTATCTGGCTGGCACTGTTCGTTGTGATTGCCGAATTCCAGATCGTCATCTCGCGTTTCATCTACTCCTACGAACAGGTGTTTATGGGTGACTTGGTGCGTTTTTGGTATGCGGCACTATTCCTTTTCGCCAGTGCCTATGCCCTTATCACCGAAGGGCATGTGCGCGTGGACGTTTTCTATACCCGCTTTAGCCTACGTGGCAAGGCCTGGACCAATTGCCTGGGCTCAACCCTACTCGGGTTGCCGTTATGTTGGGTGATTCTGACGACTGGCATGGCCAGCAAAGGTAGCAGCCTGAACAGCCCGCTGCTCAGTTTCGAGGTTTACCAGCAGGGCTACGGCATGTACGTCAAGTACCTGATGGTGGGCTTTCTGATCATTTTCGCCGTGTCCATGATGATCCAGTTTTGCAGCTACTTTCTGAGCAGTGTGGCCGATCTTTGTGGTGAGTCTGGCCACAAGGACGTCGCCGAAGAATCGGCGCTCTAGCGCTAGCCAAGCGCCGAAAGCCTACCCATGGAACTCGTTTTTCTGAGCCTGCTCATAGTGCTGATGGTGCTGGCGCTCAGTTCCGGTTTTCCGGTGGCTTTTTCCCTGCCGGGCTCGGCGATTCTCAGTATTGGCGCAGCTGCATTGTGCGGGTACATTTTTGCTGGTGATGCGGGTGCCTATTTTGCTCAGGGTGGTGCAGTCCAGTGGCTGAGTGCAGGGGTCACTAATTTTCGCAGTCTGTACTGGGATGTTGAGCGCGATACGCTGATTGCGATTCCGTTGTTCATATTCATGGGTATCATGCTGCAGCGGTCAAAGATTGCCGAAGACCTGCTGGTGGCCATGGCCCAGTTGTTCGGGCCGGTGCCCGGCGGGCTGGGCATCTCGGTGGTGTTCGTAGGGACGTTGCTGGCTGCGACCACAGGCATTGTTGGAGCCACGGTCATAGCCATGGGACTGATTTCGCTGCCAGCCATGTTGCGGCATAACTATGCCAAACCGCTTGCTTGCGGCACGATTTGTGCCGCTGGCACGCTGGGTCAAATTATCCCTCCCTCTATCGTCCTGATCATTCTCGCTGATCAATTGTCCAATGCGACCGATGTGGCCGGGGCCTTGCGCACCGAGCACTACAAACAGGTCACCGGCGAATTCAACCTGCCATCGGAGTTTTCTGTCAGTTCAGCGAGCGCCGGTGAGATGTTCATGGGGGCCCTGTTTCCAGGTCTGGTGCTGGTGGGGCTGTACATGGGCTACATCCTCATTAGAGCTTTGATTCAGCCCCGCAGTGCGCCGTCTGTCCCCTACGAAGGCAACTACGATCTTCAGTTTGTCATCCGGGTGTTGCTGGCGCTGGTGCCACCGTTGGCGCTGATTTTTGCGGTGCTGGGCTCCATCATCATGGGTATTGCAACCGTCAATCAGGCCGGCGCCATCGGCGCCATCGGCGCTATGATCATGGGCGGCTACCGGCTTAACACCAGTGGCAAGCACCGCTACCTTCCGGCGATCATCGCCTTGGTATCGACACTGTTGATCTTCGTTGTCAACAGTGCCTACGAGGTCAATGTCAAGAACCTGCAGTCGTCCGAGGATGTGGTCGGCTTGATTTTGGCATCCGTAGGTGTCGCCGGCCTGTTCGTCTCGATGTTGTGGAGTGCATACCGGGCGTTCGTTACTGAAGACGTGTTGCGCGGGGTCATGGTGGAGACGGCCAAGATTACCTCGATGGTGTTCATTATTCTCATCGGTGCAGCAATGCTGACCTCTGCATTTAGGGCGTTCGGCGGAGAGATACTGGTCAAGGATTTTCTGGGTGGGCTACCCGGCGGGTTCTGGATTCAATTCATCGTGGTGATGGCGGTGATTTTTCTGCTTGGGTTCTTTCTCGACTTTATCGAGATTGCCGTTGTGGTGGTGCCGATTGTTGCCCCGATCCTGCTGGCCGAGCCTTCGGCCAATGTCACCGCCGTCTGGTTGGGGGTGATGATAGGGCTTAATATTCAGACCTCGTTTTTGACCCCACCTTTTGGTTTTGCGCTGTTTTACCTGCGCGGCGTCGCCCCCTCCACGGTGAAGACGCTGCAGATCTACCGTGGGGCCGTGGCGTTTATCGCCCTGCAGTTAGCGGGTCTTGCGATCACCGGATACCTGCCCAGCTTGGTTAACTACCTGCCTAACAAGATCACCCTGACCGCTGAGACGGCCCCGCCGCCAATGAATCCGCGGCTGCAGGAATGCCTTGAGACCTACGTTTTCACCCGCTACGACGAGTCCGAGGATACGCTACGAGCAGTGGTTCGGACGATGCGCGCCCTTGATACGAGTTTCCTGCCCCAAGCCCAGGCAGCAGCGTTAGAGAAGACCCATGCCGGGGTGCTCAACACCTTTGCTTTGGTCAAGGAACTGCAGCGTACCCGCGCGGCAGTCGACCAGTTTGAGCCGGATTATCGGCCACTGCATCGAAAGACCCGGTTCATACAGCGCCAAATGCGTAAGGTAGACCAAAAGATCGAAGTACTAGAGCAGCAGAAGAACCGGATCAGCCGCGGCGAGGGCACCGAAGCAGACTTGCTCGCGATCGATAGGAAAATCGCCACGCTGACACAGGAAAAACAACAGATCGCCGCTACCATTCCCGCAGACTGGGAAGGCCAGCATGAAGCTTACGTGACCCTGGTCAAACAGGAGAAGAAAGCGGTCATTGCTTATCGACGAAACGTGGATGAATCGTACGATGCGCTGGTCCAGGTGCGACAACTGCTCGCAGCAACACCGGCGTTAGTCGATATTGGCCCGGCCTTGGCGGGCCTCCGCGAGGTGATAATAAATGAAGCGCCGAGCACTGCGATGCCGACAATAAAGGCCTTGGGCAAGGAACTGGGGTCAATAGCGGGCAGCAGCAAGATCAAATCCCGGATCAGTAAGGCCCGGCGCTCTCTCAAGGGGAGTAACGCCGACCCGGTGAAAGCGCTGGCCTTGCTCGATGAGGGTCTCGCGTTGTACGCCGACGAAGTGCGTTGGCGACAGAAGGCGAGACAAGAGCTCGGCGGGCCGTTGACTGAGTATGACCAAGCCCTCAAGCGTACAGTAGGACTGCGTTTACAGGAGCGCTTGGACGCCGAGCAGGCGGAGTTCGTGGCTCGTTGTAAATCAAAGCATCAGGATATTTCCCTGAACTTCTGATAACCCAGAGGCTGGTGGTTGCTCTGTGGAGTTAAGTTCTTATGCCTAACGAATTTCGGTGCGGTAACTGAAACTATCTGCCCGGCCGCGGGTGATGCGAAACTCGATTGGGCGGTTGCCCTGGGTATAGGTCAAGCGATGTAACACCACCAGTGGTGCGCCAGGGTCGATATCGAGTGCGCACGCTGTATGTTGATCTGCGATCTCAGCAGTAAGAGATTCCTCTGAGCGGATGATAGGAACTCCGAGCTGGTCTACCACTACTGCATACATCAGATCGGGGATATGAACTTCCTCTTTTTCAAGACCTGGGACCATCGACGCAATCCACCAGCATTTTTCGATCAGTACCGGCATTTCTTCACGATAACCGACACGCTCGATGTAGACCATTTCGCATTGCTCAGGGACTTGCAATTTGTGACAGATCTCACCTGGGCCCTGGCGCAGTTCGCGCACCGGGGTTTCCTTATGGATCCGTACCGGGTTACCACTGTGGGTACCATAGGAGAAAAAGCGAAAAAGACTGTTGTTGAAATCGATTCTTGATACGTAGGTGCCTTTGCCCTGGTGGCGATAAAGACGCCGTTCTCGTACGAGATTCTCTATAGCTTTTTTGACAGTGCCAACGCTCACATTGATCTTATTGGCTAGCTGAGGTTCGGAAGAAATCAGGTCGCCAGGTGCCAACTCGCCGCTGTCGATCTGCTGGCGCAGGTAGTCTTCTACGACCCGGTAGAGGGGTTTAACCGGAGCTGCAGTGACGGGAAACGCTGATTTCTCAGTAATTTCGGCCTGAATTGGTTCAATTTTGGGCATAATTCAACACATATATATGAGTTATATTACTTATATAAATAGTATATCGTGATTGGCGTCCACCCGCCATCAGAGATGTCAGCGGGAGCCCCTGGAAAGGCTTTCGCCGCAGGAGGAGCAGGAATTGGAGTTTATTCAGTTCTTCGGCGATGTACTTACACTCGAGATCATGCTCGTGCTCGTATTGGCGACCGGTGCCGGTCTGGTGTTGGGTGCGATGCCTGGCCTCAGTCCAACCATGGCCGTTGCCCTACTGATTCCATTTACTTTTCATATGGATTCGGCGACGGGTCTGGTTCTTCTCGGAGCGGTGTACACGGCGACGGTCGCTGGCGGGGCGATCAGCGGCATTTTGGTAAATATACCGGGCGCACCCGCCAACATTGCCACCGTTCTTGACGGACATCCTCTGGCCAAACAGGGCCGTGCATCCGAGGCATTGCACTACTGCTTTATTAGTTCGTTTATCGGTGGTGTCATCGGGGTAGTGGTGCTGATCTTTTTTACCCCGCCTCTTGCAGAACTGGCACTGGCCTTCGGCCCAGCCGAACTGTTCTGGATAGCTATTGTCGGCGTGACCGTCATCGGCAGCGTTGGTTCCAAGTCGGTCGTCAAGGGGTTGCTCTCTGGCGCAGCGGGACTATGGATATCGACTATCGGAATCAGCCCGATTTTTGGCGAAGCGCGTTTTGTGTTTTCAGATCATGTGACGGGCGGTGTGCACGTGGTGGCAGCGCTCATCGGTTTGTTCGCCATCCCGCAGGTTTTTCAGTTGTTGGTCACTGCCCGGGAAAAGAATACTGGCAGTCTCTATAGTCTGGAGAGTCACCGCCTGATCGACTCGATCAGGTACAACTTACGGCGCTTCAAGGCGCTCGCAGTGGGCACGGTTTCCGGTGTGATCGTTGGCATCATCCCCGGTGCGGGCGGGCAGATTGCCGGCCTGGTGGCCTATGACCAGGTTCGCAAGTTCAGTGACGATCCGGATCGTTTTGGCAAAGGTGAGCCGGACGGGGTAATCGCGGCTGAGTCAGCGAATAATGCGATGGTGGGCCCCTCTCTAGTACCTCTGCTGACGTTGGGCGTTCCGGGTAGCCCGACCGCAGCAGTATTACTGGGTGGGCTACTGATCAACGGCCTGTTTCCTGGCCCGGATCTTTTTACAGTGCACGCGCAGGTGACCTGGACATTCATCGGTTCACTGCTGATTGCCCAAGGACTGATGCTTGTCCTGGGGTTAGGACTCAGCCGTACCAGCAGTTATTGGGTGATGCGGGTGCCGAGCCACTACATGGCGGCGGCGGTAACGGTACTAGCCGTAATTGGCACCTACAGCATTCAGAACAGTTATTCGGATGTGCTTGTCATGGCCACTCTGGGGGCGTTGATGTATGTAGGCAGCCGCTATGGCTTCAGCGCTGCCCCGATGGTGCTGGGCATCATTCTGGGGCCTATCGCTGAGGACAACTTCCAGATGGGTAAGATGATTGCGGAAACGGGGGAGGGCATGTTCTCCTACTTTTTCCTCGGCACTATCAATATCATCCTGGTCACCCTTTGTCTGGTCTCGATCGTTTACAGCGTCCTTGCCGAGGTGAAACAGCGCCGCCGGGGTGGCACTGTCGTCGACGCGGGTGTTGATCGCAGTCTGGCCGGAGGGCTCGGCGCCGCCGTTTTGTCCTTGATTGTTCTGGGTGCCGCGGTTTTTTCCGGCAGTGGCGAGGCTTTTTTCTTCCCCCGGCTGCTCGCTGTCATCATGACCGGGCTCTCAATCGTGGTGCTGTGGGACGGAATCCGCTCGCTGCGCAGCAGTGATGTGCGAGAGGCTGCGCGCTGGCGTGATATCGGCGCAGGCAGCACTGTTATCGTGGGCTACCTGATTGTGCTGGAGATGCTGGGTTTTTACGCATCTTCTTTTCTCGCGTTTGCTCTTATTGCGTTGTGCTACCTACCGTTACGAAACCGGCGCAGTGTCCTCATGCTGGCCTCAGTAAGTGTGGTGTTTATTGGGATCGTCTACCTGTCTTTTGAGCACATGCTGCAGGTCATGACGCCCAGAGGAATCCTTTTTTGACACAGTTTCTTTTCGTGGGGTCCTTGCTCCCTTGGTTGACGGGGGTGACACGGGTCTCATGGAGTACCCGTCCCAAATGGGACAAACCCAGTCCTACAAATCAGGAGGTTGAAATGTCAGTTCTGAAATACATTGTTAAGGCCGGTACCACAGCACTGGGTGCGTTGCTGCTGATGGCACCAATCCAGGTTGTCATCGCTGAGGATTACCCAAGTGCCCCGGTACAGGTGACCGTTGCATATGGACCCGGCGGCGCTACCGATTTTCAGGCCCGCATCGTGACGATGATGGCAGGTAAGGAAAAATACCTGAACATGCCTATTGTGATCTTCAACAAGCCCGGAGCCGGTGGCCAGAAAGGCTGGAACTGGTTTGCCGCGAAGGCAAGCACAGACGGCCACCAGCTTGCCGCCTATAACGTGCCGCACTTTATCGCGCAGTCGATTAAGTTTGATACCAAATACAACATCAATAATCTGGAGCCGATTGCTAATTGGGGCGCAGACCCTGCAGTGCTGATTGCCCCCAAAGACAGTCCTTTTAACTCCGTAGCCGATGTGGTTGCCCATGCCAAAGCCAATCCCGGCACTATCACCGTAAGTGGTGCCGGCCTGTACGTGGGGCATCACATTGCCCATCTGCAGTTTGAAAGGGCTGCTGACATCAAGCTCAAATATATTCCGGCGGGCGGTGGTGTTAAGGCGATGAAGATGGTGTTGGGTAATCAGGTGATGGCTGGCTTTAATAACCTGTCAGACGCCTATCGTCAGGGTGATCGGATCAAAATTCTTGGCGTAGCCGATAACCAGCGCGAGGCGATGTTCCTGCCGGATGTACCGACTTTTAAGGAGCAGGGCGTTGACGTGGATGATTCCAGTGTGAATTTCCGCGGTATCATGGCGCGAAAGGGCACTCCGCAGGAAGTCATCGATTTTCTGGCAGAGCGAGTCCACCTGATGTTCCAGGATGGAAAAGTGGCCAAGAAGATGAAGGCCGGTGGTTCGCCGCTGCGTATCATGACGCGTGACGAGGTGCTGGCCATGTGGGCAGAACGCCAGCCCTACCTTGAGGATTTATTGAAAGGCCTCGATTAAAGCTTTTTATGTTTGGTGTGCCGGCAGCCTAGGCTGCCGGCACACCTGATTTTTTCAAACCACTCGATTCTTTTTTGATCAGACTGTCATGAACCCTGACGCACTCATTAACGATCTCATCACCCGTGCCCGTGAAGCCCAGGCAGAGTATGAGAAGTTTGATCAAAGACAGGTTGATGATGTGGTGGCGGCGATCGCCTGGACCGTCATGGAGCCTTCGCGCAACCGTCGTCTGGCCGAGCACGCTGTACAAGATACCGGCCTGGGCGATGTTGACCACAAATTCAGTAAGAATTTCCGGAAAACGCTGGGCTTGTTGAGAGATCTCACCGGCACGCCTTCGGTGGGGATTATTTCTGAGGATACAGCGCGGGGTATGGTAGAGATTGCCAGGCCGGTAGGCGTGGTCGGGGCAATTACCCCGTCTACTAATCCGGTGGCTACCCCGACCAACAAGGTCATGAATGCGTTGAAAGGGCGTAACGCTATCATTCTGGCACCCTCGCCTCGGGGTGAGGCAGTTTGCGGTGAGCTGATCACACTCTTCCAGAGCGCGCTCGAGGCTGTCGGCGCGCCGCCCGCCTTGGTTCAAAAAATGCCGGCACCGATGAATAAGGCGGCCACCGAATTACTGATGCGCGCGGTTGATCTGGTTGTCGCGACCGGGTCGCAGAACAATATCCGAGCGGCTTATTCCAGCGGAACGCCGGCAGTTGGTGTAGGCGCAGGCAACGTGGCTGTTATTGTCGACGAAACGGCTGAATGCCCGGGCGTAGCTGAGAAGATCCTGGCTTCAAAAACTTTCGATAACGCGACCAGTTGCTCTTCAGAGAACAGCGTGGTGGTGGTCGATAGCGCCTATGATGCCCTGGTGGCGTCCCTTGAATCTCGCGGTGCCCTGATGCTTGATGTAGACGCCAAGATGGCCTTGCAACAACTGATGTGGTCTCAGGGCAAACTCAATCCCGCCGTCATTGCCCAGCCTGCGGAGCAGATTGCCCAGATGGCAGGCATCGCGGGTCAGTCGGGCAAAGCGATCGCCACGCTGCTGGTGTCGGAAACCGGTACAGGACCGGGCTACCCTTTTTCGGGCGAGAAACTCTGCCCGGTGCTGACCATCTACCGGGCAGCAGATTTTGATGCCGCGCTTGCCCAGGTAGCCAGAATCTACAGCTATCAGGGTGCGGGACATTCGGTTGGTATCCATACGCAGAATCCCGATCGGCCGATCAGGGTCGGGCTTGAACTGCCGACCTGTCGGGTCATCGTCAACCAGGTGCACTGTTTTGCCACCGGCGGGAGCTTTGATAATGCCCTGCCGTTTTCGCTGTCGATGGGGTGTGGCAGTTGGGGCGGCAATAGCATCAGCGAAAACCTCAATTACCGGCATTATCTGAATATCGTCCGGGTTGTCACGCCGATACCGGCCCGGGAGGTCTCGCCCGAAGACCTGTTGGCGGATTACTGGTCGCGCTATGGAAAGTAACGTGTCCGGGGAATTTGCTGCGCTGACAGACTGTCGCGAACTGACGGTGCGTCGGGTGATTGATGATGGAGCGGCAGCACATCCCGACAGAGTTTTTGCTGTTTTTCCCGAAACCGGAGTTGAGCTGACCTGGGCACAATTGCGAGAGGGTGCGCGTCGTCTGGCAGTACATTTAGCGTCGATCGGGGTGGCGCCGGGCGCAACCGTGGGATTGCTGGCGGGCAACGGACGCTTGGCGCTGGAGGTTTTTCTTGGTTGCATGTATGGCGGGTTCACCACGGTGACTTTCAACCCGGTGGCGGGTCAGAATACTTTGCGGTACGTGCTTGGTCACTCGGAAGTCAGCATCCTTTTTACCGACGAGGCCAATCTTGAGGCCGCGCACAGTGCCCGTGCCCACGACCTGCCCGAAGTGGCGGTGTTGTGTGCGAGCACGGACCAGGGACTTGATCTGCCATCGGCTGGGTCTGCGGAACTGGCTGCGCCGGCCCCGCAGGACGATGCGCTTTTAATTTATACCTCGGGGACAACCGGACGGCCAAAAGGCGTTATTCATTCTCATACCAGCCTGCTGGCGGGAGGTGCCAATACTGTTTCAGCCCATCACCTGTGTCCTCAGGATAGCGCGTTGTGCGTGTTGCCACTTTGTCATATCAATGGTCAGGTAGTGACGGTGATTGCACCGTTGTTGAGTGGCTCCTCGGTCGTGATGCCGCACCAGTTTCGGGTATCGCAGTTCTGGAACTGGGTGACCGCTAACCAGTGCACCTGGTTCAGTGCGGTGCCTACCATTATTTCTTACCTGTTGGGCTTAGACGCAACAGGTGGGCCTGCGCACGAGGAACTTGCCTCGGTTCGCTTCGGCCGTTCTGCATCGGCACCCCTGCCGCCAGCTGTGCACGAGGCATTTGTGGCGCGTTTCGGTATACCGTTGGTCGAGACTATGGGTATTACCGAAACTGCGGCACAGATTTTGTCCAATCCACTGGATCACGAGGCACATCGGATCGGCTCACCGGGTAAGGGCTGTGGAAATCAGGTTCGTATTGCCAATGGTGATATTGTAGTGGATGGGACGCACGTTGAAGCCGAGATACAGGTCCGAGGCCCCAACCTGATGCGCGGTTATTTGAAAAATCCTGAGGCAACCGCGGCCGCATTTACGACCGATGGCTGGTATCGCACGGGGGATCTGGGCTGCATGGATGATGAGGGTTTCATTTTTGTCACTGGCCGTATTAAGGAGTTGATCATCAAGGGTGGCGAGAATATCTCCCCGCGGGAGATTGATGACGTGATCTACCAGTTCCCCGGGGTTCTGGAAGCCGCAGCGATCGGGGTTCCGGATACCCGCTACGGGGAAGAGGTCGCGGCTTGTGTGGTGCCCAGTCCCGGCGCCTCGATCGTGCCGGAGGCGCTACGCCGCCACTGTGAAGAAAAACTGGGTGTTTTTAAGACACCGAAAGTGTTTCATGTGATGAATACCCTGCCAAAGGGGCCTTCGGGAAAGATTCAGCGTCTTAAGCTTGTTGACGCAATCGGTGAGCCGGACACAAGCGCTGTTTAGATCTCTGTTGACCCTGGGCCAGTGACCACGGGGAAAGCATGAATAGTCTCTTCAGTCAGTGTGAGGTGCAGTGCCTGCGCAGTTTGTTGACGCTGGCTGCTAGCGCCAAACCAGTGACGACGGTAATCGTCGGTGCGGGACATCCAATGGTGAGCGACTGTTAGTCAGATCCTTTTGACATAAATATAAAGATATGTTTATATCCAGATATGAAATTCGTAAATTTGACAGATTTCGTCGAGGCCGTGCGTGCTGTGGCGGAGCCGACACGTCTGCGAATCCTGGACGTGTTGGCCGACGGGGAGCTCACCGTCAGCGAATTGTGCAGGGTCCTTGCGATGAGTCAGCCACGGATCAGCCGGCACCTCAGGATTATGACCGAGGCCGGCGTTTTGACACGTCAGGTGGAAGGCAGCTGGGTGTTTTATCGCTCGGCGTCACATGGCGAGGACCGGGATCTCGCGGCGGATATCCTGGCCCATTATCCGGCCGCTGATCTACAGCGGTTGCAGGACCGGGCGCGTCTGCGCACCGTACGACAGCAGAACAGCCGTCGCGCCAAAGCCTATTTTCGCAAGGTAGCCCGGGACTGGGACCGGGTCCGGGGACTGTACGTGTCAGAGGGCCAGATAGAACAAGCGGCGCTCGAAGTTCCAGGAACGCGGGATGTACGCTGCATGGTGGACTTGGGGACTGGCACCGGGCGCATGTTGGAATTGTTTGCGACACAAACGGTAGATGCTGTCGGGGTCGACGCCAGCCGCGAGATGCTGAGCATAGCGCGGGCGCGGCTGCACCAGGCAGGTCTGGGCCATTACCGGCTGCTGCAGGAGGACCTGACGGGAACCAGCCTGGCGGATGGGTGTGCGGACGTTGTCACACTACACCACGTGTTGCATTTTCTGGACGAACCGGAACTTGCAGTGCGCGAAGGCGCTCGCCTGCTGGCCGCGGGGGGTGCGTTGATCATCGTGGACTTTGCGCCCCATGAGCTGGAGACATTGCGCAGCGATCATTCTCATCGTCGCTTGGGTTACCACGACAGTGAAATCCGGCGTTGGATCGAGCAAGCGGGCCTTACCGGTTTTGCAGCGAAACATCTGGCTGCAGATGACGATGCCCAGGCGTTGACCGCCGTGGTCTGGCATGCCCGGCGTAAAGGTCGGCGGAATGTCCGGCGAGAAGCAGCATGAACAGCAAACCGGCAATAACCGGGGATGCACTGCGAGCCAGTGTCGAAGAAACAGCCGGGAGGCTGGCGGGGCGGCCGCGGCCGGCGGTCGCTACACTGCACTCGGAGCCAGAGATTTCCTTTGAGTTCTTTCCGCCAACGGCCACCGGGGTTGAACATTTTCACGCCACCTTGGAGGCACTCGACCCACTGGGTGCGGACTTCATGTCAGTGACCTATGGTGCCGGTGGCAGTTCGCAGGAGCGGACCCTGGCGGCGCTGCAAGCGATCAACAGTCGTTGTCAAACTCCGGCCATGGGGCACTTGACCTGTATCGGCGCAAGCCGCAACAGCGTCCTTGAGGTGGTAGACAGCTACGCAGCCGCGGGTGTTAAGCGGATCCTTGCGTTGCGTGGCGACCCGCCCGCCGGAACAACTGAATTCACAGCACATGCGGACGGGTTCGATGGTACCGTGGAGCTGGTGGCGGCGATTGCGGCCCGCGGCAATTTTGATCTCAGTGTCGCCGCGTACCCGGAGAAACATCCGCAGGCCCGCTCAGTGGCCGCCGACCTCGATCACCTCAAACGCAAACTGGATGCCGGGGCGCGCCGGGCGATCACGCAATTTTTTTTCGAGCCCGATACTTTCCTCAGTTTCCGGGACCGGGCAGCGGCTGCAGGTATCAGCGCGCCGATTATTCCGGGAATACTGCCCGTAATGAACCTGCCGCGAACGTTGGCGATGGCCCGCCAGTGCGGCACAACAGTGCCGGCATGGCTTGGCCAATTATTCCAGGGGCTGGATGATGCCCCACAGATTCGCCAGTTGGTAGCAGCAACGGTTACCGCAGAGTTGTGCACGCGCCTGCAGGATCAAGGAGTGCACCAGTTTCACTTCTACACGCTGAATCGGCCTGAACTCACCTGGTCCATTTGCCACATACTCGGGCTGCGTGCGGCAGGCAGTGGCAACGTTGCCGCTAATCTGAACCAGAGAATCCCGGCAGCGTAGGAGATTTGTTCGCCTTTTCAGCCAGCGGCAGAGCTGGAATTTCGGTGCAGCCGATGGTTTTTTTTTGCCTGGCGGCTAGAATCAACCGCTCCAGTGCAATTTTCTCAGGTGAGGCGAGCAATGAGTGTGGTCAGCCGCGAGTGGTACGAACAGTACATGATGCCAAACTACGCGCCGGCCGCACTGATACCGGTGCGGGGAACCGGCTCCCGGGTATGGGACCAAGCTGGCCGCGAGTACATCGATTTTGCCGGTGGCATTGCCGTCACCGCGCTAGGCCACGCCCATCCGGCACTTGTTGCTGCGTTGACTGAGCAGGCCGGCAAGCTTTGGCATACCGCCAACGTTCTGGTTACGGAGCCAGCGCTTGAGCTTGCCAGGAGACTGGTAGAGGCAACCTTCGCCGAGAAGGTCTTCTTTTGCAATTCGGGCGCAGAAGCAAACGAGGCCGCGCTCAAATTGGCCCGGCGTTACGCTTGTGACCACACCGGGGTGGGCAAGGACGAAATCTTAGCGTTTGATAATGCATTTCACGGGCGCACACTTTTTACGGTAAGTGCCGGCGGGCAGCCGGACTACCGCAAGAATTTCGGTCCTTTACCGGGGTCTATCACCCACCTGCCATTCAACGATATTGGCGCGCTGGAGGCGGCTTTTTCGGACCGGGTCTGTGCAGTGATCGTAGAGCCGCTTCAGGGTGAAGGCGGGGTGGTCGCGGCCGACAAGGATTTTCTACAAGCTATTCGTCGCCTCTGTGATCAGCACCAGGCGTTGATGATCCTGGACGAGGTACAGACGGGAGTTGGGCGGACGGGCTTTTTGTACGCATATCAGGCCTTCGATACGGTGCCGGATATCCTGACCACAGCCAAAGGCCTTGGGGGTGGGTTCCCGGTTGCTGCCACACTGGCACGAACCGAAGTGGCCGAGTCTCTTGCGGTAGGCAGCCATGGCAGCACCTGGGGTGGGAATCCGATGGGGTGTGCGGTAGCAAATACAGTGCTTGGAATCGTCAACACGCCTGAGGTGCTGGCTGGGGTCGGCCAGCGACGGGCGCGCCTGGAGGCGGGCTTGCGCCATATCGGCGAGAAACATGGAGTATTTGCGGAATTGCGCGGGATGGGTCTATTGATCGGCTGCGCGTTGACCGAGCCGTGGCAAGGCAAGGCTCGCGAGTTCCTGCAGGCGAGCCAGGATGAGGGGGTTTTTGTTCTAGTCGCAGGTGCCAGTGTGCTGCGGTTGGCGCCCTCGCTCATCATTTCGCAAGACGATATTGACGAAGGGCTGAAGCGGCTTGAGCGGGCAATTGCCGTCGTCTGTGCCGGCAAGGCGTAGACTGTGTCGAAATCCAGCTGAACTCGATCGTCAGTTTGGATTGTGTAGCGATTAGGTCGAAATTGAAGATCAGAGTTGGAATAGCACTAAAGCAAAGGAGCGAACATGGCTAAGCAGGTCGTGGTAGTTGATCATCCCCTGATACAGCACAAGTTGACGCTAATGCGCCAGCGTGAGCAATCAACCGCGGGGTTCCGCCAGTTGCTACGTGAGATCTCGCTGCTGCTGGCTTACGAGGTAACTCGAGACCTAACGCTCACTACCATGGAGATCAAGACACCGCTGCAGCCAATGCTGGCGCCAGTGTTGGCGGGCAAGAAGCTTTGCTTCATCTCCATATTAAGGGCCGGGAATGGCCTGCTGGACGGTATGCTGGATCTGTGCCCCTCGGCGCGAGTGGGCCACGTGGGCCTTTACCGTGACCCCGAGACACTGGCAGCGGTTGAGTACTACTTCAAGGTGCCTCAGGACTTGAATGAGCGACTGGTGATCGTGGTCGACCCTATGTTGGCTACTGCGAACTCGGTAAATGCAGCCCTTACAAGAATCAAGAGCGCTGGGGCCGTCAATATAAAATTCGCTTGCCTGGTCGCGGCACCTGAAGGTATTGCGGCAGTCTCTGAGGCACATCCGGACGTACAGGTGTATACCGCGGCAATAGATGACTGCCTGAATGACCATGGCTACATCCTGCCGGGTCTGGGGGATGCTGGCGACCGGCTTTACGGCACCAAGTAAGGTGGGCTGGGGTTCTCAGGGTATCTTGCGGTCGATTAAGACCGGCACCCTGGCGGCGATTGCCGGGTCGAACACTGCGCTGTAGCCGATCAGGTCACCGGCGTGTTTAGCCGCGTCGCCGGAGCGGGAGACGCGGGCACCAATCTCGAGTTGAGCATACTGTCCCAGCGACCCGGCGGTCAGGGTTGCGGTGCGTTCATCGAGCACCACTTCACGGGGCAGGGGCAGGGCGGCAACGCGTACTGCTGCTACCGGCATAGGCGGGCCATCCGGTTCGCGGGCAAACACGAACAGGGTGTCACCGGGGTTGACGTCAGTTGCCAGTGCGGGATCGATCGAGACCGCGACCTGTAGGCGGATGGCGTTGCCGGGCTGCGCCGCCGGCGGGGCAGTTGTGCCGGCTGTTGCCGACTCGGTCGCAGCGGTCGCCCGGGTAATAAAGCGGCGCACCTCCTGGTAGGATTCCGGTTCGTTCGCAACCAGTGGTGCTAGCCGACGCCAGTAAGCGAGCGCGGCGGCGGGCTGGCCGCGCTTTTCGGCGGCAATACCGGCGAGCCAGAGCCCCTGTATCTGCTGCGGGTCCAGTGCCAAAGCCTGCTCGATCAGGCGGGTGGGTTCGCCGGACAGGTTGCCGCCGGCAACCATGGCGAGTGCATCGGCATAGCGCACCAACGCCTCAGCATCAGTCGGCCGCAACTCGGTCAGCCTACGGTAGGCGGGCACCGCTTCAAGGTAGCGACCAGTGCTCAACAAGGCGTTGCCGAGTAGCGCCCAACCACGGGCATCATCGGGCTGTTCGGTAAGGCGGGCCGCGAGTTGCTCGAGCAAGGTATCCATATCCTGGCCTTGCTTGGCATTGGCCGAAGTAGTGTCTGCGACCGGGTGATCGTTTACTGCAGCCGGGGTGCCGAGCAACAGATAGAGCCCGAAGGCCAAAGCGGGCAGGGTAACCGCGAGCACGACGGCGGTGCCGGGTGTTGGTCGGGTGCTCGCGCCGGTTTCCTGCACGGCATCAATGTCAAGTAGCAGCGTACGCTTAAGGTCGGCGAGGGCAAGGGCGTATTCAGACTCGCTGATCCGCGCCGCAGCCAGGTCGGCCTCGAGCTCGGCTTTTTTGTCCCGAGCCAGACCGACATTGACTGTATCGCGGTCGAGTGCAGCGACGGGGTGGCGGCGCAGCAGTACCGGCACCAGGATCAGCAGGGCGATGCCCGAGAGCACCGATGCCGCCAGCCACAGCAGGCTCATTGGGGTGGATCCTGATCCAGCAGGCTATCGGCTTGCGCGCGCTCTGCAGGCGTTAGGCCAGCCGCGATACTGCGCCGGGCGCGCACAACCGAAATGAATATTGCCAGTGCAACCAGGAGAAACAGTAGAGGGCCCACCCACAGCAGCACGGTACGGGGCCGTAGCGGCGGCCGGTAGAGGACAAAATCGCCATAGCGGGTGATCATGAAATCGATGATCTGCGCATCGCTTTTGCCGGCGCGGATCATCTGGTAGGTCTTTCGCCTCAGATCCTTGGCGAGGTCCGCATTCGAGTCGGCGAGGTTCTGGTTCTGACAGACCAGGCAACGCAATTCGTTAATCATGGCCCGGTAGCGGGTTTCCTGTTGCGGGTTGGCGAAATCAAGGCCCTCGATGGCGGCCAAGGCAAAGGGTGCGAATGCCAGCCACAGCAGGGTAGCGGCAAGCCAATTGCGGGACGGATAAGCCATCGAGGTTGCCATTCAGCCCTGGCTGACCTTTGAGCCAGGAAAATCTACTGATACAGCCCGACGCAGGGTGCGGTAGCGTCGGTCTCCGGCCGCGAAAATGCCGCCCAGCACCATCACCAGTGGCCCCAGCCAGATCCAGCGTACGTAAGGTTTGTAGTACAGCCGCACAGCCCAACTGTTGCCATCAGCCAGCGGTTCGCCGAGAGCGACGTACAGATCGCGGGTGAAGCCGGCATCGATGCCGGCTTCAGTCATGGGCATGCGCTGCACCAGGTACACCCGTTTTTCGGGCTTGAGAACCGCGGCCGTGCGCGCACCTTTGAGCACGGTAATGGTGCCGGTCTGGGACAGGTAATTTGGCCCGCGGCGGTCGCTTACTCCGTCGAACCGGTAGGTGTAGTCGCCGATCTGGTAGCTGTCACCGGCGCTCATGCGTAAATCTTTTTCTATCGTGTAGTTTGAGGTGAAGGCCAGCCCGATGATGAAGATGCCCAGGCCAAAGTGGGCCAGCGACATGCCCCAGACGCTACCCGGGGTGGCGCACAGGTCACGCCAGCGCTGAGTGGACCGCGTTCGCGCCCATAATCCCTGGGCAGCGCTCAACATCGCCCACAGGCCGAGCACGGCGCCGATCGCGGCGGCTGGCGCATAATGGGACATGCTGAGCGGCCAGGCCAGCCCCAGCACCAGGGCGAGCACAAAAACGGGACCCAGTGCCCGTAGCAGCCGGCCCAGGCGGTCCCGCTTCCAGCGAGCCAGTGCGCCGATGCCGACCAGCACCGCGAGCGGCGCGGTCAGTGGGATGAATACCGTGTTGAAGTAGGGCGGCCCGACCGATAACTTGCCCAAACCCAGGGCGTCGATCACCAGCGGGTAAAGGGTGCCGAGCAAGATTGTGGCCGCTGTGACCACCAGCAGGATGTTGTTAAGCAATAAGCCAGCTTCGCGCGAGACAAGCTCGAAGCCGCCGAGGCTGCGGATCGCGGGGGCGCGCCAGGCGTAAAGTAGCAGCGACCCACCGATGACGAGCGCAAGAAAAACGAGGATGAAAAGCCCCCGGGCAGGGTCACTGGCAAAGGCGTGGACCGAAGTCAGCACCCCGGAGCGCACCAGAAAAGTACCCAGTAGCGACAATGAAAAACTAAGCACCGCCAGCAGCACGGTCCAGGCTTTAAACACACCACGCTTCTCGGTTGCTGCCAACGAGTGGATCAGCGCAGTGCCGACTAGCCAGGGCATGAATGACGCGTTCTCAACCGGGTCCCAGAACCACCAGCCGCCCCAGCCCAACTCGTAATATGCCCACCAACTGCCAAGTGCGATGCCGGCGGTCAGAAAGCCCCAGGCTGTTACGGTCCAGGGTCGTGACCAGCGGGCCCAGGCTGTGTCCAAGCGGCCGCCAAGCAGAGCGGCAATCGCAAAAGCAAACGCGACCGAGAAGCCAACGTAGCCCATGTACAGCATTGGCGGATGGATGGCGAGGCCTGGGTCTTGCAGCAGGGGGTTCAAGTCCCGGCCGTCGAGTGGCGGCGGGAATTGTCGCGCAAACGGATTGGAGGTGAGGAGTATAAAGAGTAGAAAGCCCACGCTGACGAGCCCCATCACGCCGAGCACCCGGGCAACCATGGCGTCAGGCACACTGCGGCTGAAAGCGGCAACGGCGCCCGACCAGATGGCAAGGATCAGGGCCCACAGCAGCAAAGAGCCCTCGTGCGCGCCCCAGACGCCCGAGATAAGGTAGACCATTGGCAGCCCGGAGTTGGAGTTGTCGGCGACGTACTCGATGCTGAAGTCGTGGCTGACAAAAGCCCAGGTCAGGCAGCCGTAGGCGGTCGCCACGAACAGCAACTGGGCCCAGGCTGCCGGCCGGGCGATCGCGATCCAGGCACCGACGCCGCGGGCAGCACCCGTGATCGGCAACGTCCCCTGCACCAACGCGACCAGCAACGCCAGGATCAGCGCAAAAAGACCGATCTCTGGAATCACTGCATACCCATGGCGCGGGCTTTCTCGATCGCGTCCTCGACTTCCGGGGGCATATAGTTCTCGTCGTGCTTGGCCAGCACCTGCGCGGCCTGGAACGTGCCGTCAGCGAGTAGTTTGCCCTGGGCGACGATACCCTGGCCCTCGCGGAAGAGGTCCGGCAGGATGCCGGTATAAATCACGGTGACCGCTTGCGCGGTATCGGTCAGATCGAAGCGCACGGTGAGGTCACCCTCAGGCCGGCCAACGCTGCCGTCGACCACCATGCCACCGAGGCGGAAGGAAGTACCCTGGGGCGCCTCGCCGGCAACCACCTGCGACGGGCTGAAAAACAGGTTGATATTCTCGCGCAGAGCCAGTAGCGCCAGAGTGGCTGCAATGCCGACCCCGGCCAGCAGCAAGCCAACCAGGATGAAGCGCTGGCGCCGCCGCGGCCTCACGGCCGACCGTTATGGGTGCGCTGGCGGGCAATCGTGCGCAATTGCCGCAGCAGGTGGCGGCGGTGTCTTAGCGGCAGCAGCAGGTTGGCGATCAGCACGATCGCGGTCACCCCGTAGGCCGGCCATACATACCAGGCGTAGCCGCCCATGGCCAAGAACTCTGCCATGCTCAACTCTCCACCAGAAGTTTCTCGACCCAAGCCGCACGTCGCTCGGAGTCAAGAATCTCGCCTCGCACCCGAGCCAGCAGGCTCACCACGTAGTGCAGTTTGAACGCCAGCGCCATTAGCAGCAGTGGAACCAGCATGCTGAGGGCGATGGATGGTTGGTCGAATTTGGTCACTGTGGGTCCCTGGTGCAGGGTGCTCCACCACTCAACCGAATAGTGGATGATCGGCAGGTTGATCACGCCAACCAGTGCCAGCACGGCGCCAGCACGCGCTGCGGTGCGGCGGTCGTCGATGGCCGCCTGCAGTGCCATGTAACCCAGATAGAGGAACAGCAGGATCAACTCGGAGGTCAGACGTGCGTCCCACACCCACCACGTACCCCACATTGGTTTGCCCCACAAAGAGCCAGTGAGCAATGCGAGGAAGGTATAGGAGGCGCCGATGGGGGCGCTGGCTCGAGCCACGACCTCAGCCAGTTTCATCCGCCAGATCAGCCCGATGCCGCCGGTGATCGCAAGGACCATGTAGACGAACATCGACATCCACGCTGCGGGCACGTGAATATATATGATGCGGTAACTCTCTCCTTGCTGGTAATCGGTCGGCGCCAGTACCAGGCCGCCATAGAGGCCAGCGGCAAAAGCAAGAGCGCAAAGGATTCCGAACCACGGCAGCAGCCGGCCAGACAGGCGGTAGAAAAATGGTGGTGAGCCGAGCCGGTGAAAAGCGGCTCGCCAGGGGCCGCGGCGGGCAGAACTTAGGCTATCGTCTGTTTGGGACTCACTCATGGCTGGCCTGTGTGCGGGTAGAAGGACTGCGGCGCCCGCGCACGGAACCCCGATTATCCAAAACCCGGTGACTCGCGGGCAGAAAATTGCCAGCAGGTATTCTAGTCGACAGTCGCTATCGCGACCACGGCTTTGCCGACTATAGCTGCTTGGCTGTAGCAGAAATCCGTTTAACTTGGCATAGGTCGCCGGTTCAACTCTCGTCCAGAAGAGATGTGTTGGCGCTGGGCATGCCGCAAGCAGAAAGCTGTTCGCGCAACCAACTGGCCTGTGCCGGAGGCAAGAGCTGCAGTGGCGGTCGCGTGGTTCGCCAGCCAGGCTCATCGTCTATCCAGGCGCGATACTGC
>Ga0208274_1000368_pt1 | contig 24051 bp, 22 predicted proteins | sample ETNtaG_22_FD_185755 | JGI IMG/M metagenome (GOLD analysis project Ga0208274, IMG submission 185755) | Marine microbial and viral communities from oxygen minimum zone, Eastern Pacific Ocean - ETNP201306SV43 (SPAdes) (version 2) | ecosystem: Environmental > Aquatic > Marine > Oceanic ... | reverse complement strand
AAATACTACCTTTCAAGGGATTAAGATATAATCCCGAAAAAATAAAAGACATTTCAAAAGTAATCACACCTCCTTATGACGTCATCTCTGAAAAGGAAAGAGATGATTATTATCAACTCCACCCGGAAAACATAATCAGACTGATCCTGGGTAAAGATCTTCCCGGAGATGATCAATCAAATAACAAATATACAAGGTCCGCAGAATTCTTCAATACGTGGAGAAATGAAGAAATTCTGAAAGAGGAAGCTGAACCTGCTATATATATTTATGCACAAGAGTTCACATTATCAGGTAAGAAATACGTACGGAGGGGGTTCATTTCTCTTGTAAAACTGGAGGACTTTCAGACCGGGCAAATATATCCACACGAACATACCCTTGCAAAGCCAAAAGTAGACAGGATGAATTTGATGAAAGCCTGTAACTCAAACCTGAGCCAGGTATTCACATTCTTCGAAGACGAAGATAGTGAAGTATCAAACCTCTTACATAAAGTGTCCGGAGGAGACCCGGATATCGATTTTACAGACATTTATGGTGTCAAGAATCTGCTCTGGGTTGTAAAAGATAAAACAGTTATTGAAGAGTTAACTTTACAAATGAAGGATAGGGCATTGTTTATAGCAGACGGACATCATCGCTATGAAACAGCCCTGTTTTACAGAGATCAGATCAGGGACAATGAAGGGACATCAAAAAGTAATGACAACATTCCATCTGACTACGTAATGTTGATGTGCGTTTCTATGGAAGACCCCGGACTGCAAATTCTGCCAACGCATAGATTGGCAAGGAATATAAAAGACCTTGATCCGGAAAAAATAAAAGAATCCCTGAGTGAGATTTTTGAAATCAGTGACATGGGAAATGATTGCAGTACAGAAATATTGATGCAGGAACTTGGCAAGGATGCTCAAAAACATAAGCTTGCCATGTACATGGGCGGAAGCGACAAAAAGTTCTATATACTGACGCTGCGTGATGAAAATCTTCTCGATCCGATTTTATCGGGCGAATATTCTGAATGGAAGTATATTGATACCGGAATATTACATGGAGTTATATTTGACAGAGTACTTGGCATACAGGCAAAGAATATTTCAAAATCGGAAAGTGTCAAATACATTCAGGGCGTAGAAGACTCGGTTACAAAAGTGAACGAAGGAGAGTACCAGATCGCCTTTTTCCTCAACCCGACAAAAATAGGCCAGATAAAAGATATTGCAACCAAAAGACACAAGATGCCGCCCAAGGCAACATATTTCTACCCTAAGCTAATGACGGGAATGGTAATAAGGCATATTACATAATATTTGTTGACTTTAAACCGGATTTTAACTAAGATACTTGAACGAAAATTGAAACTTATCAAGAGTGGTGGAGGGAATGGCCCTGGGAAACCACAGCAGCCGGTCCTGGCGGAATGTCAGGATGCTGGTGCTAACTCCTACCTGCTAGGGGAAGATAAGATAAGAACGATATTGAGCCTCTTCTTGTCTTATGGTTAAGAAGAGGCTTTTTTTATTTATATCTGGAGATGAAAATGAGTTTTGTTAAAGGTCTTAAGTGCAGAGAATGCGGAAAAGATTATCCCAAAGAAGCCCTTCATGTTTGCAGCCAATGTTTTGGCCCATTGGAAGTAGATTACGAATATGAAAGGATAAAAAAAGTACTTAGTAGAGAAAAGATTGAGTCACGGGGAAAAACCATGTGGAGGTACAGGGAACTTTTACCCCTTGATGGTGAGCCTACCGTGGGAGCTCAGGTTGGTTTTACACCACTGGTAAGAGCACATAACCTGGCCAAAAAACTTGGTGTAGATGAACTGTATGTAAAAAATGACTCGGTAAATTATCCCACATATTCTTTTAAAGACAGAGTCGTATCTGCGGCCCTTTCCAAGGCCAAGGAACTCGGCTTTAAGACAGTTGCATGCGCTACAACCGGTAACCTGGGAAACTCTGTTGCCGCACAGGCAGTTCAGGGTAACCTTGAAAGTTATATCTTTATGCCTGCCAATCTGGAACAGGGAAAGGTTATAGGCACCTCAATCTATGGAACAAATATAATCGGCATAAACGGCAATTATGACGGCGTAAACAGGATGTGTTCAGAGATCGCAGATAAATACGGCTGGGCCTTTGCAAATATCAACCTTCGCCCCTATTACGCCGAAGGCTCTAAAACATATGGCCACGAAATTGTAGAGCAGCTTGGGTGGAAGGCGCCCAAACACGTAATAGTGCCTATGGCAGGCGGTTCTCTGATAATTAAGATAGGAAAAGCAATAAAGGAAATGGAAAAATTAGGGCTGATTGATGATTCTGATACAAGCCTTTATGGCGCTCAGGCTTCCGGGTCTTCACCGATTTCTACGGCAGTTAAAAACGGAAGTGATGTTATTAAGCCTGTAATACCGGACACGATAGCGCATTCGATTGCTATTGGAAATCCGGCAGACGGATATTATTCTATAAAAGCCATTCATGAGAGCGGCGGTTGGGCTGAAGATGTTTCTGATGATGAGCTGATTGAGGGAATAAAACTACTGGCGTCTACAGAAGGAATTTTCACAGAGACAGCGGGAGGCGTAGCTGTAGCCGTGACAAAGAAACTTTTAGAACAGGGGAGAATACCAAGGGATGAGTCTATAGTAATCAGTATTACCGGCAACGGCCTTAAAACGCTGGAAGCAGTAATGGACAAAGTAGGGAAGCCACCCATTATTGAGGCAAACATAGAAGAATTTAATGCGCTTATGGAAAAGAAAGAGGTTTGTACCGCTTAAACCTTTTGACAATACACACAAGATTGAATAAAATGCAAAGCGAATCCAACGAAATAATAAGAACAACTTTTCAGAGATAACTTAATTTAAAAAGAAAGAGGTTAACATTATGCCGGTTAAAGTAAGAATCCCTACCCCTTTAAGATCATTAACAAACGGAGAAGAAGAAGTTACTGCTGAGGGTAAATCCATCCAGGAAGTGATTGATAATCTCGAAACTAATTTCGGTGGATTTAAAGAGCGGCTTTGCGACGAAAACGGACAAATTAGAAGGTTTATCAACTTCTACCTTAATGACGAAGATATAAGGTTTAAGGATAATCAGGAAACCGCGGTCAATGACGGGGATCAAATCTCTATAGTACCGGCAATCGCCGGGGGCTTTAGTTAGTTAAAAGTCATTAGAGGCATTTGAACTTAATTATTTTTCTGCTCTTCAATCAATTCCTTAGGCACACTAATTTCTGACACTATCAATTCCCCTGTATACTCCCTGCCGCATTCCTTAAAAAAACCGGTTTTGGCAGCAACGAATGTAACTGTCTTAGCTGCCTTTACTGCCGCACCAAGCACGACACCTTCGTCACAATCCAACCCGGAAGGTATATCGACAGATACAACAGGTATGTTGGACCCGTTAATTTTCATTATAAGGGACCTTGCAGGTTCTCTTACTTCACCGCTTAGACCCGTCCCGAATATTGCATCAACAATTATATTACAATCTTGAAGCTCTTCTCCAATCTTCTCGATATCACCTTCCTGTAATTCCTTTATTTCTAAATTCATATTCAGCAAAATTCTCAGGTTTGTAGAGGCATCACCATCGGTAAGGACATTAGATATCTGTGTAGTTAGAAACACAGAAACATTTACGCCTCTATTATACAAATGACGGGCGATCACAAAACCGTCCCCGCCATTATTTCCTTTCCCGCAAAAGATTGCAACTTTGGCCTTATCCGGATCGGGCAGCATTTTTAAAATCTCTTCTACGACATTTCTGCCTGCATTTTCCATTAAGATAATCCCGGGAATTTCATATTCCTCAATTGCCTTTCGGTCAATCTCTCTTACCTCATCCCGCTTTAATGCTTTTTTTGCGTTACCCATAACTTTACTATTTCAACTTTTCATGAGACTCAAATGTCGATTATTTGTCTCACAAAACACTTTAGTTGTCAATACATTTAACGAGCTATAAATCACCTTTAAAAACTACTTGACGATGCATTATATTTCTTTTAATATTAATGATATAAGTTACATTTACAATTTTTTAGATGGACGGTAAACAAAATGGCTAAAGTCAGATGTCCGGGTAGTATGAAAACCATGGTACCTGAACCACTTGAAAGAAAATGCCCAGAATGCGGCACCATGCTTGAGATATGGAGTGACGAGGAGAAGACCGAGTGTAAATGCGGTGCAACTGTATTTAAAGACGTTGCTCCTACGTGTGTTGTATGGTGTAGTGCTGCAGAAGAATGTCTGGGTGATATTTTTGATGTTAAAAAGTTGAAGGAAGATGCAAAAAAGAAAGCGTCTGCAGAGGGAAACCCTGAGTTTGTTGCTCAGGTAGGAGATAAAATCAAGAAAGAGAAAGAAAAAGAGTGCGCTGAGATAAAAAAGAAAGCGCATGAAGAAAAAGATTCGAACGGATAATTTACTTCCAATGAAAATAGGGACACATCTCACTTTAAAAATGTGATGTGTCCCTATTTTTTTGTCGCTGTTTTTTTAACCAGGTTATGCGCCTGTCTCATTGGCTCCGGAAGCCTGTATCCACGGCAACTTTGCAAGACAAGGTCAATGGATGTCTTTAAATCGATCTTATGGCCGGGAGAAACAAAAACAGGTTTAACGTTTTTCCTTGTTCTTAGTACCGCACCAACGATTTTATCTTTTACAGTAAGCTGAGAATGGCAGCCTGCCTCTCCACCTACCTCATTGTATTCACCTATCAGTCTTGTTTTTGCACACCCGATTGCAGACTTGTCTAACAGTAAACCTATATGAGATGCCAGGCCTATTCCGCGAGGATGGGCTATACCCTGTGCGTCTAATATTATAACATCGGGTTCTGACTTAATCTTTGCAAATGCCTTCAATAATATCGGTGACTCTCGAAAGCTCAACAAACCGGGAATGTATGGAAAATCAACCTTGCCGCTTGCCGTAACCTCTTCAACTCTTTCCATAGTTTGCAAGTTGAAGACAACCACACTGGCATAAAATATCTCACTTCCCTTAATATACGAAACATCTGCACCGGCAATCAATCTACAATCTTTTGCCGAACCTTTTAGAATAATACTCTTTTCTAATCTTTCCTGTATTTCAACTGCCTTTTTATAACCTACGTTCCATGCATGCAGCTTCTGATATTTCATCAACTACTTGTTTCCGGATAATAGATCCATTATCAAATTATTACTGGTCATTTCTGCAGGTTTCTCTATTCCCAGCAGATATAAGATAGTGGGTGCAATATCTGAGAGTGTGCCTCTTTCGATTAATCTTACATTATTATGATCTTCGGCAACATAAATAAATTCGACCGGGTTCTTCGTGTGGGATGTCTTTGGTATGCCTGTTTTGCAGTCTATCATCTCTTCTGCATTTCCATGGTCGGCAGTAATCAGGGCTATCTTGTTCTTTGACAAAATCTTTTCAACAAGGGTACCGACACATTCATCTACAACCTCTACTGCTCTCTGAGCAGCGTCGTAGTCACCGGTGTGGCCGACCATGTCACAATTAGCCAGGTTTACGGCCATAAGACTGAATTCGTTTGAGTTGATTCTTTTGACAGCCTCGTCTGTAACATCATACGCATTCATTTCAGGGTGGTCGGCAAATGTAGCAGGGTCAAAAGTACCCGCAATTTCAATTTGCTCTTCATCAGGAAATGGTTTAGTACTTTTGCCATTAAAAAAGGAAGTTACGTGCCTGAACTTCTGCGTCTCAGACAGGCGAATCTGTTTCATGCCTTTTTTGCTCAGAATTTCACCAAGCAGGTTATCCATTCCCCCCCTGTCATCCATCGGTTCTAAAATGTTGTAGGGAAATGTATCGTAATATCTGGTAAGGCCGCAATATACTATATCGAACTTTTTCCATCTTTCTCCCGGGTAATCATCTTCAATAAACGCCATTGTTAATTGAATAGCCCTGTCCTGTCTATAGTTGAAGTGAATGACAGAATCCCCATCCTTTATTCCCTCGTAATCTCCAATTATTAAGGGTGGAATATATTCGTCAAGCATATCCTTGTCATTGGGTGTTCTGGTTTTGTAAGTGTCCTGTATTGCCTCTTCTATATTTTCTATCCTTTTCCCCTGCCCCTTTGTTATTGCGTCGTATGCAGTTGTCGTAAGCTCCCAGTTTTTGCCTCTGTCCATAGCGTAGTATCTGCCTATAATGGTAGCAATTTTACCGATCTTGTATTCCTCCATTTTTTCTTTTAAGGCACCAATATAGTCTAGTGCACTTCTTGGTGCAGTGTCTCGTCCGTCAGCGAAGAAATGAATATACAGTTTCTTAACACCCTGCTCCTTTGCATATTTCATAATTGCAAACAGATGATCCTGGTGTGCATGTACGCCTTCATCCTGTGAAAGGCCCATTAAGTGAAGTGATGAATCTTTATCAAGGACGTTCTTGACAGCCTTCCGGAAGATGGGGCTATTAAAGAAAGACCCGTCCTGAATGTCGCTCATTATCTTCGTCATCTCCTGTTCTACGATCCTGCCGGCACCCATGTTGAGGTGGCCGACTTCGGAAGATCCCTGATAACCCTCCGGTAAACCGACTGACTTGCCGGATGCTTCCAGTACAGTGTTAGGGTATTTCTTCAGGAGAGAATCTGTGTTTGGTGTACGAGCATTTTTTACTGCATTGTGATCCGTATTCGGATTTATGCCCCAACCGTCTCTGATTATGAGAACAATAGATTTTTGCATATCTTAATCCCTGTAAGTATAGCCATATTTCACAGCACGAGTATTTTCTTCAAGGAATTTTGATTTAAATTCTGATTCAAAATTTACTTTTTCAATTTTAATACCAATTATGTTGAGTAATCTTCCCAGCGCTATCATATTCACAAAGACAGGACTGTGGAATTCATCCATAGCAATTTTGGCAAAAGGCACTTTTTCCTGTACAGGATGTAAGAGGTCACTGGTATATGCGGTTTCTTCAACAATTAATTCTTTGGCATTAATCTGTCCCTTCTTGCTTCTTGATAAGCATACACCCAGATCAGCTTTATCAAAGAATGGGGTCTCTATCTTTTCGTCAGAATAGATCAATTCTGCCGTTATTTCTCCTCCGCGTACGGCCGTGCCGTAAACAATATTAAGCGACACCTCTTTTCCCATTTTAGCCAGTATATTACCAAGAGTGTGCGCCATGAGTTTTATACCCTGTCCTGCTTCCCCTGCAAGCACGATCTTTTTCGCCATCTTTTTGACAGGTACAGGCGCCAGCGTTCTTTCCATTAAAATTATGCTGATTCCAAAGAACTGTTCATCGATGAATGATTTTTCTTCAAAATCAAAACTTTTATACAGCTTGTACGCACCTTTATCTTTTGGATAAGAAAACACCCTTGCTTTATGGCATGACTCTCTTGTAAATTTTTTAATCGTTTCATTCATAAGCTTTTTTGCATATCCTTTTTTTCTATATTCCGGTTTGACCCCAAACCAATGGATATTACCGATGCCATCGGAGACTCCGGCAAACATAAAGCTAACGATTTCCTTTCCTAATTTTCCAATCAGGTAGACACTCTCTTTATCGTTTAATTGTTCCTTAACCTTCTTAACAGGATGAGTTGCTTTATAGTGTGAACGTTCGATGTTAGAGCTTTTTGCGTGCAATTCATCGACTGTTGCCTTGAATAGTTCTACGGCCTCCTTAACTTCGTGCTCTTCAAGCCTCTTTATTTCGTATTTCATTTTATTATCCCGATTTCATTGTGTTCTAACGCATTTGTGTTATTATTAATTTTGTAGTCTTCCTTGTATGACATTAACATTTCATAAGAATTCTTAAAACCACGCCTGCGGCCGTCATTTGTAATACATTGGCTCTTTATCTCTACAAATGAAAATCCTTTGTGCTGCAATGCCTCGAAAATACATTTCATTGCATGGTTAAAGTGGTATGTGGTAGAACGGGCATAAAAGCAGTTGTGTGCCGTGACAATAGCCTGTACGTTGACAGGTGTATCTACGTTTCCGCGTGGGGTGGTTAATGTTTTTGAACTTATTTCAGTTGCGGGAGAGCATTGACCGCCTGTCATACCATAAATAGCATTTGAAATGCATATTACAGTGATGTCTGTATTTCTTCTTGAGGCATGCAGGAGGTGATTTCCACCTATTCCAAACAGGTCGCCATCACCACTGATAACCATTACGTTTAATTCTTCATTGGCCAGCTTAATTCCCTCGGCTACGGGGAGCGCTCTTCCGTGTGCAGTATGCACTGAATCAAGATCAAAAAATCCGGCGCTTCTTCCGGAACAGCCGATGCCAGATACCATAACTGTTCCTTTTTTCGGGAAATTCAGTTTTTCCATAGCAAGGCAGGAAAGTTTAAGAATGATTCCGTTGCCGCATCCGGGACACCACTGGTGTGGTAATCTGTCCTGTTTCAGATAATTAAGGTAAGTAAGTTCTTTGGTCATTTTTTCTTTTTGATTCTCCTTAGCTTCGTAGAAATCTCATTTAAATCTATATTACCACCCATGATTGGAATACGCTTAACCTGACGATGCAGCAATCCTTCAACCTCATTTACATATTGCCCTGCGTTCATTTCCATTACGACAATTTCTTTATATTTTTTTGCAATGTCTCTGAGTTTCTCAACTATCGGGAAAATTCTTACAGGCCTGTAAATTGCAAAATTTTCTTTAAGGTCATATGCCGCCCTGGACAATGCACCGTATGCTATTAATAGTGTATCTGAAGACTTATTTTCAATATATTCATAACTATTGTACTTTCCGGATACTGTCTTCTGCTTTGCCTTAAAATGATTCATTAACTTTTTGTGTGCCTCGGGATCAGATGTTTCCGGTATTGAACCCTCATGAGTAAGACCTGTGAAGTGTCTATTGGACGTTCCCAATGGAGCTAAAGTCCTTTTTGATATTGGATAATCAGCTTCTTCAATAGTTTCGTAAAGGTGGCCGACATAACTGTCACTTAAGATTATTACCGGACTGAGCGATTCTTCAGCGGCATTAAATGCCTTGAAGGTAAATTCATATAGTTCCGCAACCGAGTTCGGATAAAAGACTATGGGGAAGTAATCACCATGACTGCCATATTTACATTGCAGGATATCACCCTGGGCAGGAAATGTCGGCATGCCTGTGCTGGGACCAACACGTTGAACATTAACAATTACGAGCGGGACCTCCATCATGTGGGCATGGCCGATACTCTCCTGCATCAGTGAAAAGCCCGGTCCTGATGTCGCCGTCATAGACTTTGCACCCGCCAGAGAAGCACCAATAATTGTATTGATTGAGGCAATTTCGTCTTCCATCTGCAATACTTTTATTGTTTTCTGATTAACCAGTTCATGCAGAATTTCTGATGCAGGTGTAATAGGGTATCCTGCAAAAAAATTTAAACCGGCTTTTACAGCAGCTAAAGCTATTGCCTGGTTACCTTGTAGGAGTCTTTTTGCCATCTTTAATATCTATAATAAGTGCCATGTCCGGACAGTATCTTTCACATTGCAGACATGCGATGCATTTTCCAAGCTCTTTGAGTTTTCTTTGATTTATTTTATAATTCTGTACAGGGCAAGTATGAACACAAATGCCGCATACTTTACACCTTTTATGATTTATATGAACAATTCCCTGTTTCTTAGCCATTGGTTAATATGTAAATAAGTCATACCGAAAGCTGGCCCGGTCAGCTTATCACCTTCTCAACTGCTTCTCCAATATCTGCCGGACTGTCTACAACGGTGACACCGGCATTTCGTAAACATGAAACTTTTTCTGCAACAGTACCTTTGCCTCCGGCAATAATCGCTCCTGCATGGCCCATCCTTTTGCCCGCCGGCGCTGTTAATCCGGCAATGAAACTTACTACGGGCTTGGTTACTTTTTGACTTATAAATTCTGCCGCTTCTTCCTCTGCACTTCCGCCAATCTCACCAATCATGACTATAGCTTCGGTGTTGCTGTCTTCCTGGAAAAGTTTCAAGGTGTCTATAAATGTTGTTCCGATAACAGGGTCACCGCCTATTCCAATACACGTTGACTGCCCGATATTTCTCTGTGTTAATTGCCACACGGCTTCGTAGGTCAGTGTACCGCTTCTTGATACAACACCTACTGCTCCCGGTGCATGAATATAACCCGGCATAATTCCGATCTTCGATTCTCCCGGAGTAATAATTCCCGGACAGTTAGGGCCTATCAGGCGTGCTGTTTTTGTATTGATATAAGCTTTTACTCTTAACATGTCAATGGTTGGAATTCCTTCGGTAATGCAAATGATTAATTTAATACCTGCTTCTGCCGCTTCAATAATTGCATCCGCAGCAAATGGTGCCGGTACATAAATTATGGATGTGTCGCATCCGGTTTCCTCTACAGCCTCTTTCATGGAGTCAAATACCGGAACATCGCAAACCCTGGAGCCTCCCTTCCCCGGAGTAACGCCTGCAAGTATTTTTGTGCCGTATTCCAGCATGTGTTCCGTATGAAACCTCCCTGACTTACCTGTAATTCCCTGGCATATTACCTTAGTGTCTTTATTGATTAAGATGCTCATTTTCTATCGTTTACGGCTTTAATTATCTTCTCAGATGCATCTTTCATACTATCGGCAAAGATTATGTGAAGATCGGGATTGTCTAATATTTCTCTTGCGATTTCAACATTCGTACCTTCCAGTCTGACTACAAGCGGTACTTTAATGTTAACTTTTTCTATGGCATGAATAATTCCTTCGGCAATAACGTCGCATTTCATTATGCCGCCGAAGATATTTACCAATACTCCTTCAACCTTTGAGTCTGTAAAGATTATCTCAAAGGCGGTTGTAACTCTTTCAACGGGAGCATCACCTCCCACATCCAGGAAATTAGCGGGTGAACCGCCATGAAGTTTGATAATATCCATTGTAGCCATTGCCAGGCCGGCGCCGTTAACTAAACATCCTATATTTCCTTCGAGCCCGATGTAACTCAACCCTGCTTCTGAGGCCATTTTCTCGGCACTTTTATCTTCTGAAAGGTTATCTATTTCTTGAAACTTCTTATGACGGAAAAGGGCATTATCATCGATGTCCATTTTTATATCCAGGGCGAATATCTCTTCATCCGGAGTTAATATAAGAGGGTTTATTTCAAGAAGTGAACAGTCGTTTTCGACGAATACCTTGAACAGGTTTTTGAGCAGGTTGGATGCTTTTGTTAATAGGGGTCCGGTCAAATTCAGATTAAGTGCTATCTGGTGTGCCTGAGAATCTTGAATACCGAGTACTGGATCGATTTGTTCTTTAAGAATCTTTTGAGGTGTTTTTGAAGCAACCTCCTCTATTTCTGTTCCCCCTTCTGTACTGCTTATTATGGTGATTTTCGATGTACTTCTGTCTATTGATATGGCGAGATACAGCTCTTTTTTTATGTCAATGGCCTCTGCAATGAGAACTTTGTTTACTTCTATTCCCTCTTTCCCTGTCTGAACAGTTACTAAACGAGAACCAATGATTTCAGAAGTATACTCTTTTACTTCGTCCAGCGTCTCAACTATCTTTACACCGCCGCCTTTTCCCCTGCCGCCTGCAAGGATTTGAGCTTTGATAACGCACCTTTTTGCTCCCAGTTGATTATATACTTTTGCTGCCTCTTCCGCACCGGTTACCACTTCGCCTCCGGTAACATTTACATTATATTTGTGAAGGATTTTTTGTGCCTGATATTCGTAGAGTTTCAATGGCAGTCCTGATCTCTTGATTTATAAAACACAGAATTACTAATTTGCATTTTATATTGTTAATTTAATCTGCAAACGTTTAGAATTACAAATTATTAATTCTACTTATCACGGGAAATATGTCAAGGTGAAAGGCAACAGGCGAAAGAGATAAAAGCTTGCAGGGGTTGGATAGAAAAAACTTATTAAAATACAATGGTCAATTATTATAACTTAAGCATATCAGACGCAATCAAATCGATAGATACTTCTCAGACAGGCCTGTCTGAAGAAGAGGCGAGGCAGAGGCTGGAGAAGTACGGCGTTAACGAATTGAAACAGAGAGAAAAGATTTCACCATTTCAGATTTTAATCAGGCAGTTTACTTCATCTATTGTTTTCATCCTCCTGGCCGCACTTGTTATCTCTCTATTGATAGGAGAAAAACTGGACGCCATCGTCATTTCAACTATTGTAGTCCTTAACGGAGTATTTGGTTTTGTTCAGGAATTTAAGGCAGAAAAAGCTATTGAGGCGTTGAGAAAGTTAACAGCGCTGAAGGCAACGGTCGTCAGGGACGGAAAAGAGATGGAGATAGATTCAAGAGAATTGGTTCCCGGAGACATAACTCTTTTAGAAACCGGAAGCAAAGTCCCTGCCGATGCAAGGCTGATTGATATTGCCGCATTTCATGTAGACGAAGCATCTTTAACCGGAGAATCTGTTCCGTCCAATAAGACCACCGGTCCTCTTGATAATAATATATTAGTAAACGATCAGGAGAACATGGTGTTTATGGGAACAATTGTAACAAAGGGACGCGCAAAGGCCGTTGTTACCGGTACCGGTATGGATACGGAAATAGGTAGAATCGCGGACATGGTTCAGGAAGCAGAAGAGAAACTGTCACCTTTACAGGTAAAACTGAAGAAGTTTGGTAAATGGCTCGGCTTTGTTACTATAGGAATCTGCATAGTTGTCTTTGGAGTAGGAGTTCTGAGAGAATACCTGACAACTGATCTGTTTGAAACCTCTTTTGTGATTGAAATGTTTCTGGCTTCTGTGGCCCTGGCGGTTGCGGCCATACCTGAAGGCCTTCCTGCTATTGTGACTATTTCTCTTGCCTTTGGTGTCAGAAGAATGGCCAAACGCAATGCCTTGATCAGGAAGCTTCCTGCTGTTGAAACACTCGGCTGCACTAATATCATCTGTTCCGACAAAACAGGCACTTTAACAAAAAATGAAATGACTGTCAGGGAGATTTATTTCAATAACAGACTGATCGAAGTCACCGGTGATGGTTATACACCGGAAGGTAGTTTTATGCAGACAAAGTCCTCGCTTGTCCTCGGCGCTTTCCAGTCCGGGGAGCGCTTTCCAGTCCGGGGAGGTGGTGAGAAAGTAGACATTTCAAGCCTCGAACTGTTATTCAGGAGCAGTACTCTGTGTAATGATTCGAGATTGAACCACAATGAAAGATGGGAAATATTCGGGGACCCTACAGAGGGTGCACTGCTTGTTTCTGCCGGGAAAGCCGGTTTTAAGAAGACAGAAATGGAGGATAGGTTTCCCAGGATAGATGAGATTCCTTTTGATTCAGAAAGAAAATGCATGACAACCATCCACAGGGTTAATGAGGAAAACACTGCTTATATTAAAGGAGCACCGGATGTAATCCTTAATCATTGTAAATATATTTCCATAAATGGACAGGTAAAAGATATAACCGGAGAGGACAGAAAGAAAATTCTTGATGTTAATCATAAAATGGCGAGCAAGGCCTTGAGAGTTTTAGGGTTTGCATATAAATCATTAGCTGAAAAATATACACCGAAATCTGAAATAGTTGAAAAGAATTTAATCTTTATTGGTTTGCAGGCGATGATTGACCCCCCGAGAGAGGAGGTCAGAGAATCAATTATAAAATGCAGGTCTGCGGGCATCAGCACTGTAGTAATAACAGGGGACCATAAACTTACCGCTATTGCTATTACGAAGGAATTAGGATTGTTTAAAGAAGGTGACAAGGCTTTAAGCGGAGAAGAATTAGATAAATTAAGTGATGACGAACTTGATGAAATAGTAGAAAATATTGTAATTTGCGCAAGGGTAAGCCCGGAGCACAAGGTCAGGGTCTTAAACGCATTAAAAAAGAGAGGGCATGTTGTCGCAATGACGGGTGATGGAGTAAATGATGCCCCGGCTTTAAAAAATTCTGATATCGGAGTGGCAATGGGAATTACCGGAACTGACGTCGCCAAGGAAGCCTCTGATATGGTACTGACAGATGACAACTTTGCATCGATTGTAAATGCAGTAGAAGAGGGAAGAGGTATTTACAATACCATTAAACAATTTGTCCAGTATACCCTCTCTTCAAATCTTGGAGAAATACTTGTTGTTTTCCTGGCGATCCTAATCGGATGGCCTCTCCCATTGATCGCTATTCAGATACTCTGGGTAAATTTACTGACAGACGGCCTGCCGGGCCTGGCGCTGGGACTGGATCCTTTCGACAAAGATATTATGAAGAACCCGCCCAGAAAGAGAGATGAAAAAATAATATCCAGAGACGTTATTCAGAACATTTTAATAGTCGGCTTAGTGATGGGGACAGGAACACTGCTTATGTTTTACGGTTATGGGGTTGAAACCGTCAAGGCAAAATCTATTGCCTTCACCACCCTCGTAATGTTCCAGTTATTCAACGTATTAACTTACAGGGCAAAAGACTTTAAAATAGATATCAGGACAAGTAAATATTTAATCGCCTCCGTCGTGATCTCAATATTGATGCAGTTTGCTGTGCTTTATACACCATTAAATACCGCTTTTAAAACCGTTCCCCTTGGACCGGTTGACCTGATCAAGGTGTTCCTGGTATCAGGCACATTGTACCTTATACTTGAATCAAGGAAGATGTACCTGAACTATCTGGAAGCAAAGACTGCAAGAGGCTAGAGGAAAGATATTGAAATTTACGAATTACGATTTTAGATTTACGATTTGATAGCAAAAAAAAGAACATTTCATTCATTACCTTTTTGAAAGGAGTATATTATGTCAAAAAAAGTACTGGTTCCGATAGCAGATGGTTGTGAAGAGATTGAAACGGCGTGTATTGTTGATGTCTTGAGACGTGCGGAAGCTGATGTTACGGTTGCATCAGTCGGTGAGCTACAGGTTACTGCGTCAAGAGGCATGAAACTTGTTGCAGACAAATTAATATCAGAATGCGTTAATGATCCCTATGATCTGATTGTCTTGCCGGGCGGTATGCCCGGAGCTGAGAATTTGTGCAATTCGAAAGAACTGGTGGAGATGCTGAAACGCCAGCAACAGGAAGAGAAATTATATGCGGCCATATGCGCCTCTCCTGCAGTGGTGTTGAATCATCACGGCCTCCTGGCACAGCGTAAGGCAACTGCGTATCCGGGCTTTGCCGAACAATTTGAAAATACCGAAGCGATTGATTCCAGGGTAGTAGTGGATGGAAATTGTATTACCAGCCGGGGGCCGGGAACTGCTATGGAGTTTGCACTTAAGCTGGTGGAGATACTCTACGGAGAGCAAAAAGCAACGGAGATAGCCCAGGCTATGTTAGTCATTTCTTAATTTTATGTTTCTTGTCTATCACTTTTGTGCTGTCAGCAAGAGTTCCTGTAAGGGGATTTACTTTTCCCTGAAGAACACAACCCTTGCATAATGGCTCGCATTTTATTTTCAGCCGATTACAATAATCACCTGACAGATGAGGGCAATCCCAGCTCATTTTTTATCTTTATCCTAAAAAAGCTAGCTGCGTTTATATGCAGAAATTGCTGCATCTAGAATCTTCCAGGCCTGATCTACATCTTCAAACCCCTCTGATACCATCATTCCCGGCCCCTTGTAATTTGAAAACCACACCTCAATAATATTTGTAATCCCATTAAATTCACTTTTCAGCATTTTGAGGTTTGACACCTTTCCCAGAGGTGAATCAGGTAAAACAGCGATCAACTTATCATCTTGTTCACCTTTATCCAACAATTTTAAAACACCTATAAGACGGGCCTTCACAACACTTCCCCTTGGAATAGCAGGCCCAAGAACAATAACATCGAGAGGATCACCATCTCCGCCTGATTCCTTTGACGAAATGGTTCCCGGAACCATACCATAATTCCCGACATAGGCAAGATATGATACAACCCTTGGCTTCCCTTTCTTGAAATCCCATTTTAAGTTTCCAGAGGTCTTGTCTACCTCCCACTTAGCATTTGTCCCGGCAGGAATTTCTACTACAACGTTTATGTTTAAATCTGTATCAATTGGGGGATAGTCCTGAACTAAGTGTTTTTCACTCGCAAGGGAATACTGGCCTACCATAGTCAGGTTCGTGGCATCGGCCATGACTTTGTTTTGGTATGAATACGTACAACTTACTAACAGAAAAGCAAAAGCAGCAAATATACCGATATGAATGTATTTTTTGTTTACCATCATCACACAACTCCTTTAAATGGTTATATTTTTTCTACCCAAAGGCTGAGACGGATAGTTTGGATGGAGTGGGTAAGTAACCTGCTATGATGCGTCCAAAAACTCCTTCTCTCCGGTGATCAAATCTTCGTACGTCTCTCTTCTCCTTATCGTCGAGAAGCTGTCACAGTCCACCAGGATCTCACACGTACGCGGCCGTGTGTTGTAAGTGGAACTCATTGTAAATCCGTATGCACCGGCACTGAAGAACGCAATCAGGCCGCCTTCCTTTACATCAGGAAACCACCGCTTTTCTGCCAGGACGTCACTGCTCTCACACACAGGGCCTACGATATCTACCAGCTCCAATCTATCATTTGCACTTCTATCTGCTCCGGGAAGTTCTATTTCCGGCATCATCACATCAGTATTAACAGGCCATGCCCGGTGGAAAGCATCATATAGGGAAGGACGGGCAAGGTCATTCATCGCCGCATCACAGACAATAAACTTCTTTCCCCAGGTAGCAGTCTTTACGTATGTTACTCCGGTTACGAGGAGCCCCGAATTCCCGACAATAAATCTCCCGGGCTCCATTATTACCTTACATCCGAGCTTTTTTATCACGGGTATAATTTCTGCTGCAAAATCATGCGGCTTTTTTACATTCTCTCCCGTATACGAAATACAGTAACCACCGCCTATGTTGATATACTCGATTCTCTTCCTTGCATTGTCCTCAAGGGATTCCTGCAGGAACTTATACATCTTTTCAAGACTCTGTACATAAGGATCAGGCGAATAGATCGGCGAACCGAGATGCACATGTAGACCTTTTAAATCTATATTTTTATAGTTATCAATATCCTTTATTAACTCTCCGGCGCTGTCGAAATCTATACCGAATTTATTTTCCTTTTTACCCGTAGTGGTCTTATCATGAGTTTTGGCGTCAATGTCAGGGTTAATGCGTAAGGCGACCCTTCCTCTCTTGTTCAACCCGCCTGCGATCCTGTCAATATTGGCCAGTTCTGACGGTGACTCGACATTGAACATGAAGATATCATTTTCAAGTGCATATTTTATCTCCTCAGATGTCTTACCGACTCCGGCAAAGACAATCTTGTCAGGACTTACACCCAACTCCAGTATCCTGAAAAGTTCTCCGCCGGAAATAACGTCAAACCCGGAGCCGGCATCAGCCAGTACCTTGCAGATTGACAAATTAGAATTGGACTTAACCGAAAAACATATCAGAGGACTTACGTCTTCAAAAGCATTCCTGATTTCAATAAAATGTTCCAGGATAGAATTTTTGCTGTAAATATATGCCGGAGTCCCAACCTTTTCTATTATGTCTTTTACCTTTACATCTTCGCAGTATAATTCATTGTCCAGGTAGTTAAAAAAATCAAAACTAGTAGTCATTCTTTCTCCTAATCCCTGATTTATTTTCGCGCCGCTTTACTCTCGCCAATCAACTTTTTAAGCTTTCTTTCCCATGCACTAATTTGTTTCTGTACTGACTTAGGAGAAGTTGAACCGTGGCTTTTAAATTGTTTAATATAATTTTTAACACCCAGGACCTTATAAACACCTTTATCAATCAAAGGAGAGTATCGCTTAAAATCCTTTATGCTTACATCACTCAATTCCTTACCGCTTTTACTGCATACCCCGACTATCTTACCCACAATCTCATGGGCCTTCCGGAAAGGTACTCCCTTCCCAACCAGGTACTCTGCCAGAACCGTAGCATCCAGGAAACCCTTGCTGCAGCTTCTCTCCATATTATCGAGCTTAAGCTTAGTCTTGTTTATCAGCTCTTTAAGGATCGACAAACACACTTTGACCGTATCGGACGAATCGAATATTGCTTCTTTATCCTCCTGCATATCTCTGTTGTAGGAGAGCGGCAGGCCCTTCATTATTGTAAGAAGTGAAAACAGGTTGCCATATACGCGTCCGCACTTCCCTCTGATAAGCTCAAGTACGTCCGGATTTTTCTTCTGCGGCATAATGCTCGAACCCGTACAATAAGAATCGTCAATATCCAGAAAATCAAATTCCTGACTTGACCAGATAATCCATTCCTCACTGAACCGTGAGAGATGCATCGAAATAATGGACAATGCAGCAGCATATTCCAGGATGAAGTCTCTGTCACTCACAGCATCAAGACTGTTATCAAAGACGGAATCAAAACCCAGGAGCTTGCCGGTAATCTCAGGTTTTGTATTGAGAGTCGTACCACCCAGAGCACACGCACCAAGCGGAGATTTATTCAGACGCTTCAGGCAATCGCCTAGTCTCGTGCGGTCCCGCTCCAACATCTCCACGTAAGCCAGGAAATAGTGTCCCACCAGAATCGGCTGGGCATGCTGAAGGTGAGTAAAGCCCGGCAGTACACCCTGCCAGGCAGGTTTGGCTTTTTTAATAATCTCAAGCTGCAAATTAAGAATTACCTTTGTTATTTCCTGAATCTGGTCACGGGCCCAAAGTCTCAAGTCCAAAGCAATCTGGTCATTTCTGCTTCTGGCCGTATGGAGCTTCTTTGCTACATTACCTATCCGTTTCACCAGGGCAGATTCAATATTCATATGAATGTCTTCGTGTTCAGTCTTCAACTTTAACTTGCCGGTTTCAAAATCTTTCAAGATACCCTTCAATCCCTTGATAATCTTATCTTTTTCTCTGTTCGTTATAAGTTTACATTTCGCAAGCATAGTAGTATGCGCAATGCTCCCCTCAATATCATACTTATACAAACGCTGATCAAAAGATATCGATTCCGTAAAAGACTCGACTGACGAAGCAGTCTTCTTTTTGAATCTTCCGCCCCATGCTTTTTTAATTGCCATAGTTCATTAATCCTAAATATGTTAGAACAATTTTGCGGTAATATATCCCAAAGGTGTTAAGTGTGTCAAGTTCTATCTACACAATGACATATAACCCAACAGCACAAACATTATCCCTTGAATAAAAAGATCGTTAAATATATACTCATTCGTTATGAAGGTAGTAGGCATTGAAACATCAGGTTCGATCGGAAGCGTAGCGGTTTGTGACGGCAACACAGTAGTTGGCAAGCAGACGTTTGGAAAGGCCTCAAACCATGGCAAAGAGATAGTCTCTTCCCTTGAGGCCGTTTTTAACGAAGTTAAATGGAAGCCGGAGGATATAGACCTTATCGCAGTAAGTATCGGGCCCGGCTCCTATACAGGACTCAGGATTGGTGTAACATGTGCAAAAACCCTTGCATACGGCCTGGGGAAGCCGGTCATTGATGTCCCGACACTGGACGTCCTTGCAGGAAATATAAAGGATGATGTTAAACACATTTGCCCCGTTATAGATGCAAAGAGAAAGAGGGTCTATGCCTGTATATATAGCAGGAAAAATAGTAAGAATAAAAGGACTACAGACTTTCTAATTATTACACCTGGCGAACTTAAAGATATTCTGCCGGAATCTACCTTAATATTCGGCGATGGTGTAGCACCCTACAAAGAGATCTTTGCTCAAATGAAGGTCACAATAATAGAGGATGAAAAGCCGGGCATTGCTGAGGCAGTCGATGTTGCCAGGCTGGGACTGGAAAGGTATGAGCAGGGCGAGCGTTGTGAAATCAATGAACTGGTACCATTATATTTGAGGAAATCAGAAGCCGAGGAAAAACTGCAAGAGCGTCACTGATCTTTATCCAATGTCGATTGAAAACTTAATCCGTTTAAGAGAGAAAAAGAGTCGAAATGTCATCGGTTTAATGTCCGGTACATCGTGTGACGGTATTGATGCATGTCTGGTGAAAATAACCGGGAATGGTTTATCGACAGAAATCGACATCATAGAATTTGAGACATACCCTTACAAAAAAGAGATAAGGGAATCAATATTCGATACTTCTAAAAAACAGACCGGTACAGTTGACAAGGTCTGTCAGTTGAATTTTACATTGGGTAAGTTATTTGCCGATGCAGCCAGACAGATTGCAGGGAAACCATCGATTCCCATTTCAGATATTGACGTTATCGGCTCTCATGGACAGACGATCTATCATATCTCTTCACTGCAGGAGAAAGCCGATAAGAAGGTCAGGTCAACACTACAGATAGCCGAACCTTCAGTAATAGCCCAGGAAACGGGAGTAACCACGGTAGGCGATTTCAGGACAAGGGATATTGCGGCAGGCGGAGAAGGAGCACCCCTGGTACCTTATGCCGATTTTATTTTATTCGGAAAAGACGGGATTGGCCGTGCAGTTCAAAATATTGGCGGAATTGCAAATGTTACATTTTTGCCGGCCGGTTGCAGCATCAATGAAATAATTGCCTTTGATAACGGGCCGGGCAATATGATAATCGACCGCCTTGCCGAGATCATAACAGAGGGAAAACTTAAGTATGATAAAGATGGTGGATTAGCTTCTAAAGGGAAATTGAATCAAGATCTACTAGGAAGATTGTGTTCACATCCCTACTTATCAATACCCCCGCCAAAATCGACAGGGAGGGAGGATTTTGGTATTCAATTCTCTGATGATTTATATGAAGAATTAAAGCGTGACAACGTAGATGTTTTTGATACTATTAATACAGTAACTGCCTTTACAGCAAAGACAATATCAGACAGTTACAGAAAATATATTCAACCATCTTACAAGATATCTGAGGTAGTCATGAGTGGTGGAGGTGTGTATAATCCTATCTTGTTTCAATACCTGAAAGATTATCTTGGAGATATGAGAATACGGAAAGTCGAAGAGTTTGGTATCCCTTCCGATGCAAAGGAAGCCCTGGCATTTGCAATCCTTGCCAATGAAACTATATGCGGTAATACCGGCAATGTCCCATCTGCTACAGGTGCAAGGGAAAGGGTTGTCCTGGGAAAGATAATTCCGTGAATTTCCCTGCCTTTTACTCGCCCTCGTCTTGTCCTCGGCGCTTTCCAGTCCAGGGAGCGCTGTTTGTCCGGGGGTCATTCCGTGGTTAAATTTCTTTTTTCTTTTGCCTTTCGTCCTTTCACCTATATTTTAGTTTTTCTTTGCGGTGAACAATCTTTTCAGTTGCAAAACACCCCCACTTTTTTATAATAACCACCAATTTACCACATTTTATATATTGACAAAGAGCCAGTTATTTTTATCCGACTATTTGTTTGGCGGGCCTGTGCAAAAAAACAGGAGGTGAAAACACATGGGTAACTCAAAAGACTCAGACCGACTTGCTTTATTAATGCAATACACTTGTTACCATATGGTGATATATGTTGGCCTTATAGCTGCATTTGCATCAAACACACTTATTCTTCCTTATTATATCTTAATTATAGCAGGCGTAGCCTTTATTCCATCTTGTATTTCCACTGGTATTATTGCAGCTAATCTTCCATATTACAAAAATTTTGACGAATTTGAAAAAAAGAAATTAAGAGTTTTTAAATGTGAGATTGGGCCATCTTGGCTTTGGACAGGAATAGAAAACTACGGCTTTTGGGCAGGAATGCTTACGGTTTTTGTAGGTTATATTTGTAAGAGAGTCTCTCTATCTCTATATCTATATTAATAACCAATCAGAACAAACAGATTTTATAAATTTCAAGTTTCAAATGGCAAATCAATGCTTACCTGCCCGACGGTTTGTGTGGCGGGTCCCTATTATTATCGAGCCAATAGGGAGAGGAGGAGAAAATGTCCGCACTGATTGATGAATTTAAGAAAGATCATTCGGAAATCATTGACACACTCAAAGAAATCAAAGAACTTGGTGTTCTTTCGGAAGAGGGGCAGGCAAAGCTCATATCCGCAAAAGAGAGTTTGCTTGAGCATCTCAGGAAAGAGGACGAACTACTTTATCCTGTTCTAAAAAAAGAAGCAGAGCATAACGAGAAGCTGAAGGAACTATTAGATGTATTTGCAAAGGACATGGAGAATGTCTCAAGAGTAGTGATGGATTTTTTCGATAAATATTCTGAAGATGTTATTGACAGTGCGGTTACAGACGAGTTTGAACACCTTTTTGCAGCTTTTCGAAACAGGATAAGGCACGAAGAGGACATTCTCTATGAGGAGCATGAAAAGATAAATCAATAATAAATAGCTAAGCGGCAGGCAATATTCTATGCGTAAGATTCTCAGCAATCAGGAGCGGCCATAATGGTTGTCAACTCGCTTTCGAAAGAGACTACAAGAGATACGATACAGATCGATGTATTGCTGAGTGAGGATCAGATTGCACAAGAGTTTATTGCTGCCCTGGCACGCCACGAGTTACCTGAAAAGTTCTTCTACTGGTTTCCCCTATCGATACGGGCCTGGCTCAATCTCTGCAATGATGGGGCTTATCGAAATTTTGCCCGCTCTCTCTCAGTGCTTCAAACCCATGCTTCGGACCTGGTATCAATGATGCCAACGGGACCTATCGAGGTAATCAGCCTGGGAGCCGGACAAGGCACTAAAGATCTTTTGCTTCTGGAGCAGTTGCGGCAACAGGGACGAACTCCCCGATATCGACCTGTGGATGCCAGCCAGGGACTACTGGAATTAGCATGTCAGACCTCCCGGGAGCAGCAGTTTGATTGCCGGGGGCTGAAAGCGGATTTGAGTAACAGCGCTCACCTGACCGCCCTGCAGGCAAACCAAGACGACCCACCTCGTCTGATAATGATGTTGGGTAATACATTAGGGGCCTTCGATCCCTTGACATTGCCCAGCCAGCTGGCAGCTATTCTACGCCCTCAGGATTTCCTACTATTGGATGGAGAACTGTTTAGTCCGATAGAAACTCTAACCGGTTACGACAATCCCATTAATCGACAGTTTGCCTTTGGTCCTCTGCGCAGTGTCGGTCTTTCCGAGCCCCGCGATGGCACGTTACACTTTGCTACTGACCGTGATGATCGTCAGCCGGGATTATACCGGATCCGCAAGCACTTCCAGGCAGCTACCGATTTGGCTATTATGCTAGCCGGAGAAACAGTCCGGCTGGTCGCAGGAGCCCATATTGAAATGAACTGGTCCTATAAATACGATCGGAAGACCCTGGTAAGTTTACTCACAACGGCCGGGCTGCAGCCGGTGGCGCAATACGACAGTGTCGATAAGCAATTTCTCACGCTGTTAGCAACTCGATCACCTTAAAACAGGGAAAGGGTATTTTCCTTTATGAAACAATATATTCTTTTAATATTTATATCTTCACTTTTGTTGTTCTCTCTAACGTTTAGTTATTCTTCCTCGCATTCTAAAGAAACTCATAGAAAAAGTAACATAGTTGGATCAACGGTCGATGACCAGGATGCTTCTGTCGAGATACGAGAAAAACTTGATGAAAAAGAAAACGTAATAAAGAGAAATTTTAATCATCCATATAACTTTACGGAGGCAGGACTTGCCGATCTCCTTTCAACCGTTTATTACAAAGTAGGTAAGGATATTACAGACAAAAGCGAAAGAAAGGTGTTTTGGGATGAAGAACTACAGAATATCATACCTCCAATTATAAGTGCATTCTCAAAGGCTAACGATTCTCAAGATATTTTAGTTTTTTCCAGTCCTCATCATAACTTTTTGGGACATACTCGAAATTATTTTAGTATGTTTATAACAGACAACGAACTTAACATTGTTTTTAGTACAATCAAAAGTAAAAAGAGCTGGCTTACTGACGGAAGAGCAATCCAAATGGACACTTACTTTAGAGACAACAATAAGCGTATTTTTAAAGATCCTCTTGATGTAAAGAGAGGCTATCGCTGGCGCCTTGTTCCCATGGAGGGACAGAGACTTGAAAGTGAGCATCAAAACTGGCTTATTATTGACTTCAAGTATTAC
>Ga0208274_1000358_pt1 | contig 24321 bp, 21 predicted proteins | sample ETNtaG_22_FD_185755 | JGI IMG/M metagenome (GOLD analysis project Ga0208274, IMG submission 185755) | Marine microbial and viral communities from oxygen minimum zone, Eastern Pacific Ocean - ETNP201306SV43 (SPAdes) (version 2) | ecosystem: Environmental > Aquatic > Marine > Oceanic ... | reverse complement strand
ACGTCTGTTCCGCAACATCCTCATGGGCAATGTCTCGGGGCAGGTGGCCGCGCGCGCGCGCTGTCCTGTCATCATGGTTAAACGGCGTAGCACTATGTTCGCCTCCATGCTGCGGGAGACCATATTGCCGACCGTGCAGCGTATACCCGAAGCGCCGGCCGCGCAAGCGGACGCGTGAGCGCCCGCCTGCGCCTGCGGCATTGATAATCCGCTCCCATGCAAGCTGAATTCGTCACCACGGAACTGATTGTCGCGGCGCTCTTGCTCATAGCTGCTTTAGTGGCGTGGCTGACGAAATTGGTGCGCTTCCCCTACACGGTCGGGCTGGTGATTGTCGGGGTGACGATAACCGTGCTGCTGCCGGAAAAACCCGAACTTGCGCCGGAGTTGGCGCGCGAACTTATCCTACTTCTCCTGTTGCCGCCGCTGATTTTCGAAGCTGCGCTGCATATTGAGTTTTCTGAGTTTCGCGACAACCTGCTGGCCGTGCTGGTGTTCGCAATTCCGGGCGTGCTGCTCACCACGGTGCTAGTGGGCTGGCTAATGGCCACGGTGACCGGGCTGCCGCTCACCACCATGTTGGTGTTCGGGGCGCTCATTTCGGCCACTGACCCGGTCGCGGTCACCGCTATATTCCGGGACTTGGGGTTGCCCAAGCGCCTGGGATTGCTGACTGAAGGCGAGAGCTTGCTGAACGACGCCACCGCGATTGTGGTGTTCATGCTGCTGCTGGAGTTCGCTTTGCATCCCGTGGATTTCAGTCCGGCTCAGGGCGCGGTGGAATTTTTGCGTGTGTCCGGTGTGGGATTGCTGGTGGGGTTTGGGCTGGGGTATGTGGCTTACCGGCTGATCCGGCAGATTGATGATTATCTGGTGGAAACAGTGCTGAGCGCGGTACTGGCATATGGCTCGTATCTTCTGGCCGAGCAGGTGCACGCCAGCGGGGTGCTGGCTGTGGTGGCGGCCGGATTGATGATCGGCAACAGTGGGCGGCGCTATGGCATGAGCAACACTACCCGCAATGTGCTCATTCACATCTGGGAATTCATGGCGTTTTTGGCGAACTCCTGTGTTTTCCTGCTGATTGGCCTGCAGGTTGATCTGGAAAAACTGGCCGACAATCTGTGGCTGCTGCTGGCTGCCATCGTGGTGACTCTTCTCGCGCGCATGGTCACGGTTTTCGGTTTCAGCCCGTTGCTAAATCTCTTTTCCCGCAATCGCACGCCCGCCTCCTGGCAGGCCGTAATGGTTTGGGGCGGCCTTCGCGGCGGCATTGCACTGGCACTGGCGCTCACCCTTCCGGCGGCGCTTTCAGGGCACAGTCAGGTGCTGGTGATGACCTTTGGCGTGGTGCTGTTTACGCTCGGTGTGCAGGCTACCACCATGCCGATGGTGCTGCGGCGGTTGGGCCTGCTGCGCCGTGGCGCAAACCCGGTGGAATACGAGCGGAGGCGGGCGCGCCTGGCGGCCGCACGAGCGGCCGAGCAGTATCTGCAATCGCAATTCAAGCAGGGGTTACTCACGCGCGAAAACTATGAGGTAGTGCTGCCCCCGCTGCGTGCGGAGATAGAGCAATTCTCTGGCGCGGTGCGCGAAGCGCTCACCATGCTGCCCGACATTCGCGACGATGAGTTGGAAGCCACTCGGCTTGAAATCCTGGAGACCAAGCGGGATACGCTTAGGGTGCTCCGGCATGACGGTGTGGTGAGCACCGAGGTTTTTCGCGAACTTACGGGTGAGATTGACGCGCTGATTTCTGGGCGCTAGGCCCACATTCTCTCTGCGCGGAGGTTCAATGTGGGTCCGTGTCCTTGAGCGCCGCCACCATCTGGCGCGCGAACGCGCCGCATGCTTTTACCGGGTCGTTTGCCTCTCCCGCAACGCTGATTAACTTACTGCCCACAATGACGCCGTCGGCTAGCCCGCCGACCTGTTGTGCCTGCTCCAGCGTGCTGATGCCAAAACCGACCGCTAGCGGATGGCTGACATGGCGGCGCGCGCGAGCCACGAAATCGCTCAGCGCGCTCGGCAGTTCGCTGCGCGCTCCGGTCACGCCGGTCAGCGACACCAGATAAACGAAACCGCTTGCCTTTTGGGCCACCAGTTTTATGCGCGCCTCGGTGCTGGTGGGCGCGAGCAGATAGGCGAGTGCGAGCCCGCCCCGCTGGCAATGTTCTTCAAGAGTGGAGGCCTCCTCAGGAGGCAGGTCAGGAATGATGAAGCCGTTTGCCCCGGCGGCGGCCGCCTCGCGCGCGATGCGGGCCTCGCCGTGCGCGAGGATGGGGTTGTAATAACCCATCAACATCAATGGGATAGCGACGCCGCGCGCGCGCAGTTCTGCCACGGCTGTCAGGCAGCGCGCCACAGTCATGCCGTTTGCAAGTGCAACTTGGGTGCTGTGCTGGATGGTGGGGCCATCGGCCAGCGGGTCTGAGAATGGGATGCCGAGTTCCATCAGGTCAGCCCCGGCCGCCGCGCAGGCCTGCACGATTTGCAGCGAGCACTCGTAATCGGGGTACCCAAGGGTGAAATACGGCATGAAGGCCGGGCGGCCTTTGGTGAAGGCGCCGGAAACCAGGTCAACTGGATCTGTCATGGCAGGTCCGGGTCTGCGCGTGACATGAAATCACGCTTCGCGCAAGGCGCCGAGAACTGTGTCAAGGTCTTTGTCCCCCCGCCCCGAGAGATTAACAATGATAACGCTTTCCGGGCTCATGCGCGCAGCACGTTTTGTTGCCTCTGCCACGGCGTGGGCCGATTCGAGCGCCGGAATGATACCCTCCTGTTCACAGAGTAATTGAAAGGCGTGTAGCGCTTCGTTGTCCGTGGCGTGGGTATAAAAGGCGCGTTGCAGTTCGCGCAAACGGGTGTGCTCGGGGCCGACGGCGGCGTAATCCAACCCGGCGCTGACGCTGTGCGTAAGCGCGATCTGGCCGTCAGCATCCTGCATCACGTAGGTGTAGCACCCATGCAGCACCCCCGGCCGGCCGACATCCTCGTCGGCGAAGCGGGCGGCGTGCTTGCCGCTGGTTATTCCCGCCCCGGCCGCCTCCACGCCAATTAGTTCGATGCTCTCGTCGGCGATGAATTCATGGAAGATACCAATCGCGTTCGAGCCGCCGCCCACGCACGCAATGATTGTCTCCGGCAGCGCCCCCTCAGCCGCCATTATTTGACCGCGCGTCTCGCGCCCGATGGTGGCCTGAAAATCACGCACCATGGTCGGGTACGGATGTGGCCCCAGCGCTGAGCCGAGCAGATAGTGGGTGTCTTTCACATTGGCGACCCAATCACGGATGGCTTCATTTATGGCATCCTTCAGCGTTTGCGAGCCGCTCTCCACGACCTGCACTTCCGCGCCCAGCAATTGCATGCGCGCCACGTTGGGTGCCTGCCGCGCCATATCCACAGTGCCCATGTAGACCACGCAGCGCAGCCCGAGAAGCGCGCAGGCGGTGGCCGTGGCCACACCATGCTGCCCGGCCCCGGTCTCGGCCACAATGCGGCCCTTGCCCATGCGGCGGGCCAGCAGCGCCTGCCCGAGTGCGTTGTTGATTTTGTGCGCGCCGGAGTGCGCCAGATCCTCTCGCTTCAGGTATATCCTCGCGCCGCCACAATGCGCCGTCAGACGGGCGGCCAAGCTGAGCGGTGTCGGCCGGCCGACGTATGTGATGAGCAGCTGCTGCAGCTCACCCTGGAATGCGGATTCGTCGCGGGCGCTGATGTAGGCGCGCTCGAGTTCCGCGAGCGCCGGCATGAGCACCTCGGGTACGAACTGGCCGCCATAAGCGCCGAATTTCCCTGGCAATGTAGTTGTGGCGTTCATATCACCTCCGACCCAATATCGGTTTCTGCAATTCTGATGATTTGCGTTCAGCAATTGCAAGCGCAATGGACACAAATGCCATCATTCTGCGCGCGTCCTTAATGCCCGGCGCGCGCTCGACACCGGAGGCCACATCCACCCCCCACGGCTTCACGCGTGTGATGGCTTGCGCCACGTTTTCGGGCGTCAGCCCGCCGGCCAGAAGCACATCATATCGGTGCGCGATTCCGGCCGCCGCTGTCCAGTCACACGTGTGGCCAGTGCCGCCGTATTGGCCGGGAACGTGCGCGTCGAGAAGAAATGCCGGTGCCCGCTGGTCGCTATCGGACGGTCGGAAAGTGGGGCGTGGATTTGTGCCGAGACGATAAGTCTTGTAGGCGCAGTCGCCAAGTTGCAGCAGCAGTGCGTCGGGTTCGTCGCCCGAAAGTTGCGCTAAGTCAAGTTTGTGCGTGGCCATCGCGCGGCGGATGGCAGCAGCGTTCTCGTTTACGAACACGCCTACCAGCATCGGTGGAGTCGGCAGTGCGCGCAGCGCGCGCACTATCGCGCGCGCGCGCTCAAAGCTCAGAAAACGCGGGCTACGCGGGTAGAAATTTAGGCCGATGTGCGTTGCCCTGAGCTCAGCGGCGAGCAGCGCTTCTTCGGGCGATGTGACGCCGCAGATCTTAATGTTCACGGAACTTTCTCGTTTGGCGACGGGCGGCGAAGGACGGCTAACAAAAGCTGCGGTTGTCGTTGGTTGTTGGTCGTTCGTCCTTTGAGTAAACTCGCGCACGCGGGCGGCCGTGTCCACTGCGGTGACCAAGCTTTCGCCAATAAGCATCGCGTCCACGCGCAATTGCGCCAAGCGCTGCACATCTTCCAGTGTGTGGATGCCGCTTTCGGCCACCATAATCACGGTGGCGGGGATGTGCGGTCGCAGCGTTGCGGTTACATGGAGGTTGGTTTCGAAGGTGTGCAAATCACGATTGTTAACCCCGATGATGTCGGCGTGGGCCGAAAGCGCCGCATCGAGTTCAGTGCGGGTGTGCACCTCCACCAGGGCGGCCAATCGCAGCTCGGCTGCCGCCGCCAGCAGGTGCGCAAGTTGCCCGGGCGGCAGCATGGCCACAATCAGCAGCGCTGCGCTGGCGCCGGCGGCGCGTGCCTGCAGCAGCTGGTAGCGGTCGAAGATGAAATCTTTGCGCAGCAGGGGCTTGCCCAGTTCCAGCGTGGCTACAGCGCGCAAATGGCGCAGCGAACCACCGAAATAGTGTTCGTCCGTCAGCACGGAGATCGCAGCCGCACCGTTGCCGGCATAAGCTTGCGCCAAAAGCAGCGGGTCGAAATCGGCGGACAGCAAGCCTTTGCTCGGAGAGCGTTGCTTCACTTCGGCAATCAACCTTGGCGCGAGGCTGGCCGGGTCCCTCAGAGCAGCGGCGAAATCGGGCACCGGCGCGGCAGCGGCTGCGTGCCGCTCCAACTCCGCGGTCGGCAGCGACCGCCGCGCGGTTGCCACCTCTTCACGCTTGCGCGCGAGGATTTTATCCAGAATGCTCATTGATGCGCCGATAGCTGCTGGCTGCTGTCGACGAGCGCCTCCAGTTTCTTCAGGGCTGTGCCACTCTCCAGCGCGGCACGCGCCTCCTGCAGCGCTGTGCGCATGTCGCCGTTTTCGGTGGCAATGGTCGCAGCCGCGTTCAGCAGCACTGTGTCTTTGCGCACGCCGCCCATTTTTCCTCCCAGTACGCCGCGCATTAATTCCAGGTTCTCTTCGGCGGAGCCGCCTGTCATCCGCTCCTGGTTGCTGTTGCCGAGGCCCAGCTCTTCTGGATGCAAATCGAAGGAATGCACGCTGCCATCGGGCTGCAGCTGGCTGACGCGGTTCGGGCCGGTGGTGGTGAGTTCGTCCAGCCCGTCGTGACTGTGGATGACCATGGCCGCCTTGCTGCCCAACTCGCCCAGCACGCGCGCCAGCGGCTCGGTCAGCGCCGGGTCATAAACTCCGGTCAACTGGTGAGTGGCGCCGGCCGGGTTAGTGAGCGGCCCGAGGATGTTGAAGATGGTGCGCTGTTTCAATTCGCGCCGCGGTCCGATTGCGTGCTTCATGGCGGGATGGAAGCGGGGCGCGAACATGAAACCGATGCCGATTGTGTCGATGCAGGTGGCGACCTGTTCAGGGGTCAGGTCCATTGATACGCCGGCCGCTTCCAACACATCCGCGCTTCCGCACTTGCTGCTGGCAGCCCGATTGCCATGTTTGGCCACCCTGCGTCCGGTTGCTGCGATTACAAAGGCCGCGGTGGTGGATATGTTGAAACTGTGCGACCCATCGCCACCGGTGCCGACGATATCCAGCAGCGGCGCGATGGAATCTGCAGGCGTCACCCTAACGGCGTGGGCGCGCATCGCGCGCGTGCTGCCGGTGATTTCGTCCACAGTTTCGCCTTTCATGCGCAGCGCGACCAGATAAGCGCCTATCTGCGCCGGGGTGGCATCGCCCGACATGATCTGGTTCATCACCGCTTCGGCTTCGGCCTGAGTCAGGCTCTCATGATTCAGCAGTTTGAGGAGCGTGTCTGTCAGCATGTCGTCCTCCTTGACGGGTCTCCGTTATCGGTTCCAAGTGAAAGAAAATTGCGCAGCAGCGTTTTGCCGCTCTCGGTGAGAATGCTTTCCGGATGGAATTGCACGCCGTAGATCGGGTACCGGCGGTGGCGCATTGCCATTAGCACGCCGTCGCTGCTGCCGGCCTGCTTGCGTAGACATGCGGGCAGCGGTTCTGCCACAATTAACGAGTGATAGCGGGTGGCGTTAAAAGGATTGGGCATGCCCTGAAACAGGTCAGCGCCATCGTGATGGATGGCGGAGGTCTTGCCATGCATCAGGGTTGGCGCGCGCGCTATGCTGCCACCGAAGACTGCGCCAATGGCCTGATGACCGAGGCAGACGCCCAGCGTCGGGATTGTCGGCCCCAGTTCGCGGATGGCTGCCAGCGAGACGCCGCTATCGGCGGGCACTCCGGGCCCGGGAGAGACCAGCAGGTGCGTGGGCGCGAGCGCTTTCAGGTCCGCTGCCGTGATGCTGTCGTTGCGGAAAACGCGCAGCTCAGCGCCCATCTCACCGAGGTATTGCACCAGGTTGTATGTGAAGCTGTCGTGATTGTCTATGACCGCTATCATGCTTGTATCCCTGCCGCTGGGTGGTTGCCCTCCGCCTGTTCGATTGCCAGCGCAACTGCCTGCGCTTTGCTGAGTGTTTCCATATATTCATTGGCCGGGTCGGAGTCGGCCACAATGCCCGCCCCTGCCTGGGCGGTGACTGAATTTCCCTGCATGTAGAGCGTGCGCAGCGCGATGCACGTGTCCATCGAGCCATCGAAACCGATGTAGCCAATCACCCCTGCATATGGGCCGCGGGGATTGCCCTCCAGCGCGGCGATGATTTCCATGGCGCGTACTTTGGGCGCGCCGCTCACCGTGCCGGCCGGAAAGGTGGCCGCCAGCAGATCGAACGCATCCAGTCCCGGGCGCAGGTCACCCTCCACCTGGCTGACGATGTGCATGACATGGCTGTAGCGTTCCACCACCATCCTGTCGGTGACCTCGACAGAACCGTACTCGCACACGCGCCCGAGGTCATTTCGCGCCAGATCCACCAGCATGACGTGCTCGGCGCGCTCTTTTGCGTCGGAGAGCAACTCCGCAGCCAGCGTATCGTCCTGCTCCACCGTGGCGCCGCGCGGCCGCGTGCCGGCGATAGGGCGCAAGATGGCGCGCCCGGCTTCCATGCGCACATGCACTTCGGGGGATGCGCCGATAAGGTAAAACGGTTCCGCGACAAGGTCACCAAAATCGAAAAAGAACATATATGGCGAGGGGTTCAGTCGTCGCAGGGACCGGTATATCGCGAATGGGCTGGCTTCAGTCTGGCGGGTGAACTTCTGCGATAACACCACCTGAAAGACGTCTCCGGCGGCGATATGTTCTTTGGCGCGGCGCACCATGGCCTCGAACCGGGGTTGCGTGTGCGAGCGCTGGCTCTCTTCCATGCCGGCGGCGGCAGGTGGCCTGACCGGGGTCGGGGTCTGGAGGCGCGCCTCGATGGCGGCCAGCCGCTGACGAGCAGCCTCTTCTTCTGCAGGCGAATCAGCGGCTGCGTGTGTGATTGCCAGCAGGCGGCCGCGGGTGTGGTCAAAAGCCAACAGGGTATCGTAGAGCAGAAAGATGCCATCGGGCAAGTCATGCAATGCCAGTTCAAGCGATGGCTCAAAAAAGCGCACCACGTCGTAGCTCATGTAGCCGACCAGGCCGCCTATCAGTCTTGGCAGCCCCGGCGGCGGGTCCGAGCGGTAAGGCGCTAGCGCTGTGCGCAGAATCTGGAGGGGATCGCCGCAGCGCGTTTCGATTTCGTCCAGCGCGGGCCCGGAATGGCGCGTCACATTTTGGCCGCGCACCACAAAGGCGGCGCGCGGCTGCAGTCCGATGAATGAATATCGCGCCACATGCTCCCCTCCAGTCACGCTTTCCAGCAGAAAGGAAGGCTCGCCGGCCGCCAACTTAAGGTAGGTGGAGACCGGCGTCTCCAAGTCCGCGACGATTTCACGAGTGATTGGGCGCAAGCAGCTTGCCCGCAGCTCGCTTTTCGCTTCTCTCAGCACTGACGCTGTTTCTCGGCGATTATCAGACACACATTTCTCCTAATAACGTAAAACGCTCTCATCCCGTAATCATGGGACGAGAGCGTGCTCCCGCGGTGCCACCCGATTTAGACCGGTCTTAAACAAAAAACCCCACCGTCAGACGACGAAGGGGTTAGCAGCCAGTCTCACTCGTTTGCAGGTATGGCCCTGTCCGGGATGTGGATGCCCGCACGCGGAGATACCCTCTACCTTGATAACGGTGGCGCTTCCGGCGGGGGCTAGTGCGATGCGGCGGTGGTTATTGACCGGCGCGGCGGGGAGGCCGCGCGCATCGGTTCACCCTGCGACTCAGAGGTCCATTTGGCGCTCGCATCCGGGCGGGGCTTCCAGCCGTCCCCCACTCTCTGTGCCATCTGCGCGGCGCTTACTCTTCCTCTTCAGAGTCTTTGTCAGATGAATTGTGACCATGTTTATACTTCAATTCGCCCGCATTGTCAACATGTGTGTTGCGGGCTGCCGTAATCAGCGCCAGTTTCCGGGCGCGCGGCCAACGCTTGATGGCAGCTTCGCGTTGCATGGCGGCGGAGCGGCTGGGGTGGCTCTCGGAGTACACGAGTTGCAGCGGGCGGCGGGAGCGCGTGTAGCGCCCGCCGCGGCCCGCGCTGTGGTCGGCGACGCGGCGCTGTAAATCTGTTGTCCAGCCTGTGTACAGGCTGCCGTTGCTGCAGCGGAGAATGTAGACGTGCGCGCAGGCTGCTCGCTGTGCCATCTGTCAGGTGGGCAGCAGCAGATTGAGCAGCAGCCGGAATGGCGGGCTAATTATCATCCCGAGCAGATTGAAGCGAAACATCGAGCTGGCCACGATGAGCAGCATAAGCAGCAGCGGGCCTTGACGCTCGAAGCGCGCTAGGTTGAGCGCCCATTCATCCGGCAGCAGGCCGATGGCCACGCGGTAGCCATCCAGTGGCGCGATGGGCAGCAGGTTGAAGAGCATCAGCAGCAGATTCAACTGTATGAAGGCCATTGCGAAATACGCCAGCGCCCCAGTGGAAACCAGTCCGAGTCGCAACGGGATAGAAGCTAGGTAGGCGAGTAACAGGTTGGAGAGCGGCCCGGCTGCAGCCACCACTGCCATGCCGGTGCGCGCGTCAGTGCGGAAATAGCGCGGGTCAGTGTACACCGGCTTGCCCCACCCGAAACCGGCGATGAGAAACATGATCGAACCGAAGGGGTCGAGATGGCGGCGCGGGTCGAGCGTCAGCCGCCCCTGCGAGCGCGGAGTCGGGTCTCCCAACCAGTCGGCGGTCAGCGCGTGCGCGAACTCGTGTACGCTGATGGCCAGAACCAGTATTATTATGCGCGATATATAGGTCAGAGGGTCTGAACCGCCGGTGAGCATGCTTTCGTCTCCGTGAGCGGCGGGATTATACCAGCCGGTGGTGCGCTATAATCGAGCGGCGAAGACCCATGGACCCCAGCGTAAAGCTCGAACTTGACCAGCGCGTGCGCTTGCGTAAACCGCATCCGTGCGGTGGTTCGGAATGGCGTGTGGTGCGCCTAGGCGCAGATATTGGCCTAAAGTGTGAGACCTGTGGGCGGAGGGTGCTGCTGACCCGCCGGGTACTGGCCAAGCGATTGAAACGAATCCTAGATGAGGGGCAGGCAAGTTGAACGCGAGAGTGACCATACTGATGTCGGACACCGGCGGCGGGCACCGTGCTGTGGCCACGGCGGTGCGCTCGGAATTGTGGAAGCTCCGGCGCGGGCTGCGCGTGGAGATGGTGGACGGATTGTTGCGCTACGCGCCTTATCCCCTCAACCGGCTGCCCGATTGGTACGCGCGCATCATCGCGCATGGGAAAGGACTGTGGCGGCATGGTTACGCGCTCAGCGATGGTTGCCACCGCGCGCGCGCGCTTAATGACGCCGCGCGGCCCTTTGTGCGCGCGGCTGTGCGCAGATTGCTTCATGCTCATCCCGCCGAGGTTCTGGTGAGTACGCACCCGCTGCTGGTGGGGCCGGTACTTGACGGGCTGGGCGAGCGCCGCCCGGCGTTTGTGACCCTGGTGAGCGATCTGGCCTCTGCGCATGCATGGTGGTTCGATCGCCGCGCCGCGCGGACGCTGGTTCCGACGCGCGTGGCGCGCGCCCGTGCCCTAGCCTGCGGCCTCGCGCCCGAACGGGTGCGCGTGTGCGGGCTGCCGGTGGCGGCCGCTTTCCGTGCCGGTCCGCGGGACCGCGCTGCCGCTCGCCGGAAGTTGGGTTGGGAGGCGGAGCAATTCACCGCACTGCTGCTCGGTGGGGCGGAGGGCATGGCCCCTTTGGAGCAGATTGCGAGGGCGCTGCGCGCCAGCGCAATGCCGATGCAGCTTGCGGTGGTCTGTGGCCGTAACGCACGCCTGCGGGCACAGCTGGCTGCGCTGCATTGGCCGTTTCCCGCGCACGTATATGGCTTTATGGAAAACATTGCCACACTGATGAGCGCGGCCGATGTGGTGGTCACCAAAGCGGGGCCATCTACGGTTATGGAGGCGCTCAACTGCGGAAGGCCGCTTTTGCTCAGCGGCGCGATTCCGGGGCAGGAAGAGGGTAACGTGCGCATGGTACTGGAAGGCGGGGCCGGATGGTGGACGCCGCGCCCGGAACAGGTTCTTGAGCGGCTGCGAGGTCTACGGCAAGCCGGCCGGCGCGAACTTGAGGCCGCGGCTGCCGCCGCACAGAAACTGGCCGCGCCGGGCGCGGCGCGCGCTGTGGCCGCTGAAATCGTGGCGCTGCTGCCCGAACTGGTGATTGCATGACTGCGCTGGCGGCTGCTCCGAGCATGGAAGAAGGCCTGCGGCCTGTGGACGTGCGCCGCGACCTGCCGGGTATCGCCCGGCTGGTGGAGCTGTGCTTCGGCGACGCGCTTGACGAGAGTGGCCGCGCCGCCATTCGCGAGATGCGCGCGCTCAGCCGTGCCGGCCCGTTGCTCTGGCTGCTGCCGCTGTTCCCGGGCGGTGGCCCGGCGTGGCAGCATGGCTTCGTGTATACCCACGCCGGCCGCCTCGTCGGGAACGTGGGCGCACAATCCGCGGACAGCGGACGGGATGCATGGCTGCTCGCGAATGTGGCCGTGCACCCAGACTGGCGTCGCAAGGGAATTGCGCGCCAACTGGTGTTGGCCGCGGTGGCGCGCGCGGCGCACGAAGGCGCGCAGCGCGTGGTGTTGCAGGTGGATGCCGACAACATTGATGCGATCACCCTGTATAAGCAGCTCGGTTTTGACACTCTCACAGTGCGCACCACCTGGCGGCGTAGCCAGACCCGCCCGCCCGAGGTGACGCCGATGCCTGCGGGGATAGAACTGCAGCCGGCGCAGCGCAGCCAGTGGCCGCTGGAACAGGCGCTGCTGCAGCAGTTCCGCCCGCAGGGCTTGATCTGGACTGCGCCGCTGCAGGTACGCCAGCTGCGTCCCTCCCTCGGGCGCAGCCTCGGCCATTATTTTAACGGGCGGCGCGAGGAACGCTGGCTGGCGTTCCGGTCTGGCGAGGCCGTCGGGTGGCTGTATGTGCTCTGGAGCGCGGGCACGGCAGACCAGATTCGCTGGATTGTCACCCCGCAATTGACCGGCGCGCTCGAGCACGCGCTGCTGGCGCGCGCCCTGTATCGGCTGGGCCACCGCCGCTGCGATGCCTGGGTGGAGCATCCCACCGGCGAAGCGGCCGCGCTTCTGCAGCAGCACCGCTTCAAGCCCACGCGCACGTTGCGCTGGATGGAGCTGCGGCTCTCGCGCCGGGATTGAGTGGACGGTGTTAGAATCACCCTCCGCATGTTGGCGGAGATCTGCCGCGGGGATAGAATCAGATTGGGGCGCACGCGCTCGTGCCCGCATTAATATGTGGACTTGACGGGTCATCCAAATGGAATATCGGGATTACTATAAAACGCTGGGCGTTCCGCGCTCTGCGAGCAACAAAGAAATCAAGAAAGCGTACCGCAAGCTTGCGCGCAAATACCACCCGGACCTGAAGCCGGACGACAAAGGCGCCGAGCAAAAACTGAAGATCATCAACGAGGCCTACGAGGTGCTCGGCGACGCGGAAAAACGCGCCAAATATGACCGGCTGGGCGCAAGTTGGTATCACCATCAGGCGCGCGGCGGGCGCACGGGCGGCTTCGATTGGTCGAATTGGGCCGCTGGCGGGCAGCCCGGCGCAGGCGGGATTGACTACGGTGACCTCTTCGGGCAGGGCGCCGCCGGCGGGTTCTCCGATTTTTTCAATACGATTTTCGGGGCGGCCGGCCCGGCCGGCGCTGCTCGCGGGGCGCGCAGGGCCGCGCCTAAGCCTCTCATTCAGGAAGTGAGCATCACCCTGGCTGAGGCTGCGCGGGGGACCAAGCGCAGATTGATAAAAGGCAAGCGCACGCTGGATGTGAAAATCCCGCCCGGTGCAAAAGCGGGCACGCGCGTGCGCATTTCCGGCGAGGGCCCGCGCGGGCCCGATGGCCGCCCTGGCGACCTTTATCTGAAGGTGCGCATGGAGCCGGACAAGCGCTTCGAGCGCCGCGGCGACGACCTGTATTTGAAGCTGTCGGTGGATTTGTTCATCGCTGTGCTGGGCGGTGAAGTCACCGTGCCCACATTGAGCGGAAGCGTCTCGCTCTCGATTCCGCCCGGAAGCCAGGGCGGGCAGACCATGCGGCTGCGCGGCAAAGGCATGCCCAATCTTAAGCAGCCTGGCAAACGCGGCGACATTTTTGTGCGCCTGCAGCTGCAGGTGCCGCCGAAACTTGCGCCACAAGAAAAAAAACTGTGGGAGCAGCTGGCGCGGCTGCGCAAAGGCTAAATTTTCCGGTGTATCCGGATCGTCTGACCGTGCGACGCTGTGTGGCTGCAGCCACGATTACCCTTGCTCTGGCCGGCTCGAGCTGCACTTTCAACCCCGCTGCGCTGACCGCTTTCTTCGGCCTGACGCCAACGGTCGCGCCTGCCGCCGCGCTCCTGCCGACCCAAACGTCCGTTCCGCCCACTCCGGTTCCGACCTTGGTCGCCCCGACCGTGACCCCGGCCGCTGCCGCGGTTCCTGACCAATTCTCCATTGTGGCCGCCGAGCAAGCCGTACTAGTGGAGCTCTATGAGAGAATCAACCCCGCCGTGGTGGCCATCACGGTGCGTTACACGCGCGATAGCATCGGGCAGGGCACTGGATTTGTGGTGGATGCGCAAGGGCACATCGTCACCAATCATCATGTGGTGGCCGGCGGCGGCGAAATCGAAATCGCTTTCTTTGGCGGCGAGCGCGTGCGCGCGGAGTTGCTCGGCGGAGATGCCACGACCGACATCGCCGTGCTGCAACCCGCCCGGCTGCCCGCGGACGTCGCTCCGGTGGTGCTGGCTGATTCAGAGCTGGTGCAGGTGGGGCAACGCGTGGTGGCCATCGGCAGCCCCTTCGGGCTGCAGGGTACTTTGACCAGCGGCATCGTGAGCGGGTTGGGGCGCACGCTGGCCGCGGGCGCGTTCCCCGGGTCGGCGGGCAACGGCGGCGGCGGTTTCTCCACGCCGGATGTCATCCAGACAGACGCGGCCATCAACCCGGGCAACTCGGGCGGACCGCTCATCAACCTAGATGGCGAGGTCATCGGAATGAACAAAGCCATCTACTCGGAGAGTGGAGTGAATTCCGGAGTCGGGTTTGCCATCGCCGCGAACACGCTGCGGCGGCTGCTGCCGGACCTGATTGAGAAGGGCGAATACCAGCATCCCTATCTTGGCATCCGCAGCCGGGAGGCCCTTTCGCTGGATGAGATGGAAACACTGGGGTTGCCGCAGCAGGGTGGGGTGTACATTGTCTGCGTGGACGCGAGCGGCCCGGCTGCCGCGGCCGGCCTGCGCGGAGGCAGCCCGCCGCAGAGCTGCGAGAGCCTTGAGCCGGGCGGGGACGTAATTGTGGCCATCGACCGCCGGCCGGTGAGCGCTTTCGCCGATTTACTCAGCTACCTCGTCCACCACACCCGCGCTGGGCAGATTGTCGAACTGACCGTTTTGCGCGAGGGTACGCAGTTGGAATTCCACGTCACGCTCGCGCCGCGGCCTTGAGCCCTGCGGCTCGTGCACTGCGCACGCTTGATGCTGCCATGAGGACGCTGCTTCAACGCCATGGCAAGTGGCTGCTGCCGGCCGCGCTGGCGCCACTGTTCGCAAGCGTGCTGTTCGTCGCGCTGGCGCTGGCGCAAAGTCGGCAGCGCTATCGGGCGGATTATTTCACAGAGCGATACCGGCAGCGATACGCCTCCCCCGGGGCAGTGGTCACCGAGCTGGAGCGCGCGCTGCGCAGCGGCGATTTCGGGCTACAGGCCGAGCTGCAGGGGCTGCGGCGCCCGCGCGATTTTGGCGCTGCGGCACAGATGGAGATGACTGTGCGGCTGCAATCCAGCCGCGGCTACGAGGCTTATCTTTTCTATGATGCTGCGCGAAAAACGCGTCATGTGTTCTACGTGCATGCGGTGCGTGGCCGCTGGGTGTTGGCCCCGGAAGACGCATATTTCTACCTGCATTCAGCGCGCTGGTTGCGCGTGGCTCTGCCGCTGGCGCTGAGCTGGTGGCTGCTTGAACTCGCGGCGCTGCTCGCCGGGTGGGGATGGGGGTTGGGCATAAAGCTGCGCGCCGCTCGCTAGGAAAGGGCATTTTGCGTTTCCCGTGCTTTCTGGTACAATGAGCAGCCCAAATTCGCCCATTTGCTTTATGAATCCTGTCTTCCGTGTGGGCGTCTGTGGTTTCATGTATGTGTTCGGGCACTGGCTCGGCTGGAAAAAGGAGGTACCCAACCGCAACTTTAATTAGAACCGATGTTATCTCGCTGTAAGAAGTGCTGCCTACTGTGGCAGCAAGGAACCAGTTTCACCAATTTGTGTAAGGAGGAAAACACATGAATTCTCATAAGAAGTTCTCTGTAGTATTCGGCCTGCTTCTGGTCACCGGTCTGGTGCTGGCTGCATGCCAGCCTCAGGTGATTGAGGTGGAAAAAGAGGTGGTGGTCACCCAGGTGGTGCGTGAAGAGGTCGAAGTACCGGTTGAAGTCGAGAAGATTGTCGAAGTCGAAGTCGAAGTCGAAAAGGTCGTCGAGAAAATCGTCGAGGTGGAGGTCGAAGCCGCACCAGTGGAAGAGGTAGCCGCCGGCGGCGAGTGCTGTGACGCCTACCGCATTGGCATCTACGAGGATCCAATCACGCTCAACCCGTGGTCGTATTATGGGCCTGACAATAGCGTGTGGACTGGGTACGCCATTAGCAACGTGATGGGTAGTGTTTTTGGCTATTCATCGCAGCGCCTAGATTGGATTCCGGGTCTCGCCAAGGGTTTGCCGGCCAGTGCAGTGGAGGACGGTGATGCTTGGACGGTAACTGCTGAGCTGTTGGATAATCAGACTTGGAGTGATGGCGAGGCGGTGGACGCCAATGATGTGGCCTTCACCATCAATACAGCTCTTGACCTGGATCTGACCGGTAACTGGGTAAGTGCAGTAAAGCCCGACATCCTCACCAGTGTTGAAGCTCTGGATGATCATAGTTTGAAATATACCTTCAACGCTCAGCCCGGGTTATCACAGTGGCAGTTTGGTGTCGCGTTCGCGCCGGTACTCCCGGAGCATTTCTGGGGCCCTGTGGTGGCAGAAGCATCGGCTTTTATCGCTGATGCTAGTAAGCCGGAGGCGGATAAGCCTGAGGATTGCGAAGCTGACGATGCGGATGCAGATGCATGCGCGGCCTGGGCTTCGTATGATGAGGCATTCCAAAACGCTCGTGAGTTCCTTTATAAGGCCGATGCGACTGGTCAGCCGTTCGCCGGCGCTTATGTAACCTCCAAGTTAGAACCAGGTGCGTTTGTTCAGAAAGATCCTAATCCGAACTATCCCGGCGCCGGAACCGTTGAGACGCTTTACGACGGCGGCGGCTGGGTCGCTGAACACGCTGACGGCACTGTGCAGGAAGCTTATGGCGGTGCGACAGGCGATGCGACACTGACGGTTACCGAAGGGCCGTTTGCTCCCAATGTGGTAATGAGCATTTACGGCTCGCAGGATGCTGCTTTTCTGGCCATGATAGATGGTGATATCGATTATGTCATCAATCCACTCGGTATCGCCCGTGGCTTACGTGAAAAGGCGGCGGCTGGTGGTGAAGGCCTGAAGACCTACACCAATCAGGACAATGGTCTGTTCTATCTTGCCTTTAACTTCCGCAAACCTCCGATGAATGACCCTGCTTTCCGCCAGGCGGCGGACATCATCATCGATAAGGAATTCGTTGTCGATTCGGTGCTGCAGGGTTCGGTGATGCCGATGTATTCTGTTGTGCCCTCCGGAAATGGTTTCTGGCACAATGCAGATGTAGCCAAGCCGTATGTGGGCATGAGCCGCAACGACCGCGTCGAAATGGCAAAAGAGGTGCTCAAGGAGGCCGGTTATGCCTGGTCCAAGGATCCGGAATGGAGTGACGATCTGCAGGATGTAGTACCGGGCGAGGGCATGACCATGCCCGATGGCTCCGATGTTCCCGCACTGACCATCCTCGGCCCGGGCCCGGCATACGACCCGGTGCGCGCGACTTTCAATCAGTGGATCTCCGAGTACATGCGTGAGATGGGTATTCCGGTCGAATCCGAATTGACCGGTTTCAACACCATCCTCGATCCGGTCTTCGTGGAATGTACATTTGACATGTATATTCTGGGGTGGGGCTTGACAGCATATGCAGATCACCCGGTTGATTTCTTCCACAGTCGCAATGATTGTCCGGGAGGATACAACACACCTGGTATCAAGGATGACGAGCTAGACGCGCTGTTGGAGGAGTTCGAGCAATCGACGGACCTCGACAGTGCGCGTGATCTGAACCATCAGGTGCAAGCGTTGCTCGCTGAAAAACGGCCGTACATCCCGCTCTTCCAGCGGCAGGCGTACGACGTTATCCGCGACAATGTGGTGTTGCCCTACACTGAAATCATGGGCGGTCTCGCGGAAGCGCAGGGCTTCCAGTCCTCAGCGCAACCGCTTACGCGCTAGCGCTTCGATTGCATAGTCAAACGGGGGCAGACAGGCATGTCTGTCTGCCCCCGCCGTTTGTTGTCACAAAATTAAGAGTCAACTGTAGATGAGTGCGACTGAGCGCGAGCGAGATGCGTTTTTGCGCACTCAACTGTAGTTGCAGCCACTGCACGGTCTGAGCACGTGTACAAATACCTCGCCAAACGAATTCTGCAGATGGCGATTACTTTGCTGCTTTTTCAGGCGGCAACGTATTTCCTCATCGATGCTCAGCCGGGCGATATCACCGACAAATGGCTCGCCAATCCGGATATTCCCCCCTACGTGCGCGACCAGATACGCGCTGAATTAGGGTTGGATCGGCCGCCGGCGGAAAGGTTCGTCACTTATATCGGCAATTTCTACCGCGGCAATCTAGGGCTCTCCTTCTCTTACTACCCGCGTCCAGTAATAGATGTGGTCATGGAACGACTTCCTCGGACGATAGTACTGTTTCTTTCGGCGACCCTGGTGTCGTTCTGGGCCGGCTTCCTGACCGGAAAGGTGCTTGCCTGGCGTCGGGGCGGGTGGGTGGAGTACTCCGCTACCATCTCCGGGGTGATGCTCTACACCGTATTTACGCCCTGGTTTGCACTTATGATGATCTGGCTGTTCGCCGTGCAACTGGACTGGCTGCCGGCCGGGAAATTTCTTGACCCGGTGAAATGGCTAGACGCAAGCGTTGACGCCAATTACGTCTTCACCCGCATGTTTAACACCGGAATGATTCTGTTACTGATGATCCTAGTGGGACTGATATACTCGAATCGCCTGCGAGGACAGGTGCGCGCCGCTTTCCGGGCAGCCATATTGCTGGTGCCGATGATGGGAGCATTCGCCTATTGGCAATCTAGCGGTGTGGCGCATCTTGCCGTGGACATCGCAAGCCATCTCATTCTGCCTGTGCTCACTCTTACTCTGATTAGTTATGCTGGCATGATGCTGCTCACGCGCACCAGCATGCTGGAAACATTGCGTGAGGATTACATCCAGACCGCGCGCGCCAAAGGTCTTCCGGCAAAGGTGGTGCGCGATAAACATGCGGCGCGCAATGCACTCTTGCCGGTGTGGACCAGCCTGGTGTTCAGTTTGGCGAATACGGTCGGGGGCGGCATCATAACTGAGTCGGTATTCTCGTGGCCGGGGATTGGCCAATCATTGCTTAATTCGGCGCTGCAGTCCGATATCCCGCTCGCCATGGCCACGCTTACCATTCTGGGGGTATTGACGCTGGTCGGCCATCTGGTCGTGGATATTGGCTATGTTTACCTCGACCCCCGCATTCGCTACCGGGGGGAATGAAAGACTGTATGCACGCAACACCGCCGTCATGACGACTGACTTGCAGCCGAAGATGACAGGCAGCGCCGGTAAGCCGGTGGCGGAATTCAAGCATGTGCCGCTCTGGCGTGTGCGGCTCGGTCTGATGATGCGCGGCTTGCGCAGCTCGTGGGCTCTGTTCTCGGAGAACCCGATTGGCCTGATTGGACTGGGAGTAATCGCGTTTTTCGCGCTGATGACGGTGGTGCACCCGATCCTGATGAAAACCGTGTGGGAACCGCGCACTTACGATCCGGTGGTGGGCTTCGATATGGAGACCGCATACCATCCTGCGCCGCCCTCCGCGCGGCATTTGCTGGGCACTGACCCCATAGGACGCGATGTGCTCAGTCAATTGATGTACAGCACGCGCAACGAGTTTTTGCTGGGCATTATGGCCGCTGTGTTCACCGTGGTGATCGGCACCAGTATAGGTGCAATGGCGGCTTACTTTGGTGGCGTGGTCGATATGCTCTTCATGCGATTGGCTAATTTAGTCATTATGATCCCAGCACTTTCGATTCTCATTGTGCTCAGCGCACTGGCTTCAATCGGTATGCTGGAGCTGGCTGTGGTGATCGGGATACTCTCCGGATTTGGCGGTATTACAGTAATCATTAAGTCGCAGGGACTGGCTATCAAGGTTAAGCCATACATAGAAGCAGCCCGTGTTGCCGGCGGCGGTCACTGGCACATCATCTTCAGGCACATGATTCCCAACCTGCTACCGCTCTCGCTGCTTTACATGATGTTCACGGTCACTGGAGCGATCTTCTCTGAAGCTGTCCTTTCCTTCTTCGGGCTCACCGAGATATCAATGAGCTGGGGCATCATGATCAATACCGCACAGGTGTTCGGGTATTTGCTGCGCTTCGACAGCTGGTTCCTGGTTGTGCCGGCCAGTCTGGCGATTTCGCTGCTCTGTTCGGCCTTTTATCTGGTTGGCCGAGCGCTGGATGAGGTGGTCAACCCTAGGCTGCGCAGGCGCTAGTTGAACGTGATGAAAGACACACCGACCGAGAATGTGCTGCAGGTTGAGAACTTTACCATGCGTTATGCTACGCGCAAGGGGGATGTCTCTGCCGTGGAGGACGTGTCCTTCTCGCTGGCGCGGGGCGAGGCGCTCGGGCTGGTGGGCGAATCCGGATGCGGCAAAACCTCGGTGGCGGTCGCGCTGCTGCGCCTGCTTCCGGATAACGCCCACATCGTGGCGGGTAGCGTCAAACTCAACGGCGTGGATATGCTTACCCTTTCTGATAGTGAGGTGCGCCGCCGTCGCTGGAAAGAGATCGCCATGGTTTTCCAGGCAGCCATGAATTCGCTCAACCCGGTGTACACGGTCGAAGAGCAGATCATTGAGGCGATGCGGCAGCACACGCCGGAGTTATCCCCGCAGCAGATGGGCGCACGCATCGATGAGCTCTTCACGCTGGTGGGATTGGACCCGGTGTTGAAGTCCCAGTACCCGCATCAATACAGCGGTGGAATGCGCCAGCGCGCGGTGATTGCGCTGGCGCTGGCCTGCAACCCGGATATCATCATCGCGGATGAGCCCACCACCGCGCTGGATGTGATTGTGCAAGATGGCGTGCTCAAGCGCATGCGCGAAATCCAGCAGCGCCTCAATATGGCCATGATTTACATCTCGCACGATATCGCTGTGATTGCCGAGGTCAGCGACCGCGTGGCCGTGATGTACGCCGGCCGCCTGGTCGAAATCGGGCGCACTGAGGACATCTTTCATAATCCGCGCCACCCATACACTTCCGCATTGATGCAGTCCTTCCCGAGCGTGAGCGGCGAGAAGCACGAACTGGTGACGCTGCCGGGGGAGCCGCCCGATTTGCTCCACCCGCCGGAAGGCTGTCGCTTCCACCCGCGCTGCGCGAAGCGTGTCTCGCGCTGCGACCGGGAAGTGCCTTCTTTGGTGGAATGTGGCTGGCAGCAACAGGTTGCTTGCTGGAATCCGGTGGAGACGCAGGCATAATGACCGCCGCGCTGCCACTCGCCAAAGTGCAAAACCTGCAGCGGCTCTATCCGGTGGAGCGCGGCCTGTTCCGCCAGGCGCACAGTTTTGTGCACGCCGTCGATGGAGTGAGCTTCGAGATTGCCGCCGGTGAAAGCCTGGGACTGGTGGGCGAATCGGGCTGCGGCAAAACTACCACCGGAAAGATGCTGGTGAAACTAATTGAGCCGAGCAGCGGCAGCCTGCAGCTGCGCATTGGTGAAAATGTGGTCGATGTGGCCGGACTGCGCGGGTCTGCACTGCGCAACTTTCGGCGCAATGTGCAGATGGTCTTTCAAGACCCGTATGAGTCCATGAATCCGCGCATGACGGTGTACGACATTGTCTCTGAGCCCTTGGCGGTGCAGGCCATGGGCACGGTGGCCGAGCGCGAGCGCCGCGTGGCGGAGTTTCTTGACCTGGTCGGATTGACCCCGCCCTCCAGTTTTCTGTTCCGCTACACGCACGAACTTTCGGGCGGGCAACGCCAGCGGGTGGCCATTGCCCGCGCTCTGGTGCTGGAGCCGGCGTTCGTGGTTGCCGATGAGCCGACCTCCATGCTGGATGTCTCCATCCGCACGGGCGTGATGCACCTGATGCAGGATTTGGCGCAGCGCCTGAATGTGACCTACCTCTATATCACTCACGATCTGGCGGTTGCGCGCTACATGTGCGACCGTATCGCGGTGATGTATCTGGGTAAGATTGTGGAAATTGGGCCGACCGAGGAGATTCTGCAGTGCCCCCGTCATCCATACACCCAGGCGCTGCTCTCAGCGGTGCCCATCCCCGACCCGCGTGTGCGCCGCGAAGCCGTGCAGATAAAAGGCGGGGTGAGCAAACCCATTGACCCGCAGCCGCGCTGCCGGTTTTACGAACGCTGCCTGCTGGCGGACGATTACTGCCGCGAGCAGCAGCATCCGCCGCTGGTGGAAGTTGATGGGGCGGTGTTGGCAGCCTGCTATAAGGCCTAGCGATTGTGATACAATAGCGCCGCCATGGGCCGTGGTGCAACTGGCAGCACAGCGGACTTTGGATCCGTCGATCCTGGTTCGAGTCCAGGCGGCCCAGCTTGATCTTCAACTTCGCATCACTGATTGTGAACGACGACCCCCCGAGTAGTAACACAACTTCCAGCCGAATAACGCGCGGCCTGTGTCGAGCGTGCGGCTGCCCTGCTGCGGCCGGGCATCCGGGATCGCGCCGATGAGCACTGTGCCCGTAATCCTGGCCGCGGGCAAGGGCGTGCGCATGCGCTCAAACTTGCCGAAAGCGCTGCACGCTCTGGGCGGGCGGCCATTGATTGAATACGCGCTTGAGCTGGGGCAGGAAGTTGGCGACCAGCCAGTGCTGGTAGTGATAGGCCACGGCGCGGAGGCGCTGCGCGAACTGGTGGGCGAACGCGCTCGAGTGGCGGTGCAGGCCGAGCAGCTGGGCACCGGTCATGCGCTGCTGCAGGCGGCGGTAGAACTGCGTGGCAACGTGGACCGTGTGCTGGTGTGGGCGGCCGATATGCCCCTGTTGAGCGCGGCCACGCTTGAAGCGGTGGTCGCGCGCCAGCGTGAGAACGACGGCCCGATTTCTATCGTGACGGCGGTGGCCAAGCAGCAACGCGGGTTTGGCCGCGTGCTCCGCGCGGAGGACGGCAGCGTGCAGGCGGTGGTGGAGCAAGCCGACGCCACCGCGGAGCAGCGCTCCATCCGCGAGCTGAACGTGGGTGTCTATTGTTTCGACTCTGCCTGGATGTGGGACGAGCTCTCGCGGCTGCAGCCGTCTACCTCCGGTGAGTATTACCTGACCGATCTAATCGGGGTGGCAGTGGCGCAAGGCCTCGAGGTAGGCGCTATCGCTGTGGAGGACCGCGCCGAGATTATCGGCATAAACACGCGCGTACATCTGGCCGAGGCCGAGGCGGCGTTGCGCGAGCGAATTAATCGTGGCTGGATGGAGTGCGGGGTGACGCTGCTCGACCCGGCCAACACTTACATCGCGGCAAGCGTGCAAATCGGCGCTGACACCACCGTGCTGCCCAACACCCATCTTCAGGGCGCAACCAGCGTGGGCTCCGGCTGCAGCATCGGGCCAAACAGTGTGGTGCGCGATTCCGCTATCGGCGACCGCTGCCGGGTGGAATGCTCAGTACTGGAGCAGGCTACTCTGGAAGAGGATGTGGACGTCGGCCCGTTCGGGCGTTTGCGTGCCGGTGCTCATCTGGCGCGCGGGGTTCACGTGGGGAATTTCGGCGAGGTTAAGAACTCGTACCTCGGCCCGCAGGTGAAGATGGGGCATTTCTCCTACGTGGGCGACGCCACCGTGGGAGCGCGCACTAATATTGGCGCGGGCACGGTCACGTGTAACTACGGCATGGATAGAAAAAAACACCGCACTGAAATTGGCGAGGATGTCTTCATCGGCAGTGACACTATGATGGTCGCACCGGTGTCCATCGGCGCGCGCGCTCGCACCGGCGCAGGCTCGGTGGTCACCAGAGATGTGCCCGCCGACAGCACCGCTGTGGGAGTGCCGGCGCGCGTCATCGCGCGGAGAAGCACTGACGATGATGGCTAATCTACTCGGTTTGGCCGGGCTGATGTTGGTGAACGCCTTTTTGGCAACTGCGCGCACCGTCTTCGCGAACGTCTCCGCCACCGGGCTGGAACAGAGCCGTGACACTGGCGACACCGGCGCGCGACTGGCCGGGTTACTGCTGGAAAACCCCACCCGCCTGCAGCTCACATTGCGCCTGCTGCAAACTCTCACGCTCCTGCTTTTTGCTGGCGGCCTGGCTCGGTTGTTGTTGCCGCAGTTGCAGTGGGCGAGCGCCCTGTTGCTGACGCTGCTGGCGCTGGGGGTCACGCTGGCGTTGCTAGTTCTGGGCGAGCTGCTGCCGCAATCTCTGGTGGTGAGCGCGCCCACGCGCTGGGCCACGCGGCTCGCCCCGGCGATGCTCGGCCTGAACTGGTTGTGCGCGCCCGCGACCCGTGTGCTGGAATGGATCGCCGGCCGCCTCGGGGTACCGCTCAGCGAGCGTGAGCGTTTGCTTGTCACCCCGGATGAGATTAAGGATCTGGTGGACGCTGGCGAGGAGGGCGGCTCGATAGAGCAGGACGAGCGCCAAATGATTTACTCGGTCTTTCAGTTCAGCGACACGCTGGTACGCGAGGTGATGATTCCCCGCATCGACGTGCTGGCGCTGGATGTGGAAACGCCTTTGACTGATGCGCACGCGGCGGTGGTGGAAAACGGCTTCAGCAGAATTCCGGTTTACGAGCGCTCAGTCGATAACGTCATCGGGCTGCTGTATGCCAAAGACCTGCTCACTGCGGAAGCCGCCGGGAAGGATGACCCTGCACTGCGCGAAATTCTGCGCCCTCCGTTCTTCGTTCCGGAGACAAAAAAAATCGATGCGCTCTTGCCGGAATTGCAGGCGCAGCACATGCACATGGCCATCGTGGTCGATGAATATGGCGGTATGGCTGGCGTGGTC
>Ga0208274_1000356_pt1 | contig 24410 bp, 21 predicted proteins | sample ETNtaG_22_FD_185755 | JGI IMG/M metagenome (GOLD analysis project Ga0208274, IMG submission 185755) | Marine microbial and viral communities from oxygen minimum zone, Eastern Pacific Ocean - ETNP201306SV43 (SPAdes) (version 2) | ecosystem: Environmental > Aquatic > Marine > Oceanic ... | reverse complement strand
AAGTAAAGGAAAAAACCGGAGAATTAACTTTTTGACTAAATTCACAAACGCTTTATGTTTTAGAATAACTATAATTTGACTGACTCTTTAAGATAAGCGGAAAAACAATTATATCTTTTCTGCTAGTCTACGATAAACATAACCAAACAAAACTCCAGTTATTTAAAAAATTCATTTAATAGCTTGACATCAAAACACACTATCTGTAGTTTCTCTGTTTTACAGTGTTTTCCATAATGGTAGAACACATAATATGTCAGCAATGATCATCTAATAATTTGCTGCCTTGATATATTTTTTATAACTATTAATAAAGGTCCTCATGAATCGAAGAAAATTTATTAAGGGCGTAGTTGTTGCGGGAGGAACAACCGCCGTTGCAGCCTCAACGTTTCCAGCACCGGCGATTTCAGCAGGCAAGAAAAAGTGGAATGTCGTATCTGCTTTTGGTAAAGCAGGTCTTTTGGGACAAGCACTAGAAGAATTCGCGAAATTTGTAAGTACTGCATCAGAAGGGAAGTTAACAATAAAAGCCTATCATGCTGGAGAGTTAGTTAAACCCTTTGAAGCCATGGATGCTGTACAATCTGGTGCTGCACAAATGGGATATGGTGCCCCATACTATTGGGCAGGGAAATCTGATTCTATCTCTTTTGTAGCAGCAATGCCTTATGGGCTTACTGCTCAAGAACAAAATGCATGGCTGTACTATGGAAAAGGGATTGAACAGGCAGATAAATATGCATACAATCCTTTGGGTTTGAAGTTCCTTCCCATGGGTAACAGCGGGAATCAAATGGGCGGTTGGTATTCCAAAGAAGTTAACACCGTTGCTGACTTGGACGGACTTAAATTCCGTATGCCAGGCCTTGGAGGTGAAATTCTAAAGACCTTTGGAGTCAACGTGATCCTGTTGCCAGGCGTAGAAGTATTACCCGCTTTGACCTCAGGAGCCATTGACGGGACCGAATGGATTGGGCCAGCAGCTGATATGGGTAAGGGTCTACATAAAGTAGTCAAGAATTACTATTATCCAGGTTGGCATGAACCGGCAACTATCTTAGATAGTTTCATCGATTTGGAAGAATGGGAAAATCTGGATAATGGCTTGAAAGAAATCGTCAAACGAGGTGCTGCAGGAACGAACCTATTCATTCTTTCCCGATTCCAAGCCATAAACAACAGCGCTCTGCAAAAACTAACTCAGGATCATGGTGTCAAATTGAGAGCTTATAGTGATGAACTCTTGAAAGCTATAGGTAATCGTGCAGCAGAGGTTCTACCGCAAATTGCTGCTAAGTCCTCCGATGGGAAGGCTTTATATAACCACATTGTCTCAATACGAGAGTCTATGTTAGATTGGTCCACCTACGCTGAGGCAGCCTTTCTAGAAGCGCGTAAAGCAGCAAAAATGAGAAAAATTTGAATCTGTTACCAGAGTAATTAATCTCGTTTGAATTAACAAAAGGAGTTTTCTTCTTATGGAGGAACCTCCTTTTTTTTTGAAGTCTATATGTCTTACATTGAGCGTACCGTATATTTTATCGACTCAATAAACGATTGGGTAGGTAGAGCAATTTCTTGGCTACTCGTGGTAATGGTTCTGAATGTATTTTTAGTCGTCGTGCTGAGATACGTCTTTAGTTTTGGAGCAATATGGATGCAGGAATTATATGTTTGGAGTCACGCCATTGTTTTTCTGATGGGAGCCGGGTACACACTTTTACATAAGGGGCATGTCCGAATAGATTTGATCTATCGTTCAGCCAGTAACAAATATAAATCGTTAATCGATTTGTTAGGAAGTGTGTTTTTCGCCCTGCCTGTAATTTATGTTATCTTTATAAAGAGTTTACCAATGGTTGAAAGATCTTGGAAAGTTCTTGAAAAATCAGCTGAAGCCGGAGGGTTACCAGGATTGTTTTTGTTTAAAACTGTTTTATTGGTTTTTCCCTTATTGTTTGGAATTCAATTTATTTCACTAGCACTAAAAAGTATTTATTACCTATTTTATGAAAAGTAATATTCAATCATTAACTCTTAACTCTAAATGACATCAGAATTTCTTGGTTTCACGATGTTTGGTGTAACCATGATAACACTTTTATTGGGCTTTCCAGTTGCTCTGACGATTGCTGGCTCTGCTTTAATATTCGCACTGATCGGGGACTATTTTGAATTATTCAATCTAGGGATATTATCACTTTATCCACTTAGAATTTTTGGGGTCATGAAGGCAGAGACCCTAGTCGCGGTTCCTCTGTTTGTATTTATGGGGGTCATGCTAGAAAAATCCGGCATAGCTTTTAAATTGCTTGAAGCTATGGGGAAACTATTTGGTAAAAGAGCTGGCGGCCTAGGAATTTCTGTTATTATTGTTGGAGCCCTATTAGCAGCATCAACAGGAATTGTTGGTGCAACTGTTGTAACAATGGGTTTGATGAGTTTGCCAGTTATGACAAAAGCTGGATACAGTACCCGACTTTCATCAGGTTTGATATGTGCTTCAGGAACACTTGGTCAAATCATTCCTCCATCCATAGTATTGGTTCTGCTAGCAGATATACTTCAGGGAGCAAACGAACAAGCATCCGAATTAAAGGGAGAACTCGTTCCAGATAATCCAGTTACTGCGATCGACTTATTCGCAGGAGCACTATTCCCTGGTTTATTATTGGTAGGACTCTACATATTTTACCAAATCATACTAGCAACAACAAATCCTTCTTTATGCCCTGCCTTAGTTGAAAGTAATCATGATGATCAAGTGCCTAGACCTGAAGTTAATTTTTTTCAGTTGTTAAAAATAATATTATCACCTCTGATTTTAATAATTGTAGTCTTGGGGTCAATTTTAACAGGTATTGCCACTCCAACCGAATCTGCCGCAGTTGGAGCTGTTGGAGCAACAATAATTGCAATTGTATCAAGACAATTCAATATAGAAATTCTTAAAGATGTATCACGAGAAACAACAAAAATAAGCTCAATGGTATTTATAATTCTCGTTGGAGCTTCAATGTTTTCACTTGTTTTTCGCGGATTCGGTGGCGACACAGTAGTAGAAGATTTTTTATTGAATCTTCCTGGTGGTGCTATTTCAGCAATGTTAATTGTGATGACTATAATTTTTTTCCTTGGGTTCTTTTTGGATTTTATCGAAATTATATTTGTTGTTGTTCCAATTGTTTCCCCAATATTAATTGCGATGGGATTTAATCCTTTATGGTTGGGAGTTATGATCGGAATCAACCTGCAAACTAGTTTCCTGACTCCGCCATTCGGATTTTCTTTGTTTTACCTTCGTGGAGTCGCTGGAAAAGATGTAAAAACAGAAGATATTTATTTAGGTGTTATACCTTTCATTGCAATTCAAATACTTGGATTAGGCCTCATCTGGATTTTTCCTCAAATCGTCCTATGGCTTCCAAACTTAATTTTTAAATAATTGAGATGTTTCTAATAAAATTGAATCAGTATAATAAAGAGAATATTGGACTTTCATGAATTCAAAAGAATTACAAAACATCACTATGTCCAGAGGAGGGGCTTATTCTTTGGCTACCCGTGGTGCACAGGATGTTATTAATGCGGCCATTCCGATAGTTGATGAGGCCTTATTGAAAATAGATCTTGAGGAAAAAAGAAATTTCTCGTTTGCAGACATGGGTTGTGCAGATGGAGGAACATCGCTCCAGATGATCAATCAACTCATAAAAACTTTGCGCAGTAACAATCCGAATATCGAAGTCAAAGTACATTATACAGACCAACCAAACAATGATTACAACGGATTGATTCAAACCGTTCTCGGATTGGGACATTTCCCCAGTTACCTTGAGACACATAAAAACGTTTACCCACTTTTTTCAGCGAATTCATTCTATAAACAGATTCTTCCCGACAACACTTTGGATTTTGGTTTCTCTGCAACTGCAATGCACTGGCTGAGCAAAAAACCTTGTAATCTAAGTAACCACGTTCACATGGTTGGTGCAGAGGGTGAGCAGTACCTCAGTTTTGCTGCACAAGGTAAAAAAGACTGGGAATCCATTTTACTGAACCGCGCCAAAGAATTGAGGTCTGGAGGTCAATTGGTATTGCTTAATTTCTGCCGGGATGAAAACGGCAAATACCTGGGTAACACGACGGGTGTGAACATGTTCACCAACTTTGCCGATATCTGGCAGGATTTTATGGAGCAAGGACTGATTAGAGAGGATGAATATCAAAAAATGACACTACCACAATATTATAACACTGTTGAAGAATTTAGTGCTCCTTTGAAAAATGTTGAAAATCCGGTCTATCAAGCAGGCTTGAGACTTAAGCAGATAGAGACACATATCACTGCATGCCCTTTCGCAGAGGCCTTTAAAGAGCACCAAGATGCCCAACGATTTGCGGAAGAATACATTCCGACAATCAGAAGTTGGAATGAAAGTATATTTTTTGGTGCTCTGGATACGCAAAGAGCTTTGGAGGAAAGACAACAAATAATTCGTGATTACTACCAAACGTACCAGGATCAGGTTCAAGAATCACCCGAACTGCACCGTATGGATTACGTGCACGCTTTTACAGTTATAGAAAAAATCTAATGCGATCTCTAATATATATAACTTAAAGTTACTTAATAATTCCAAAGTTAATTCTGTATTTATTAATTATTTAGGACTATTTTGACCAAGGACTTTCTTTGCATATTCTTTTAATTAATTAATTTGCAAAAACTTTGATATCCTGAATCGTTCATGAATGAACTGTACAAAAAAACAGCTATTGAGGTAGTCAACTTACTCAAAAGTAAAACAATCAGCCCCCTTGAAGTCGTTGAGCATGCGATCTCCCGTATCGAAGCTATTGATCAGCATGTTAATGCCCTTCCAATCAGATGCTTTGAACGTGCCATCACACAAGCAAAAAGTTTTAATCATCTTCCAACCAATCCAGACAAGTATCTGTATGGACTTCCCATAGCAGTCAAAGACTACAACGATGTGAGTGGTGTGAGAACAACTTATGGTTCGCCCATCTTTGCAGATAATGTCCCCAGAGAGTCAGATGCGACAATTACCCTTCTTGAGCAGAATGGTGCAATCCCTATTGCTAAATCAAATGTCCCTGAATGGGCGGGAGGACACACTTTTAATCCGGTTTTTGGTACAACACGAAACCCCTGGAACACTAATGTGAGTGCTGGAGGTTCTTCAGGAGGTTCAGCAGTTGCACTTGCTACAGGAATGGCATGGCTTGCCACCGGAAATGATCTTGGTGGAAGTCTTAGAACACCTGCTGCTTTCAACGGGGTCGTTGGACTGCGGCCAGGTCCAGGTTTAATCCCGAGAGGAAAGAGACTTCAACCGTTTGACACGCTCTGGGTCGAAGGGCCAATGGCCAGAAACATATCAGACCTGGCTTTAATGTTGGATGCAGGTGTAGGACACGTAAAAGAAGATCCTCTCTCCTTTTCAAACGCAGGGTTGCTTTATAGCAGTGCACTAAGAAATAAGGGAAATGCAAAAAGGGTCGCGTTCAGCAAAGATCTTAATGTAGTTAACGTCTCCAGAGAAATAGCAGATATCACTGAAAATTCCTCTAAAAAACTCAACCAAATGGGTATAGAAATTACGGATGAGGTTCCAGATTTTTCCGGAACTCTTGATGCTTTCCAGACATTGCGTGCTGTTCTTTTAGGTACCATGATGGGACCTTTGCTTTACGAGCATCGAGACAGAATTGCTCCAGAAATCGTTAGGAACGTTGAAATGGGTTTTGAAGTTACACCTCAATCTCTTTTTGAGGCTGAGCGCACAAGATGGCAACTCTATCAAAGGATGATTGATTTCTTTGAAACTCACGACTACTTGATTTGTCCTGCGACTTCAATCTCTCCTTTTCCCGTTGAGCAAAGATACGTTACTGAAATTGATGGACAACCATGCAAGACATACATTGATTGGTTTTCAATTACATTTGCTCTCACAATGACTTCATGTCCTGTACTTTCTCTCCCCTGTGGATTTACTGAAAAAGGGCTCCCGGTTGGATTACAAATAGTTGGACGGCCGCGTGGAGAGGCTGAACTATTACGTGATGCGTCAAGAATGGAGGAAATATTCGGTATCGCACATAAGCTTCCAATCAATCCCAACCTTGATGAAAATAATATGTAATATTTTTTTCATGACATCCTTTTTTTATGTAAATATTATTGATCAGATAAAAATTTGACACAGTTTATATAGCAATTAAAACCACTGACAATGCGTAACACCGTTTTCCATTCACCACTTGGGCTAATCATTAAAATATATTGAAAATAGCAGGAAATTACTAACAGAAGAAATACTATTAAAATAAATTAAAAAACAGCAGAAATATATATAAACAGGTAAAAATTGATGATCAATTTTGCACTTAAAGTAAAACCTTCTTTCAATTCAGTAGAGCGGACACCTTGTTCAGACTTTCTTTTGCGTCTCCAAATAACATCCAGGTATTTCCCCTAAAATAGAGTGGATTTCCTACTCCTGAATATCCGGTGGCCATGCTGCGTTTGAGTACTATCACGGTTTTGGCGTCCCAGACTTCCAATACCGGCATCCCGAAAATCGGACTTGATTCATCATCCAGTGCTCCAGGATTGACGATATCATTAGCGCCTATGACCAGCACCACATCAGTAGCTTTAAACTCTGAATTGATTTCGTCCATTTCAAAAACTATATCATAAGGCAAGTTTGCTTCGGCAAGCAGAACATTCATGTGTCCAGGTAATCGTCCCGCGACAGGATGGATAGCGAATTTTACACTCACATTTCGGTTGCGCAGATTTTTAGTAATTTCATGTACAATGTGCTGTGCTTGAGCCACCGCCATTCCATAGCCTGGAACAACGATAACCTGCTTTGCACTACGCAAATAATCTGTGGTTTCTTCAGCAGAAGTAGCTTGAGCTTCTTTGCCTTCATCCTCTTTCGAAGCCACGGCAACTGTTCCTTCCGCCACGCCGAATCCTCCTGCAATCACACTGATAAAAGATCGATTCATCCCCCTGCACATAATATAACTCAGAATCGCACCGCTGCTTCCTACTAATGCACCAGTAATTATCAGCAGATCATTGGAGAGCATAAATCCTGCAGAGGCGGCAGCCCAGCCGGAATAGCTGTTAAGCATTGAAACAACAACAGGCATGTCAGCACCACCTATCGCCATGATCATATGAATCCCAAGAACACATGCTATGGCGATTATAATCAAGAGGTACATCAGTTGCTCATCCGGTGCTCCGTTAACAAACCATACTCCAAACAATACACTGATCAATACGAGTGATAAGTCTAAGTAGTGTCGAAAAGGTAAAGTCAGCGGCTTTCCACCAATACTTCCGCGTAATTTCAGAAAGGCAATTACTGACCCTGTAAAAGTGTAGGCACCGATAAATACACCAAGCACGATTTCTATTTCATGTATAAGCAGTTCAGAACCTGATAAAACACCTGATTCCAGATGGCTTACAATTCCAACCAAAACCGCTGCAGCACCGACAAAACTGTGGAGAATGGCAACCAGTTCCGGCATAGCAGTCATGGCCACACGCCGTGCGGCAAACATACCTATTCCACCTCCAACCAGCATCACGAGCATTAACGTTCCTAAACTTCCTACACGCCCACCGAGAATTGTCGCTAAAACCGCGATGATCATTCCGGCAGCACCGTAAAGATTTCCACGCTTCGCAGTTTCTTGATTGGAAAGTCCTCTCAAACTTAAGATAAATAATACACCTGAGACTATGTAGGCGACAGTAATCAAACCTTCTGGCATTTTATGATTTAATGTTTAGAGGTTAAGCAAAGGCGGAGACCACTTTGCGGAAAAATGAATTTACACATTTATTTCCGGAACATTTCCAGCATACGGTGTGTAACCATAAAACCGCCGACAATGTTAATAGTAGCGATTAAGACTGCAATAGCAGGCAGGATGAGCTGATCTCCGGAGAGATGAATCATACCTCCAATCACAATGATTCCGCTAATTGCGTTCGTAACACTCATTAACGGTGTATGTAATGCGGGTGAAACATTCCAGACCACCATAAATCCTACAAAGCAGGCCAGAACAAAGACTGTTATGTGGGAAAGAAATTCTGATGAACCTCCAAATCCTATCAAGCCCGCGAGTACTGCCGCCATTATCCAAGCTAGAACTTTTAAGCCTGTTTTGTTTTTAGTTTTTTTAACAGCCGGTTCCACAGCTACTTCTTTGCTGACATGTTCCTGAGTCACAGGTTGAACAGGTTTTTCAACAACAGCTTTCACTTTATTCGGATCCCAGATTACGTTTCCATCATGAACAACAGTAATTGCTCCAGTGATTTCATCATCGAGATCAAGTTTAAGTTTTCCGTCCTGACTAAGATGCTGAATCAACTTGGCGGTATTGTTGCTGAAAAGTTGACTTGCCTGGGTAGGCAGTCGACTGGGAAGATCTGTCAAGCCGATGATGGTGACTTTTTTATGAACACATGTTTCTCCGGGCTGAGTCAGTTCGCAGTTTCCGCCTCCCTCTACAGCTAAATCTACAATCACAGAGCCGGGAATCATGCTGTCTACCATTTCTTTAGTAATCAGAACTGGAGATTTTTTCCCGGGAATTGCAGCGGTAGTAATGATAATATTTACTTCCTTAGCCTGTTCCGCAAACAATTTCATCTCTGCGTCAATGAATTCTTTGCTCATTGTTTTGGCATAACCACCAGTACCGCTGCCGTCTTCCTCAAAATTCATTTCCAAATATTCCGCACCCATGCTTTGTATTTCTTCACGTACAGAAGATCGTGTGTCAAAAGCCCGCACTATAGCACCTAAGCTCTGTGCGGCACCAACAGCGGAAAGTCCGGCCACTCCCGCTCCAATCACTAAAACTTTGGCTGGCGGAATTCTTCCGGCAGCTGTGATTTGCCCGGTAAATAGACGGCCAAAATGATGAGCTGCTTCCGTTATTGCACGATAACCGGAAATGTTCGCCATGGAACTCAGCACATCCATAGACTGTGCACGTGAAATTCTGGGAATCTGATCCACAGCAATCGCTGTACCTCCAGTTTTTGCGAGTTTTTGCAATAAATCAGAGTTACGTCCTGGATTTAACAGACAAATCAGGCAAGCATCTTTACGCAGTAAATCCGCCTCATGTTCGCCTGTTTCATGATTTTCTTCGGGTGGACGGATTTTGAGAATTACATCCGCACGCTCCCAGATTTGATGAGCGGTTTCAACTATTTCCGCACCGGAATCTTTATATTGGTCATCTGTAAAATTTGCGATTACTCCGGCTCCCTGCTCTAACAGAACAGAGTGAACATTTTTCAGACACTGTTGTTTTACAACAGAAGGCGCCATTGCCACTCTACGTTCGCCGGGATGAATTTCTTTGAGAACTCCAATGATCATCATTACTCCTGTCAGTTGTGGTAAATGTGAGGCTTTTAATATAACACATTATTTTTTTCATCAATATAAGTAATATTAAGATTATGCTCACAATGATTTTATGTAGTGCAAAACAATTATAATTCAATAAAACACAATCAAATTTAATCACCGTGATGGAGATATTTTTTCAGAAATAGTAGACTACAAACTCAGCATTTGTTTTATCAACAATTTAACATCCTCATTTCACATCATGTTTGAATCTTTGGTCTTTCACTATTGCGTGTTTTTCCGTGATAACAAGATGGAATATGGCTGGATCGAAGGTCTACAAAAGAACAAATTAATCATAGTTCCGCTTCATGGTAAAAAACAATTTTTAGCAGGCAACAGAATTGCGTTCAGTTGGAAAGATGACAAATTACCACTAAATGCTGATGCGGCGCATGAGTCAATTGTAGAGCATACAAAAAAAGCAGAGCAATTCCAACAAAGCTGTGAACTGGAAACAATGCATTCTCTGCTGGATGAAATAAAAGAATATTCTCTGGAGGAACTGGCAGTTGATTTTCTCGATGATGCAGAAGACTCAATCTGCAAACTTGGTTTGTTCCTCGCAATTCGAGCGGACTCTTTCTGGTTCAAACATAACCGCAATTTAACTTATACCCCCAGAACTGAAGAAGAACTGGAACAGCTGAAAGTACAGTTGGCTCGGCAGAAGGAACTTAAAGATCGCGCGCTGAATATTCAAACATGGATTAAAAATCTTGAATCCGGAGATTGGCATGCAGATTCCGAAATTTCAACTGAGCAGAGGCAATGGCTGGATCAACTACTTAATCTGCTTACAGAAGGTACTGATTCTCAGTATTGGAAGGAAATATCTACTCTACTGGATTGGGGTTCATCCTTCGGAATAGGCGAAGAAAATTCACTTAAACGTTGGCTTGAAAGAGCAGGTTCTGCTGTTTCAACATCAAGATTGACGCTTCTGCGTGCAAATGTTCGGGAACATTTTAGTAAAGAAATTTATCAGGAAGTAGAACGTGTGCAAAAAATCCCGCAGGGAAAACTGGAAATGCTTTCTCCTGAAGTTCCAACCTTCACTATAGACGCGGAAAAGACACGGGATTATGATGATGCGCTTTCTGTAATGGAATGGAGCAAAGGCGGACTTGTGATAGCGGTACATATCACAGATTTAAGTGATTTCGTGCATCCGGAAGACTCACTCTTCAAAGAAGCAGAAGCACGGATTTCTTCCGTTTATTCACTGGAAGAAGCTATCCCGATGATCCCTGATGAACTTTCAAGCGATACTTTTTCGTTAAAAGCAGGAAAGGACAGGAATGTACTCAGTTTTATCTTTCAGCTTTCAGCAAATGGAAACTGGAATTTGCTTGAAGTTGTACCGCAAATAATACGGGTCCAGAAAAATTTAAGTTACGATGAAGCTGACCGTTTAATTGAAGAAGAGCGTGACTTCTGGGGATTACTTAACATATTTTGCCAGAGATCACTTGAACAACGTTTGGATAACGGTGCGCTCAATTTGTCCAGAAAAGAATTCGATTTTGACATCAGTGATCCAAAAGATATCAAAATCAATGCTCTCAACCGAAACAGTGCTGCCAACCGTATAATTGAGGAACTCGCAATTTCTGTTAATAGTGAAACGGGGCGGCTTTTTCAGCAGGCAGATTTTCCGGGGATATACCGTACCCAATCTTCGTATGAGATAATTAAAGAAGTAGCAGAAGGTACAGAACTTTCAATGGAAAATATCCGGATAGAACCTGCAAAATTAAGCACTCTTCCCGGAAAACATGCAGGTTTAGGCTGCGAAGTTTATATGCAGGCAACTTCTCCTATCAGAAGATTTGTGGACCTTGTAACTCAGCAGAATTTGAAGCTGTTAATTAAAAAGCAGGAGCCTGTATTCAGTGAAGAAGACATGATGCGCTGGTCTGAAGAAATCAGCCTGCGTCACAGAAAATACAGCCGCGCGGAGAGAGATATTATTAAGTACTGGAAACTAAAATATTTACAACAACATCTGGGAGATAATTTTGAAGCAAAAGTAAGGAAAAAACTTACCAACAATAATACTGAAATAGAATTGCTGCTACTGGACTGCACGGTACCCGTGGCAGGATTAACTGAGCATGAAAGCGGAAAACAACTACTGCTGAGAATCGATGAAGTTGGACTCGAACCACCCAGACTAGTTGTAAAAGAACTGACAACCGGAACTGATGCAGTTACCCATCAGCTTGAATAACTATCAAACAAGTCAGGCGAGCATATCATCACCCTGAACGGGTTCATAAATCAGCTCATCAATGTTAATTGCCTTTTTACCTTTATAGGCACCCTGAAATCCGGTAAATTTTTGTATTCCATTAACTTCAATCGAAATCGGATCCTTCACCTCATGTTCCAAATACAAGACATCATCCTTTTGCAAATTCAAAAAGTCACGTACCGAGATATCCATTTCACCTAGTTTTGCAACTACTTCTACATGGACTTTCTGCAAGTTTTGTTTAAATCGATTGCTCCAGGTATTATCTTTCTCGTCCTGTTCACTTTGAAAACCGGCATTCAGTTTAGTACGGATCGGTTCAATCATCGAATAAGGCACACATACCGTGATTGCCATTGGTGCGCGTCCGATTTCTATATCAAAAGTCACCACAATTACAATTTCACTGTGTGGAACAATTGAGACAAACTGCGGATTAACCTCAGTACGTGAATAGTTAACCTGAACTGGAAAAACAGGCCGCCACGAAGTTTGTAAATCTTCAAGCCCGCTGATAATCACACGTTTGATCATCCGTGCTTCAATTTCGGTAAAGTCTCGACCTTCCGCCTTGCTGTCAACCTCTCCGGAACCTCCAAAAAACATTTCTACCAGAGTAAAAACCAATCTGGTTTCAAAGACCATCATTGCGTTTCCACGCAGTGGAGTCATCCTGAAAAGATTCATGGAAGTAGGAACAGGTAAGGTCTTGATAAACTCACCGAATTTGATTAATTCAGTTGAGCGTACATTGATGTCCACAACCCTGCGCAGCGCATTTGATAGAGTTAACCGAAAAAGACGTACAAAACGATCGTGAATTATTTCCAGTGTAGGCATTCGTCCACGGATGATCCGGTCCTGAGCAGTCAGATCAAAAGAGACAATTTCTTCAGGATCATATTCCTCGTCATCATTTCCTTCTTCATCACTCACTACATCATCACCTGCTACTCCCTGCAGGAGCGCATCTACCTCGTCCTGTGACAAAACAGAACCCATGTTTTCCTTTTTTATAGATTTAGTTTTATTTATGAAAAGTGCCGGGGATTGTTGCCCTGGAACTTAAGCAGGATAACTATGCAAGTAGTGTTCAACTAAATAAAATGTGAGCTGATCCTTGTTTTTTTCTTAAAGACGTTCAGCCATGGGCTTGTAGCTACGCTCAGTTTGTCCGGTAAACAACTGACGCGGGCGGGCGATTTTTTGTTTAGGATCATCATGCATTTCTTTCCACTGTGCAATCCAGCCCGGAACACGTCCCAAAGCAAACATGACAGTAAACATATTAGTCGGGATGCCCATTGCCCGATAGATGATTCCTGTGTAGAAATCTAAAGTAGGATACAGTTTGCGTTCAATAAAATAATCATCCGACAACGCAGTTTCTTCCAGTTTAAGCGCAATTTCAAGAAACGGGTCATTAGTACCTAATTTGTTCAACAGCCTGTTACAGACATCTTTGAGTATACTGGCGCGCGGGTCTAAGTTTTTGTATACACGGTGACCAAAACCCATCAGGCGAAAATCCGATTTCTGATTTTTAGCCATCTCAATATATTTTGAAATTCCTGCTCCGTCCTCATGTATCTGCTGGAGCATTTGCACAACCTGTTGATTGGCGCCACCATGCAATGGCCCCCACAAAGCTAAAATACCTGAAGCCACAGACGCATAAACATTAGCCATACTGCTCCCTACAACCCTCACCGTAGAAGCACTGCAGTTTTGTTCATGGTCAGCGTGCAGGATAAGCAACAGTTCAAGTGTACGTTCAATTTCAGGATCCAATTCATAAGGTTCAGCAGGTACTGCAAACATCATATTTAAAAAGTTTGCACAATATGAAAGCTCATCTCTAGGATAAACAAAAGGTTGCCCTACACTTTTTTTATAGGCAAATGCTGCAATAGTAGTAACTTTAGCAATCAAACGAGCGGAATTTAATTCAAGGTTTTCAATTGACGCTTTTCCGGATGCTTCTACATAATAAGCAGAAAGTGAAGAAACCATGGATGAAAGAATCACCATAGGATGGGCGTTTTGTGAAAAACCATCGAAGAAGTGCCTCATATCTTCATGAATCATTGCATGCCAACTGACACGATCAGCAAAACTTTCTAACTGCAGTTTATTTGGCAGTTCGCCGTGAATCAGCAAATAAGCCACTTCCATAAAAGTCGACTTTGCTGCCAATTGTTCAATCGGATAACCCCTGAACTGTAATACCCCTTGTTCTCCATCCAGAAAAGTGATCGCACTTTCGCAGGAACCTGTATTGACAAAACCAGGGTCAAGAGTGATGTGTCCGGTTTTCTTACGTAAATCTGAAATGTCGATTGCTTTTTCGTTTTTTGTACCTGTCAAAACCGGAAGTTCCAAAGATTTACCGTCCGGTAGATTTAGTGTAGCCATTTCAGACATAATGAACCTTAATAGTTGTTAAATAATTGAGTCAAACTGTACGCCATTTTTCCAATTGTGCGAGAATCGCTTTTTGCGCATGCAACCTGTTCTCAGCCTGATCAAAAACGACTGATTGGCGCCCTTCAAGCACTTCATCAGTTATTTCCTTGCCCCTTTCAGCTGGTAAACAGTGTAGCACAAGCGCGTCTTTTGCTGCATATTTCAAAAGGTTTGAATTAATTTGAAAATCTCTTAAAACACGCTCCCTTTCCGCAATCTTATCTTTTTCCCCCATGCTGGCCCAGACATCAGTGTAGAGGACTTCCGCGTCATCCACAGCTTCCTTTGCAGAGTTAGTAACTTTGATGGTTGAAATGCCGAGTTCTTTTATTTCATTGACGTGTTTCATATCAGGCATAGTTTCAGGCGCAGTTGCAATCCGTAAATCAAGCGGAATACGCGCGGCGAGATTTAACCAGGAAATAGTCATGTTATTACTGTCACCAACATATGCGATGCGCACATTATCGATTCGCCCCAGTTTTTCCTTGATCGTCAGCATATCCGACATCACCTGACAGGGATGGTTGAAATCAGTCAGCATATTAACTACAGGCACAGTCGCATGTTCCGCTAAATCCAATACCAATTGATGCGAAAATGTACGGATCAGAATTCCATCCACAAAACGTGACATAACTCTGGCGACATCACTCACGGTTTCTCTTTCGCCAATTTTAAAATCCTTCTCAGAAAGCACCATTGATGCTCCGCCAAGTTGAGCGATTCCTACCTCAAAGGAAAGACGTGTCCGTAAAGAAGGCTTATGAAAAAAGAGTCCAAAGGTTTTTCTCTGCAATAACTGCGGGCACTGACCTTCTTTTGTTTGCTGCTTCAACTCAACAGCAAGGTCAATATTATTACGTATCTCCTCACTTGTCCAATCAAGAATTGAAATAAAATCTCTTTTCATTTTTACAAATATCTTAAGTTCGACAAAATTTAATTGCTTCTACACAAAATAATAGCTAGCATAAAGTCTAACATTTTAGCAACAACATGTTAAGAGGAATCATGCATGAAATGAATATCCTGGTCACAGTTGCCGTGATTGCAGGTCTTTACGTCTCCATCTTTCTCGTAGCCGAGAAGGTGTTTATGCAAGACGAAGATTGAACCTCAGACTTTCCTTGAGGCTTTTCAACTTAGTTTTTGCCGGCATCCTGTTTTTAACAGGCTGCTCTTCATTTTCCGGCCCCGAACCTGCCGGACTTTCCCCTGCACAAGTCGAAACCCTGCGATTATCCGGAGGAGATTATTCTCTTTCCGGAAGGATCCTTTTTAAGCATCCTGAAGGAAAGCACAGCGGTGAAATGCAGTTGCAGATTTCCAGAGGCTCAGAATTAAAACTTAGTATTTTTACTCCACTGGTTGGTTCATTGATTTATGAACTGCGTGCCAGTTCCAAAAAGTTTTTGATCCTGAATTATCAGCAAAATAACTTCGTTCTTACTGAAAACAAACGGGAAGTCCGTCAAACATGGCTGGGGATGGATCTCACATTGACAGAACTAAAATGGCTGATCCTGGGTAAACTTCCTGAAAAAACTCCAGACTGGCAACGTAAAATTCTCCCAACCGGTGTTTTACAGCTCATACAAGGCATTTCCGAAATACGTATTCGCTATAATATTTCCGGACAAATTGTGTCGATGCGGAAATCTCTCGATGGTTTGTTGGAGTACCGTGCCGCAATTCCGCTTTATCAAAAACTTTATAATCTGCCGTTTCCAAGAAAAATCAGCATTGAGGATTATTCCGGAAACAACAAGTGGCTGATGGTCTTCAGTGAAATACAAACACCTGGAAAAGCATTGAAACCACTCGATTTCAACACACCACCTGAGATGCAGCCACTGCTGAGTGATCAGTAAATATTATTCCGTGTTCCGGATTCAATGATCTGTTTTCAGAATTCCGGATTCAATAATCCGTTTTCAAAACGTAAAACTTCCAGTTCTCCTGCTGGATTGAGCTGAAAAACTTTTCGTTGCGAAAGCCAGTCCGGTACAATCCTTAAAACTCCGGAAGATCCTTCCACCTTAATTTCCTGGTCAAGGTGGAAATGCCCCACAAAGTATTGATCAACTTCCGGAAGTACAGATTCGGCAAACTCCTGTATCTCTGCAGCTGGATAATGGACTTTATATTCTTGATTTGTGTTTACAAGCATTGTTTCTATCCGTCCAGCAATCCATCGTGCTAACGCTCCCGGAATCGCGCGAAAGAAGGCCTCAAAGATGCAGTTATGTGTCAAGGCTTTCCAGCGCAGATATTGACTGTCGTTATAATTTATCGTGTCACCGTGAATAAAAGCGTAACGTTTCTCCCCCCAGTTTAAAAACCAGTCGCTGTGTGACAAATGAGTAAACGGAATAATATTTTTCCAGCGATCAGTTAATTTGCGTGGTAATAACATCTCCCTGTTTCCCGCAATAAACACGACATTGCTGCCTCTATCCCGCAGACGTTCAAATCCTTTCATAGTCTCATGATGCAAGGCTGTCCAGAATTTTTGCGGTGCCAGCCATATCTTAAAAAGGTCACCTAAAAAAACCACAGTATGCGGATTTTCCAATTGTGACAGCATCTCAACAAATTCCTTTGCCGGCGTAATGCTCTCGTCCAAATGAGAATCTGCAACAATATACAGATTACCCTCCGGTTCAGGAACATTAATTTCGGCCATCACTTTACTATTCATAAATGTAATATATAATGCTAAATCAGCTATTTATAAATCCTCATATTTTAGTTTATATCGACCTTACCTAAAATAATCTACTGGATTTTTACTAAAGATAAAAGTATAATACTGAGGGTTTACCTTATAGCATTAATTAATCAAATTAAGTGGAATCGAGTTAGTCTATGCGTTTAGGAATTATTGGTGGTGGAAACATGGGAGGCGCGATCCTTCATGCTTTGGTAAAGGCAGAAGCAGTTTCTCCGGAAAATATTTTATTAATAGAGCCGGATAAAGAAAAACGCGATAATTTGACTAAAACAGCCAACTGCGTTTCTCAAGCGGAAATTGACGAAACTATACGCGGATATGACCTGCTTTTAATTGCGGTGAAACCGCAGGCAGCGACTCCGGCAATGGAACTGCTTGCCCAGTGGATTTTACCCCATCAACTGGTTATTTCAGTGATGGCGGGAATTTCACTTGAAACAATGCAGAGTGCGCTGGTACAGACAAAATTAGTACGGGTAATGCCCAATATTCCTACTTTGATTTCGGAAGGCATGAGCATCTTTTTTGCTTCAACCGAAGTTGATAAAGAGGAACGTGAATGGGTAAAGACTCTTTTTTCTGCATGTGGAAAGTGTCTCGAGGCAAAAGATGAAGACGCGATTGATGCCGCCACTGCGATTTCCGGAAGCGGCCCTGGATATTTATTTTACTTTGCAGAGCAAATGACCGCATCAGCGAAGTCACTGGGGTTTTCAGAAAAAGATGCCCAGTTACTTGTGCAAAATACTATTCGCGGCGCAACCCTGCTTTGGGAATCACAACAGGTTTCTCCGGAAACCCTGCGGCAACAAGTTTCATCTCCGGGTGGAACAACACTGGCTGCGCTAAATCACTTTCAGGAGAATAATGTTGGAGAGTCAATCAAAGACGGAATCCAGCTGGCTTATAAACGGGCCAAAGAACTTTCTTCATAATTATATTTAAATATTCAGCTTCTTAAAAAAACATGGCTTGTGTAATTATAGTCGGCACTCAGTGGGGTGACGAAGGCAAAGGTAAAATTGTGGACTTACTCACAGAGCGTGCAGATGCAGTTGTGCGTTATCAGGGTGGGAATAATGCCGGACATACAGTGATGTTCGGCGACAAGACCTTCGTTACACACCTTGTGCCTTCAGGAATCCTGCGAAAAACTACCTCCGTTCTCGGAAATGGTGTTGTCATCGATTTGGCTGAGTTGATTAAAGAAATTGAAGAACTAGAGCAAATGGGAATTGCTGTCCAAAATCATCTGCACATCAGTGACCGTGCACAACTCGTGATGCCTTGGCACAAAACATTTGACCGTCTCGGAGAAGAACAAAAAGGTAAGAATAAAATTGGTACTACTGGTAGAGGAATTGGACCTGCTTATAAAGATAAAATCGGACGTTCAGGAATACGAGTTGGAGATCTACTGGATCTGGAACATTTCAGAAGTCGTCTGGAAGTCCTAGTTGGTGAAAATAATCAACTGCTGGAACACTTATATAAGTCAGCAGAAACGCCTTTTTACGCTGAACAAATATTTGCAGAATTTACTGCTTATCTGAATAAGCTCAAACCATACATTTGCGATACACCACTGCTCGTCAATCAGTTAGTTGAGCAGGGTAAAAACATTTTATTTGAAGGAGCTCAAGGTACATTTTTGGATGTTGACCACGGGACTTATCCTTTTGTAACTTCCTCCAACACCTTAGCCGGAGGCGCATGCGCCGGTGCAGGAATCGGCCCGACACGTATCACAGACGTTTTAGGCATTGTCAAAGCCTACACTACACGTGTCGGAAGCGGTCCTTTTCCGACAGAATTGTTTGATAAAGACGGTGAATTACTACAGTCCGAAGGGCAGGAATTCGGCGCAACCACAGGACGTCCCAGAAGATGTGGCTGGTTTGATGCATTACTTGTGCGTCAGGCTGTGAGGCTCAATGGAGTTACCGGTATGGCAATTATGAAACTTGACGTGCTGGACAAATTTGAAACACTCAAAATCGCAGTGGCTTATCGTTTGGCAGATGGAGAGCTTACGGAAGATCTTCCAAGATCCCTAGAGAATGTGACTCCTGTGTATGAAGAAATGCCTGGTTGGAACTGCAAAACTGCGGGCATCACGGACTATGATCAACTTCCTCCGGAAATGCTGGCATATCTTGAGCGCTTATCAGGACTTGTGGGGGCGCCAGTTTCAATCATTTCTACCGGTCCTAAACGTGAAGAATCAATTGTTTTGAATCCTGACCAGTTATGGCTATAATTTAAATATTTTGCATGGTATGAGATTATGATAAAAAGAATTATTTTAATAAGTCTTGTAGCTGTTTTTGCCTATTATGCGGGGATCCAGGGAATTACTCCGGGAAACATTACAGATTGGTTTGAAGGTAATAAAATTACTGAAACATTAAAAAGTACTCTCAGCAAAACACTTGAACTTGCTGAAGAGAAACAGGTTGCAGAAAAAGCCGGAAATCTCATTGATGATTTAAAAGAAAATGTTTCCGACTGAATATTGCATTTAAAATTTCATAACATCGCGTCCACAAATCTCTCCATCTTCGCGGAACGTGAACCCTTAACAAGCACAACATCTTTTGACTGCAGCTCTGCTTTGAATGCGGGCAGTAATTCTGCTAATTCATTAAAGTGTCTTGCAGCTGTTTTTTCCCCTCCTGCGTTTTTCCAGCCTTCCAGGTAAAACTCTATTTCCTCTCCGCCAAGTCCGTACATCTTCTCAACACCACAGTTGAACATAGTATTCCCAACTTGACGGTGAAACTCCGGACTTGAATCTCCCAGTTCCGCCATCGCACCGCAGACTACAATTTTACGGCGCTCCGGAAACATCTTGTTTAGATTTTCGAGTACACTCTGAAAGGACGACGGATTGGCATTATACGTATCATCAATCAATATCCAATCATCCATGTTTATCTGCTGAAAACGACCTTTGACAGACAAATCAAGGGAGCTTGACGCTATCTGCAGTTCTGAAACCGCTACTCCTTCCAAATGCAATAGTGTCAAAGCCAAAATCAGGTTCTGCTTTAAAAGCGGACTGTCGATTGAAGTTTCAAACTCTTCCTCAAAAAGGCAGAACTTGTTTTTTCCAGTCGGAGATTTTTCTGAAAGCTGAGCTGTTTTTATAATGCTGACTCCTGCCTTTGCTGCTGCCTCTTCCACTATTTGCTGATGCAGTAATGAATCCGGAATAACAACATTGCTTTCGGGATTCATGCCTGCGAATAATCCGGATTTTTCTTTTGCGACTCCTGCTGTACTCCCTAGGAACTCCAGGTGGCTTTCTCCGATATTGGTAATAATTCCTGCTGTCGGCTGGACAATATTTGACAATTCCGCAATTTCTCCAAATTGGTTTGTGCCGATTTCTATGATCCACCACTTTGCTTTCTGAACTGCGCTCAGGATGGTCAAAGGGACGCCTATGAAGTTATTATAATTTCCGGGGGTTGAGTAAGCTTGAGGGTCGATATAACGACATAAACCGGCGAGAATATCTTTGGTTGATGTTTTTCCATTACTTCCGGTTATTGCCAGAACTTTTCCGCTGAACTGCCTTCGAACATCTGCGGCCCATTCCCGCAATGCTTTATTAGGATCCGAAACTAAGATGCACGGTAAATCACGGTTTCTCAAAGTTTGCGGGATATTTTCCGGAATGGCTACAATCCCGCAGGCTCCTTTTTCCAGTGCTTGAGGGATATAATGATGTCCGTCCGTATTTTCACCTTTGATGCAGAAAAACAAATCACCGTCTTTCAGTGTCCGTGAATCAATACTGAAACCTTTCACCAAATTATTTTCGCTAATATTCTCTGCGTTAGCATTTAATAATTGCTTCATTTCTCCAAATGTATATAATTTTGTCATACCATTTATTTTATAATCAATCAGTAGTGAAAGAAAACATGGACTTAGAAAGACAGTTTGAAGCTGCTTTTTCCAGCATCACATTGGACAATGGACAACCCCTCGTCAGCGTAGAGCCGGAAATCGTGCATGGCTGTGTGGTTAATAACGATTTTGCTAAAATCACGCTTATTTTACCGGATGATTCTCCTTTGCGCGGTTCGCTGCCTGCACAGGTAGAAGCAGAAATAAAAAAAATAGAGCAGATTGAGAGAGTCGCGATTGAAGTTTTAGCGGTTCCGCCTGAAAACAATGAATCCTCACAATCACAACCTGCACAACCTGCACAGGCTACACCGCAACAACCACAACGTACAGCATACCTGCAAAATTATGAAGCTGTAATTGCGGTGGCAAGTGGAAAAGGAGGTGTTGGCAAATCAACTGTTTCGGTTAATTTAGCCCTCGCACTTGCTCAAAAAGGTTATAAAGTCAGTTTGTTTGACGCGGATATTTACGGACCAAGTTTGCCTATCATGACCGGACGCAGAGGAGAAAAACCTTCTGTGTCAGAAAATCGTTTGATTCCGCTTGAATCATTTGGAATGCATACTTTGTCTATTGGAAATCTTGTTGAAGAAAATGACGCGGTTATCTGGCGCGGCCCTATGGTTCACCAGGCGCTTGAGCAACTGCTGCGTGATACAAACTGGCCCGGCGGTGATTTTATGATCATTGACCTGCCTCCCGGCACCGGAGACGCGCAGCTTTCTTTATCACAGTTATGTGAACTTACGGGAGCAATTATTGTTTCCACCCCTCAAGATGTCGCGCTGATTGACGCAGTAAAGGCTGCGCAAATGTTCAGCAAAGTCGAAATTGACATATTAGGGATTGTCGAAAATATGAGCTTTTTCACCTGCCCCAAGTGCGGTGAAGAAACTCCAATCTTCAGCAGGCACGGTGCTGAAGAAGCCTGCCAGAAACTGGAAGCACCTTTCCTAGGCGCCATCCCCATTGAACTTCAGGTGCGTAAAGGTGGAGACGAAGGAAAACCGCTGATGGCAAGCAACCTCGACTCACCTGCTACCACGGCATTTAATAATATTGCCGATAATCTGGTAAAAGTTTTAGAAGGTGAATAGTTCTTCAAATAATGAGTAATAAAGTCAAATACCAATTGACTTTTTAGCCCTCTCTGATAATATTTAATGTCCCCCTTGTGGGTCGGTAGCTCAGCTGGTAGAGCATCTGACTTTTAATCAGGTGGTCCGGGGTTCGAGCCCCCGCCGACCCACCAGCATTTGGAACGATTTACTTCAATATCATAAAGTGTTACTGAGGTAATTGTTGCAATTATGTTGCACTTGCTGGAAAGGTTTTCTCAACTTTCAAGGCCCTTTACTTCCAAAATCCCCCCTCGTCAAGTCCAGAATTATCAGGCATTGAAGCGTTTTAATACGTCAACTTTCAACGTTTAATTGCAACAAAATTGCAACATATTTTGGATTGCTCAAGTTAAAGCACTAATATACCTACACAAATATGTTATTGCAATCTGATTATAAATCATATTGCCATTAATTGTAAACTGTAGTATCTTATATTGTATAACAATTACTAGAGGCATTATGGCAACAATCCAAAAACGTAATGGTGTTAACGGGAAAGAGACATACACCGTTACTATCCGTCTTAAAGGAGTAAATTCCCAGACAGCTACCTTTGATCGACTGACTGATGCAAAAAGGTGGTCAGCAAGTACAGAGTCTTCTATTCGGGAAGGGCGATACCTTCACGCAGTGGAAGCAAAGAGGAATACTCTAGCTGATGTCATAAATCGTTATCTTAAAGACCCAACCGTCAAACAGATAACTCGTGATGGCTACCGCCCTTTTTTGCTGTGGTGGAGGGAAGAAGCAGGATATCTTAAACTACACGACCTTACACCGGCAAAGATATCTCTACTTCGTGATAAGTTGAAAGATACACCTATTCAAGCAAAAAAACAGGGAGGGCAGATCAAGGTTCGCACTGCTGCAACATGTAACAGGTACCTAGCTGCTCTTTCAAGCATACTTAGTATTGCATGGCGTGAATGGCAGTTGATAGAGGAGAACCCCTGTAAAAAAGTGAGAAAACTACAGGAGCCCAGAGGAAGAACTAGGTTTTTATCTGAAGAAGAACGAGAACGACTTCTCCTCGCATGTAAAGATTCCGAAAGCCGACATCTGTACCTCGCTGTTCTGCTTGCTTTGGCAACAGGAGCAAGGAAAAAAGAAGTTTGGGATCTTTCCTGGAACGATGTCGATCTGATAAACGGTATGGTGACCTTTAATCGGACAAAAAACGATGAGATACGTTCTATACCTTTGGCTGAAGGTGCCCTTGAGATGCTCCGAGACCATAGTAAAATTCGACGAATCGATACAACCAAGGTCTTTCCTTCCAAATCCAATCCAAAACAAAGTATCTTGTTAGAGAGGCCATGGAGAACAGCATTAAAAAATGCTCAAATTGAAGATTTCAAGTGGCATGACCTTCGTCATAGTGCTGCTTCATATTTAGCAATGAGCGGAGTTTCATTGCTCAGCATAGCAGAAATCCTTGGACACAAGACATTACAGATGGTTAAACGTTATTCTCACTTAAGCCAAGATCATCTCCGCGATGAAATTAATAAGATGGCAAATAACTACAAGATGTAACTGGCATGACTTCAAAACTTAAAGCTAAATCTCAATTAAGACATCAAATGACAGAAGAAGATCGTCAAAGAAATGACAAAGAAATGGAGAACTGGGCTGTTGAACACGAAAGAAGGAAAGAAGAAGGATATTTTCCAAAAGGGGTTGAAAGCGAAGAAGGGAAAGGATGTTGGGAATCCATGTGCTGGGTACTGAAGTTTGAATGGAATTATTCCCAAAATCGCCACCAAATCATGGAGTCTGGTATTTCTGAAGAAGATGAACTTATCCGTATTCGTCATAGTTTGGCTGATTTTCAGGACTCGCCTCCAAACCTGCCTAAATCAGAAATTTGTGTTATTGAAGGGGCCTTCATCGCTTCAGCCACATATCTTTGCCGCCGTATCGGTAACCCTATCCCACAATCGGTATTCAAAAAAGAAAATTCACAATTAGGCCAAGTAAGAAGTCCGATCACATATTTTATTAAAGAGCAAATCAATGAGGGAAAGCAAGTTTGGCAAGATGTTTGGTCAGAACTCTATAAACTAGCACAGAACACAAAAACAAAACCAGAAGACATGCTAAGCCATCAAATTGGAGAATTTAGTGTTTTTTTGAAGAAAGCAAAACACGAAGAAAGAACTAAAGGAAAAGATTATGCTATTGAGTATGAAGTAGATGGTTCCACTAAAAAGAAAATTGTTACCCGCCAAGACTTTAGCAGTATGTTTCGAAGAGCACTGAAAAAAAGTCGGACTAATCGGACAGTCCGAAGTAAGTCCGATTCCAATAATTTATAATCATGGCAGTGGTGCAAAAAAGCACCATCAATCCCTATTAACTCTATCAGGATTATGCCATGGAAAATACCCCCACACAACTTGTACCTC
>Ga0208274_1000329_pt1 | contig 25680 bp, 27 predicted proteins | sample ETNtaG_22_FD_185755 | JGI IMG/M metagenome (GOLD analysis project Ga0208274, IMG submission 185755) | Marine microbial and viral communities from oxygen minimum zone, Eastern Pacific Ocean - ETNP201306SV43 (SPAdes) (version 2) | ecosystem: Environmental > Aquatic > Marine > Oceanic ... | reverse complement strand
GATGACGTCACCGACGTGTTCATCAGGGACGAACACATCCAGTTTCATAATCGGCTCCATGATCTGCGGAACTGCTTTCGGCATTGTCTGGCGATATGCTGCTCTAGAGGCTAGCTCATAGGCGATTGCTGAAGAATCCACAGCGTGGAAGGCGCCGTCGAGTAATGTCAGTTTAACATCCTGGCAAGGGTAACCGGCCAAAACACCCTCCTCCAGGCTTTGCTTGAAACCTTTCTCAACAGCTGGCCAGAATTCGCGAGGAACATTACCGCCAGAGACTTTCGATTCAAATTCGAATCCGGATCCGGTTTCTGCGGGTTCAACGATGTAATCGATTTTCGCAAACTGTCCCGATCCACCAGTCTGCTTCTTGTGGGTATAGGAATCTTCGATAGTCCTGGTGATCGATTCACGGTAAGCAACCTGTGGCTTACCTACCTGGACTTCCACACCATGAGTTCGCTTTAGGATATCAACCTTGATATCCAGATGTAGTTCACCCATACCATAGATAATCGTTTCGCCGGAATCCTCATCAGTTTCTCGCCTGAATGAAGGATCCTCCTGGATCATTTTTGACAGAGCCAGTCCCATTTTCTCCGCTCCTCCCTTGTCTTTAGGGGAGATTGCGAAGTAGATCACGGGATCTGGAAAGACCATGGGTTCGAGCGTGGCGGGCTGTTTCTGGTCACATAAGGTATGACCTGTTCGGGTGTTCTTTAAGCCTATCAGTGCGACGATGTCGCCTGCCTGCGCCGAATCTCTTTCGATTCTTTCATCGGCATGCATCTCGACGATCCGCCCGACTCTTTCGGTCTTGCCCGTGAAAGTATTTAGTAAGGTATCACCTTTTTTCATGGTACCGGCATAAACTCGCGTAAATGTCAGCGCACCAAATCGATCATCCATGATCTTGAATGCCAAGGCACGGAGTGGCTTAACGGGATCAACAATAGCGACTTCGCCAGTTTCGTTACCCTCAAGATCCATTTCTGGTTGTGCTTTAACCTCAGTCGGATTAGGCAGGTAATCGACAACAGCATCAAGTATCAGCTGAACACCTTTGTTCTTGAATGCCGATCCGCAGAAGGTTGGAAAGAAGTCGAGAGCAATAGTGCCCTTGCGAACACATCCTTTTAGGTCCTCGACAGAAGGTTCTTCTCCTTCCTCAAGGTACGTCATCATCAAGTCTTCATCTTGCTCGATAACGGTCTCGATGAGCGTTTCCCGGTATTCCTCTACCTTTTCAACCATATCGGCGGGGATTTCCTGAATGGTGAAACTCATTGGGTCATCAGAGTCGTCCCATACCCAGGCTTCGCGTGTCAGAATGTCAACGACACCGACAAAATCGTCCTCGGTACCAATAGGCAATGTCATTACTAGGGGATTGGCGGCCAGGATTTCCTCAACCTGGGAAACCACCCGGTAGAAATCTGCGCCAAGGCGGTCGAGTTTGTTAACAAAGATAATACGGGCCACTTCTGAATCGTTTGCATAGCGCCAATTGGTTTCTGACTGAGGCTCAACCCCGCCAGATCCACAAAAAACGCCTACACCCCCATCCAGGACCTTCAGAGAACGATAAACCTCGATGGTAAAGTCGACGTGCCCCGGCGTGTCGATAATATTCAGCTGGTGATCCTTCCAGAAGGTTGTCGTAGCTGCTGACTGAATGGTGATACCGCGTTCCTGTTCCTGTTCCATAAAATCAGTGGTCGCATCGCCATCGTGCACTTCGCCAATTTTATGGATTTTCCCTGTGATATTCAGGATGCGTTCCGTGGTCGTGGTTTTACCGGCATCTACGTGTGCGAAAATGCCGATATTTCGATAACGGCTGAGGTCAGTCATGGTTCTTGCTCTGTAAGAATCTAGATTTTTCGGGGTCTAAAAAAACGCGCCATCATATATTGAGAGAGAGACATAATCCAGCACTGAATTGTTTATTGAAGCTAATTTCTACCTTTGACAGACATAGCTTAGACAAAATCGTGGTAATTTCCTGCGATTGTCTATTCTGAGTGGGATTTAGGCTGAAAGGAGAGTTTTTAAGGGTATCATTTTCATTGTCACAAATTACAGCGAAGAACGCTGAGTGAAATCTCGGTTGAGAGAGACGGGGACTGGGTGGAAAGGGGAAAAAGGAGGAGTAGGCTAGCATAGAGCAGTTTGCGTGACGTGCGTAGCGAAGGGATATAATTGGTACTTTATTGAGTTTCAGTCGAAAGCGGTGTGCAAAACGGGCTGTTTCGCGTTGCATGCAAAATTCCAACAGATACAGATTGCTCAAATGTGTCAGTTTAAATACTGATCAGTTATGCTTCGCAGCCAAAAAACAAGACAAGAAGGAGGCAAAAGTGTCCGCCATAAGGATTTCTGGTCTTCTGTTACTAACGATCTTAATTAGCTGTGGTGATTCATATTCCGGTTCAGATACGGATGTAGTTGGGGAAAACAAAATGACGATTGAAAAACCTGAAACAAATACTGAAAACTTCCTCTCAGAAAACGCCAAGAGGTCTGAGGTCAATGTGACAGAATCTGGATTGCAGTACGAGATTGTTGTTAGTGGTTCGGGCAAGACACCAAATGCTACCAGTACGGTCCTGACACATTATTCAGGTCGTTTTATTGATGGAACAGAATTTGATGGAACCACTGGCAAGGGTCCGATCTCGTTTCCAGTAAATGGTGTGATTAAAGGCTGGACAGAAGCATTATTGCTGATGCAGGAAGGGGACAAGTGGCGTTTATATATTCCTCCAGAGCTGGCTTATGGACAGCGGGGAATTGGACCTATACCTCCGAACAGCACGCTCATATTCGATATTGAACTAATTAAAGTTAAGTAGTCATAAACAAGAGCAGAAAAGGTAGATGGAATGAACGAAGAAACCTCGAAGGAACTTAGGACCAGAATTACAGCTGAAGGGAAACTGGTCATGTCATTGGAAACAGTTCCGATGCCGAAACCCAAAGATGATGAAGTACTTATTCGCGTGGAGGCCTCCCCAATCAATCCGTCAGATTTGGGATTGCTGATCGGTCCTGCGGATGTTGCCACACTGCAGGTTGGCGGCACTGATGAGTTTCCAGTTGTGACGATGAATGTGCCGGAAAATATGATGAAGATGGTCTCAGCCAGAGTTGATCTGTCCCTGCCAGCGGGAAACGAAGGTGCTGGAATTGTAGTCGCTGCAGGTGCAAATGCTGAAAGCTTGATAGGAAAAACCGTCGGCGTCGCTGGAGGTGGTATGTATTCTCAATACCGGTGTGTGGCCGCTTCCAATTGCCTGGTGATGCATGAGGGAACGACTCCAGCTGAAGGCGCTTCATGTTTTGTGAACCCGTTGACTGCGCTCGGTATGGTAGAAACTATGAAACTTGAGAATCATACCGGTCTGGTTCATACCGCAGCGGCCTCTAATCTGGGCCAAATGCTTGTGAAGATTTGTCTGAACGATGATGTACCTTTGGTCAACATTGTGCGTCGATCAGAGCATGTGGAATTACTGAAGTCACTCGGAGCCAGATATGTATGCAATTCGAGTGAGTCTGATTTCATGGAAGAACTTATCCAGGCGCTGGTTGAAACAGGTGCAACTCTGGGTTTTGACGCAACTGGTGGTGGTAAATTAACCGGTCAGATTCTCACGGCAATGGAGGTTGCTGCCAATAAAACTGCCGGGGGGTTTAGTCGATACGGATCTACCATCCATAAACAAGTTTACATTTATGGTGGACTTGATCGGAATCCAACCGTATTGAATCGTGCCTTTGGCATGGCCTGGGGAATCGGGGGCTGGTTGCTGACGCCCTTTATACAAAGAGTGGGCGGGGAAAAGTTTGAAGAGCTTCGACAACGGGTTGCGGATGAGATAAAGACAACCTTTGCCAGTCGCTACACCAAAGAAGTTTCCCTGGCTGAAGCGCTTCAGGCTGAATCCATCAACGTCTATGCAAAACAGGCTACAGGTGAAAAGTACCTGATAAATCCCAGCAGATAGTTGCCGGGCACCGAATAATGTCCCGACTTTGCCTGATTGGCGCAGACATTTGCGCTGAGATGGCTGTCAGCTGCCAGAGGTAAAATAGGATCATGGAAATGTGGCAGGAAGATGAGAATGCGCTGACCGCTGATCTTGTTTTTGAAGATTTTGAGTCTGCATTCAAATTCATGACCATCGTCGCCGGCCTTGCTGAGGCTCATAATCATCATCCGGATTGGCGTAACGTCTATAATCAAGTCTCAATACGCCTCACGACTCATGATGCTGGTAACACAATTACCGACAAAGACAGAGATTTGGCTATGGCCATTGAATCTCACCCTGATGTGCAGGGTCTGATAGTTCAGGTACGTACATTCAAAATCTGACCCTGATATTTAAAAGATATTTCAAAAAAACTTTTAAAAACAATGACAAATCGGTGATTTGATGAATTTGTAGTTTTCTCCATTATTCATTAAACTTATATTAAGATAAAATGCTTATATATTAATAACATACAGATGTTAACTGTTGTAAATAAGTATTTAAAATTGATATTCCTGCAGAAACTATGGAGAAAACTTCACATTTGGCTATATAATGAATCAAGTTTGAAATTGAAAATGGTCAAGTATGAGACCCTGGCAACTATTGCTCGTCATGATAACGCTGGTTGTGCCACTGATGCCCGCTGCGGAAGAGGTTTCTCAGGAGGTATCTCGTGAGGTTTCTCAAGAGTTCCATAAAAAGGCACATTCAGTCGTTCCAACGGGTGCGCAATTTAGTGATGTCGACATACAGGTAGATGACACGTCACGCTACCGTCCTTCAGCCACTCCCCGGGATACTGCCGGAAAACATTCACCACCGGATTTTTCGGGCTTCTCAAATACCAGCGATAAAAAAGCGGCGTTTTACGATTACCTCCTGCCGATGATCCATAACGTTAATCTGGAGATTGCTGTTGAGCGACAAATGTTACTGTTGATGATTGCGGAATTGTCGAATGGCGGGCATCTAACAACTGAGCAGGTCCAGGAGCTCGACCGGGTGGAGAGGCAATATGGTGTATTAAATGACCACTTTAATCTGTCAGCCAGAATCAACGACCTGCTTGAGCGAGTTGATGTCGTCCCTGCTTCTTTAGTCGTTGCTCAAGCCGCTAAAGAGTCGGGCTGGGGAACCTCACGATTTGCTGTTCAGGGAAACAACTTCTTTGGAATCTGGTGCTTCCATGAAGGTTGTGGAATCAAACCGCGACAAAGGGACCTTGGACTTAATCACGAGGTGGCGACCTTCGATACAGTTGAACAGGGTGTTCGCCATTACGTCAGAACAATTAATACGCACGTTGCGTATGGTGACTTGAGAGAATTACGAGCGAGAGCGAGAGAACGTCAACAGCTACCCGAGGGTGAGCAGTTGGCTAATGGGTTGGTTCACTACTCGCAAAGAGGGGAAGCTTACGTCAAAGAAATTCAATTTATAATTCGCCACAATCAACTGCAGAGATTTTCTCGCATTTACAGTGTCTAGATCGTTATCACATTTCAGTTAGAACTCGCGAAACAACATATGTCTTAACCCGAAGTTTTCAGTCTCGTATAGTCGAACTGGCGACTTGTCTGATGCGTTGAAAACAGCAAATCTCTTGAAGAACTCGTTAACTATCATCAATGGTGTATTGGGTATCTTGACCAATCCAGATGGTTCCTCAATGCCAAAGTCCAACGTACTGAAATAATCCCAACTGTCGGTATTTGGGTCGCGTCGCGCAGAGGAGTTACTGGATGTGTAGGTACTAAACATGTGATCCGTGGTCCGGTTAATTTTCATGTCGAAAGGATCCAGATGACGGATATCTGTTGTACTCATGGGTTTCTCCGGTCTTGATGTTTACCGACATACAAGGGCCGGGAAGTGGCTTGGCTTCGGTCCGGTTTGAAACAGTGATGACTTATAAATCCTGACTTCTGGACAGACAGCTTGTTATGCTTTGCAGCCATTATCTTCATATTGTTGGCATGTAACTATCTTATGTATCAGCTGATTGAAAAGGCGCTGAAAATACAGTTTCAACAACTTATCGATGAGCCCCGGAGAATATTCCATGGTCGAGGTTATTTGTATGTGGGTCTTGAGCATATAAATCTTGACTGGTTTCCCCCTGTCTTACTGATCACCGGATACAAGACCATTGAGGATGCAGATTCATTGATTTCCCTTGTGAAGCAGCAGGATGAGCTGGATCAGATTAAATCAATTGTATTACAGAGACGATCTGGCAAAGGGGCCCCGTCGGACTGTGTCTGGGGAGAGAATATCCCTAAATTTATAGTTGTTGAAAACGGACTCAGGTTCGAGGTGCAACCCGGTGTACATCAGAATGCCGGACTGTTTCTCGACATGCGCCTGTTACGTACTTGGCTGAAGCAATATAGTAAAGGCAAAAATGTACTTAATCTGTTTGCTTATACATGTTCTCTGTCTGTGGCAGCGATGGCTGGTTGCGCCACGCAGGTTGTGAACGTAGATATGAATAGATCCAGCATTAACTGGGGGAACCGCAATCATGAATTGAACGACCAGGATCTGAGAAGTGTGCGAACAATTCCTCACAACATTTTCCGATCCTGGGGCAAAATTCAGAAAATGGGTCCCTTCGATCTGGTAATAATCGATCCGCCCTCCCGTCAACGAGGCAGCTTTGATGCGGAAAAAGATTATGTCACGATACTTAAAAGACTGACGAGACTCTGTAAACCCGGGTCAGATATCATCGCCACTCTGAACAGTCCCTATCTGGGTTCAGACTACTTACCCAATCTGATGCAAAGATATCAGCCAAAGTACCAATTGTTGAGGCAATTCCCAGCAAGCACCGGATTTGAAGACAAATTTCCTGAAAAGGGACTCAAGGTCTATCATTTTCGTGGCTGAATCCTGGCTTGCTGTACCGAAACGCCAAGTCTAGACTCGAGGTCAGTATTTAAGGAGAGAGCATGCGTCGAACTGAACAGATACGACTGATCGAATCCCTGATTCAACACCTTGACGAAGGGACTAACGTTGACGTCGGGTATCAGGTTAAAAATCCCGTCGAAACCTACACCAGCCCTGAGCGGAGTGAGACGGAGTGGCAGGCTTTCTTTCAAAGCTATCCCCAGGTAGTTGGCCTGTCTGGAGATCTGCCTGAACCCAATTCGTTTTTTACAGTAGAAGATTTTGGTAAGCCGGTACTTTGTACCAGAGACAAAGATGGTAAATTTCATGCGTTCATCAATTCATGTCGACACCGTGGCACCTTTGTTGAATCAGAATCCCGTGGTAAACGTAGTGTGTTCAGCTGTCCGTTTCATGCATGGAGTTACAGCCCCTCAGGTGAGTTGGTCGCGGTCCCGAAAGAGAATCATTTTGGTTCAGTCGACAAATCCTGTCTTTCGCTGGTGTCACTGCCAGCAGAAGAGAGAAACGGGATTTTGTGGGTTCATCCAGATCCAGAAGGAACTCTCGATGCTGATGAATTGCTGGGGCAAGATTTGTCTCAGGAGTTGGCCGAATGGAATCTCGCGGATATGTCCCTTGAAGGTGAAGATCTGTACCAGCATGAGATGAATTGGAAACTGGCAATCGATACCTTCGGTGAAACGTACCATTTCAATTTTCTGCACAAGGACACTCTGGCGCAGGATTTCTACGGCAATGTTCAAATGTACGATACTTTCAAGCGAAACCATCGAATGATGCTGTGTATGAAAAGCATCGAGGAGTTGCGCAATGTGTCAACGGAAGACTGGCATGTACTCGCTTGTACCTTGCCTGTCTACTATCTGTTCCCAAATATCCAGCTTATTCTTTCTCAGGCCGGGCCAATACTTGTGCGGATTTATCCGAATGGACCTGGGCCGGATGACAGTTTTAGCAAAATCACTTTCTACCTGCGGCCAGAGATTGCTGCACTGAGAGAGGATCCGGAATTCGACAATGATGCTGTTGACATCTCTGGTCGATTAAGAGGTTTCAGGGAGGTCATCAGGGATGAAGATTATGTTGCCGCAGCAAGTAGTCACAGGGGGCTCGCTGCTGGCGGGATGACTCACATAATCTTCGGACGTAATGAACCCGCGCTACATCACTACCACAACACCTATCGTGAAGCGCTTGGAATGGAACCGCTTGAGAGATTGGAAGATCAGAATGAGTAACCGAGATTCTCGCTTAGCAGTAATCACTAACTGGGAGGTAGATATATGTCGATCGAATTGCCGCTGAAGTTTAAAGGTGCGCCCGGGTCACCCTATACGCGAAAGATGTTGGCAGCGCTGCGTTATCGCAGGATTCCCTACTGCTTCCTAATTGGTGATGAGATGGTTGGTGCCGATATGCCCAAACCCAGGGTCAGCTTATTGCCTACGTTCTATTTAAGAAACCAGTCCGGAGAATATGAAGCTGTCATTGATTCGACGCCTTTGATAAGGCGCTTCGAAAAAGAGATCAAGGGTCGAAGCATCATTCCCAACGACAATGTAATGGCTTTTTTAAACTATTTGCTTGAAGACTTCGGTGATGAATGGCTAACCAAGGCGATGTTTCATTATCGTTGGCACTTTGAGGATGACATTGAGCAGGGCGGGAATATCCTGCCCCGGTGGCGAAATATCCAGGCGCCGGAAGAGACTCTTCAGAAAGCAGCCGAATTGATTCGTGAACGTCAGATATCAAGGCTCTATGTGGTGGGATCGAATGAAGTCACTGCGGCGGTTATCGAAAGCAGCTATAAGCGATTTCTCCAGATCATGGATAGATTATTGCAGAAGCAGCCGTTTCTGATGGGAAGTCGACCCGGCTCTGCTGACTTTGGGATTTATGGTCAGCTGACTCAACTGGTTGGATTCGATCCAACACCAATGAGGATTTGCCTGCAGCAAGCACCGCGTGTTTTCGCCTGGACTGATGTAATGGATGATTTGAGCGGCCAGGAGCCCACCGATGAAGCCTGGCTAAACAGGGATGGGGCAAAGGCTAATCTGAATGAACTGCTGTCAGAAGTTGGGATGGTCTATGTACCATTTCTGCTTGCTAACGCCAGAGCGATCCGAAATGGTGAGGCCGAGGTAAATACGGAGATTGACGGGAAAGCCTGGCAACAACCCGCGTTCCCATATCAGGCAAGATGTTTACAATGGATTCTGGATGAGTTCAATGCGCTCGATGACGAAGAACAGGCATCAGTCAGGGACATTCTGTCAGAGACTGGTTGCGAAGCACTGTTAGACTAAGATGATGAAATCAGGAACTCGCGTAAGGTCGCTGGTTATGCGGCTCATGGCCAGTGATCTAAAGAGAGATGCATTACGATTTTCTGCTCAGTTGAAACGTCGATTGAAAGGTCTGCCTCCTCGCGTACTCTATTTTCACCAGGTCGACGATCCGTATAGTCATCTGGCTGTACAGAAGTTAGCGACATTGAAAGCGAGCTACGACATTGACTGGATACCCTACCTGGTATCTCCACCGGATGCGGAATATCAGGGAGATGTCGATCGATTCACAAATTGGGCTTTAACGGACGCGAAAAGTATCGCACCTTACTATGGAGCAGATCTTCCGATTAAGGCACAGACTCCCGCTGGTGAAGCAGTCAATCAGACTAACCAGAATCTGGTTGCCTGTTTGCGAGAAGAAAACTTTCCAGAGAAAGCATTAGGGGCGGGCCAGAAGTTATGGTCCGGTAATCTGACTAATGAAAGCGGCGAGAAACCAGAAGCAGGCCAGGCACTGTCTGAAGGAAATGCCTTGCGAAAAAGCAAAGGCCACTACCTCGGCGCGATGTTTTACTTCGACGGTGAATGGTATTGGGGGCTTGACCGCATGTACCTGCTTGAGAAACGTCTGGTTGCTGACGGATATGGCAAGCAACCGGATGGCGCTTTGTGTGTACCACCACCGCGGATTGAATCTGCCACGGGTCTTCATGCCAGTGACATAACATTGGAGTATTTCCCCTCCTTGCGAAGTCCCTATACTGCAGTTGGCCATGACCGGGTTATGGATCTGGTGAAACGCAGTGGTGTTAAGTTAATTCTTCGGCCCGTGATGCCTATGATGATGAGAGGAGTAGGCGCACCCAGAGAAAAACAGCTTTACATCATATCTGATTCAAAAAGGGAAGCAGAAGCAAACGAGGTCAAATTCAGGAACTTTGTCGATCCTTTTGGTGAACCTGTCATAAGAGCTTTCACTCTCTATCCCTGGATTGAATCTCAAGGCAAAGCAGAGGCATTCGTTGGTGCCTATATGAAGGCTGCGTGGGCGGAAGGCGTGGATATCAGCAGTGATTCAGGATTGAGCAAAGTGGTGGAGTCGGTAGGACTGTCATGGCAGGATGCGCTCAAACAATTTCACAATAGTGAATGGGAGCAGATGCTTGAAACCAACGTTCAAGACATGCTAACGGAAGGACTGTGGGGCGTGCCCAGCTTTAGGGTTTCAGGTGGAAATCGTCAGGATATATTCTCGTGCTGGGGACAGGATAGGATATGGCGGGTGGAAGCTGAAATCACTCAACGCTCAGAGAAGGAGCGCTAATTAATAGAGAGCGAGTCCAAACAAAGCTCTCATCATTCCAAAATGAGCCGTCAGGGTTCTTTACAGGATCTGATTATAGGGATTGAATGATTCACTTATGATTGTTAGATCCTTAGAACTGGTCCGGGATGACCCACGGCCAGGCAGAACAAACTACTTGGTAGCATCAACCTTGTAGACGTAAACACTTACCTCAATCCTCCGTCGCCTACCTTGTCACTGGCAAGCCCGGCTCGAATATTTATGACTGACTTCCTGCAGGGGCATCCTGCGGTGTTGGCGGGTCGACAGCAGTTACCGATGTACTGATACTGAAGAAAGAAGCGTATGTGAGGACGTTGCTGGTAACCAATCAGGATGAAACCAGATTTCTCGATGCCGTAATGGCAACAGATCTGAATGGCTCAAAAGTGTTCGCGGTGATGACGTTCAAGGAATTTACTCACCGGGACGAAGTTCTGGTTAAATATGTAATGATCAACAAAGCGCATATTGATGGCCTGGATTTCAAGCAGGTGGATCGGGTTTCGGTCGGTGATGTGCTTGAACTGATCAAGCGTCTGAGTGAACAACATATAATGGTGGTTGAAGCACAGGGTGATGACTGGGTCATCAGAGGCATGTTCTCGACTACCAATATTGCCAGGGCGCTACACATCAGATTTGATGTTGAACCGCAAGCCAGAACCTTCTTCGAACTTGAGCAAGTAATACTACATCATCACCTATAGCATTGGATTCTGATCCCATGTTCTTCCATCCACTCTTGTTGAGTGGTTATACTTCAGACTGACTCGAGGGGGATAAGAAATGAAATATGCATTATTTGGAATTAACAACGGATTCTGTGCGGATCCTCAGATAATGAAGAGTGTTTCGATTCGTGCAGAGGAATCTGGATTTGAATCGCTTTGGACAGGCGAACATGTTGTGTTGCCGGATCCTCAGAAACCACCTTCCCCGGCAGCACCTCTGACTCCAATGGTTCACCCTTCGACCGCCCTGTCATATATCGCAGCATTCACAAACACGATCAAACTCGGCACAGGCATCACGTTAATTGCCCAGCGTAATCCAGTTGTGCTTGCCAAGGAGATGGCAGGTCTTGATCATCTCTCAAATGGAAGGTTGATTTTTGGTATTGGTGCTGGATACCTGAAGGCTGAGTTTGATGCCCTCGGTGTTGATTTTTCTGAGCGCGGGGCGCGAACTGACGAGTATATTAAGGCGATCAGAGAGTTATGGACGTCAGATGCACCAGAGTTCTCTGGTAAATTCGCAAAATATTCAGGAATTCAAAGTCGACCTCGGCCTGTACAAGAGGGTGGTCCACCTATTGTGGTTGGCGGGGCAAGTAGATCGGCGTTCAGGAGAGCCGTGACACAATGTCAGGGCTGGTACGGGTTTGCCCTCGATGTGGATACGACCAAACTGGCACTGGATGGCCTCAAAAGCGTATCGGAAAGTCATGACCGACCTGCGGAACTTGGAAGTCTGGATATCAGCATCACGCCAAGAGCACGATTAACTGAAGCGTTACTGCATGAGTATGAAGAACTTGGCGTGCAGCGGCTGATTCTGATGACACCTGGACAAACTGAGCAGGAGATATTGACCTTTGTTGATGATATAGCGAATCAGTTTATTAAGTAGCCATACACTGGTGTTGTCTGTCAGGAAGCAATAAACCAACCCTTTCATGATCCAGTTGCCGCAAATAGATGGCTTCCAGCTCGTGAATGTCTTTGATTGCTGGTATTAAAGGGATATAGAGCCCTATTCAAGAGTATAGGAATCATTAACGCCCGCCTGTTCCTGGGGCCGACGCCGTGCGCTTCGCGCTCTTAGGTAGGATATTGGTAGGGTGTTGGTAGGATTTGAAGCTGTGGAAATCCTACCAGGTCGGATCCCTCCCCACCGCAGTACGTTCAGTCGCGACCAAACAGCTTGCGCCCCAGCGCCTTCAATTGCATCCACAGGTTTTTGCCAATGAATAACGGCACTCCCTGAGGGTTCTGCTTGATCTTCCTGGCAAGCAGTCTTTTCAGCGCGGGAGTGCCATCGTAGTTGCCTGGGCGCTGGCCATGACCCCGATGAATCTCGATGTCAGGGATGTCGATAACATCCAGGTCCAGGGGTAGCGAGAAAGTCTCTGTTCGCGGCAACAGGCACTCACTGTCTGTGCAGGCCTGGTAGCGTACCAAGACATTGATATCCACGCTGGGAGTGTCTAGCGGGCGGCACTCACTGGCCAGTTCTCCGGTGGCGTAGAACGGGTAGATGAGATCAACCGTACCGTGCCACACATTCAACTCAGCGATGTCCGGCAAGGTCAGCTTTTCCGTGGCAGGGAACTCAGGCGGCATTAGTCTGAACCCTTCCGGTCCATCGATCTGCACTTCGGTGGTGATCATGCCCTCCGGTACGGGCGGGCCATAGATGTGCAAACCCTCAGGCAGTTCGAAACGCACTACTAAATGCCGGATGACCCCCTGCCGTATTGTACCTTTGCCGCCATGTATGGCGACAGTCAGCTTGATGCCTTGGTCGCCGCCAGTTGCCTGGGGGGCATTGTTATCGAGTACTAGGCGTCCCAGCGCGGCATCGATGTAGAGCTCGGCGCTGTCGCGCTTCTTGTAGGAATCGTGGAAGAACTTCGTAACCACGACACCATTCTCGTCTGTCACGTACACGCCGGGATAAGGGATGCCGTAGAGGATTGCGTCATTCTTGGTCACCTGGTTGTTGACGATGCCGAACTTTTGAATGACAGCTGAATCGATATCCGATAGCAGCGGGTATGGAATACTTTGCTTGTCTCTAAATTCAGCCAGAGTTTCCTGATCATCGTAGGAGATGGCGTATAGACCAATTTCGTGTTCGGCAAATTTGTCAAATGCGTCTCGCAGCTCACCTAGCTGCGTCCAACAGGGGGGTCACCAGACAGCTGAACGATAAAACACAACCACCGACTTTCGGTTGGCGCGGTCGGCGTGGTAGTCAATCTGGGTGCCGCATGCGTCTGGTAGTGTGAAGTCGGGCAGTCTCTCGCCAATTTCGGGGCCGGTTGGGTGTCCGTCAGGTAAACTTGCCCGTGCTGGATGCCCTAAGGGTGCCGGTGCATCGAAGCCGTGATGGTCTCTCTCCACTACCATGGTGATCCTCCTATTGATGCATGAGGTCTAAGCGCAGAATGTCGCGAGACGGTGGAAAACCCATGAGGAACCTCGCGCCGAGAGGAATCTTATAGGCAACTGCGACCCCATCAAATTCCTCATCTACGACGGGCACCGCGATTCGCCGTGTTTTCGTTCCATCAATCTCAACTACCACTTTCGGGTTGACGACTGCCCGACGATACCAACCTCGCGTCCAGTGGTGGGCAGATACGTAGAGCTTGCCCTCCTCCGTCTCAAACCTTGCGAGCATCTTGCTGACTTCTTCGCCAGTTTCATCTTTAGTGGTCAGAATCAGCATCGGGATGCCGCCTTCCTCGAAGGAGGGTTGCATCATGCCCAGATAACCCGCTTCAAATATGACCACGAATACAATGTAAATCGTGATTAGCCCGCCGAGCCATTTAAGGGACTTCATGATCACGCCTTCTCTTTAATTTGCGCCAATACCCTCAACAGCGCTGCCGCAATTTCATCTGCCACTTCTTCTTGCAAGAAGTGACCCCCCTCGGTTTGAGTGACTGGCGCGTTGGGAAAATTGGTCTTCATCGCAGACAGACCCCTGGCTAGTATGGGATCGTTCATGCCCCAGATAATTTCAGCCGGGATATCAAGGGTAGATACATATTTCTCTATAGAACGCATCTGCATCGCACTTGGGTGATCCGGGCCATCGGTCACCATGCGCATCATCGCGAGGGGCGCTTTGTCATTGCCGCTTTCGATGACTGGTCGCCCATAGAGGGCGGCAACTTCTGGGGGAATGGAGTCCGGATCGCCTTGCATGTTATGTAGTTGATCGAATATGGATACAAACACTTCGATCAGGAGCTCGCCGACGACGGGTGTCTTTACCCGAGCGTGGGCCGGAGAGAGATCCATCGGCTCCGTCGGTGCGTTAAATCCCGTATTCAGAATCACTGCGCCTTGCAACAGTCCAGGTGATAAGGCGAGCGCTCCCATGCCAGCCGGCCCTCCCCAGTCCTGACCGGCGTAAACGACTTCTGAGAGCTTGAGTGCTTCGAGCACGTTATTAATCCAGCGCATGTGGTTGTCTAACGTGTGCATGCTGGCAGGCACTTTGCTGGAAAAGCCTAAGCCCACGAGCGTCGGCATTATCACGCGGACCTCATCGGTAGGGAGTGCATCAGCTACCTTGCGGTAGAGGAATCCCGAGGTGGGGTTGCCGTGCTGTAAGAACAACGGGTAACCAGTGCCAACTTCAAGGACGTGTACTTTGATACCCGGCTCGACTTCCACGAAGTAACTCTTGTATTCGTCACTGACGAATTGGGCAGCGTAATCGGGTAAAGGAAACGCTTCGAAAGTACCTGCATTCAATTGGACGGTTCCCTGTCCGCTCGGCGTTACCAGTTCCCCGTCCCGCGTGATGGCAAATGCGACGATCGCTAATCCAACCACGACTGCCATCACAATGAGAATGATGTTTTTCATCTGCTATCTCCTTAGGATAAATATCTTTAAGATTAGCGGGATCAATTATCCGAGTAAAAGCTCGGAAAATGTACTCGGATTTGTTATCACCCATGAATCAGCTCGAAAAAACGCACTATCAGATGATAAAACAGCCTCGGCAGGCCCGTTCAAAAGCCACCGTCGAAGCCATTTTAGAGGCGGCTACTCGGATTCTGGTGACTTCAGGCTATGCTTCAGCGACAACAAATTCCATCGCGCGGTATGCCGGCGTTGGGATCGGCTCGCTCTATGAGTACTTTCCCAACAAGGAAGCGATCTTCACTGAAATACGCCGCCGCGAGGCGATCAAACACTTTCAACGACTCACGGGTATTGCGCAGTCGACGCATCCAAAGGCAATGCTTGAGCATATGATCTCAACGCATATTGCGTTCGTTCGGGATCACCTCGAGATCTACATTGCGCTCGAAACCCAGGTCCCGCGGTTAGCATTCGAGGAGACGGAGAAAGCGGTGTTGGACAAGTATGCGGCGCTATCCAATGCGTTTCTGGCAAGCCGTCAAGCCGACCTCCGTCCCCGCCAAGACATCACCTTTATCTCGGAACTGCTTTCGCGGATAGTGCTCTCGACGGTGAAAGACTATGCCTTGCGAGCACCAGATAGATTGGCTGAGCCGGACTTGACTGACGCCCTGATCGAGTTGATTCGCAACTACTTGCTGGGTGAAATCGCGTAGTGGGAGTGGCCACCTAGAAAGTCGCAAGGTGCGCCTGGAAGGCAACATAAGCGGAGAGTGTCCGCTACGCTTTGTTAAGGTCATCGGATTTGTTTTTCCCAACTGGTCGGATATTGGTAGGCAGAGGATGCTTTCCAACCTTACATTTTCTTAAGGATTGAAATCGACGGTGATTGGAAGTGTTGGGCGGTTAGGAAGAATAAACCACCTGAGTATAGGAACCATTAACGCCCTATTCTGACAAATCTGCAAGTATGATTTGATAGCTACAGGTCATTCTCTATAGCACTATTAGGCATTAGGAGGGAGATTACGCCGCTTTTTCTCCTCCCAGTCGTCGATGCTACTGAAACGGGTCGCGGAGCAGTAGTTGTGCTCCCGGGGGTCTATCCGATCGCAGGGTGCTGTTGATGAAATTCGTTAGCCTGTTCGTAGGCGAAACCAGCCTGGCAGAGCACAGCCTCACCAAGCGGCGGTCCGACCAGTTGAAGACTGAGCGGTATCCGGTCTGGAGAAAAGCCGCATGGCAGCGATAGCGTGGGATAACCGTTGTAATCCCAGATCGTGACGAATCGACCGCTGCGGTTGAAGAACTCTATCGGCACGCCAGCAAGCAGGCCTCGCTCGAGATCCATCCCGCCATAGGCATCCTCGGGATCGTAGCGGAACGATTCACTGGCCAGCGTCGGGCAGGCCAGGAGGTCGATATTCCGGAATGTGGGCGCAACCCGGCCGATCGCGCGCTTGCGCGCGAAGACCGCTTTGGCCAGATCCACAGATGAGATATCCCGGCCACCGCTCAGAAACTGCCGGAAGTAGTTTCCATACTCGTTTGTGCGCGATGGAAAGGTCGCTTCGTGAACTGCCGCGGCCTCAGCGGCGGCGAGTGTACTCCACGCCGCCACCTCGTCCTCTTCGAGAGGCGGCACTTCGATTTCGACGATCTCGGCGCCGAGCCCAGAGAGTTGGGAGACCGCTGTGCGAACCGCCGCGGCGACGTGCGGTTCGACGTCGGAGGTCGCGAACGCCTCGTCCCAGCCTATCCGAAGACCGGCAACCCCGCGCTCCATCTGCGCTTCGTAAGCGGGTACTGGATCTGCAAGAGAGGTCGGATCTTTGGGATCTCGTCCGGCGATCACACTCAGCACGCGCGCGGTATCCCGCACGCTGCGGGTCATCGGACCCACATGATCAAGGGTTGGGCCGAGATCCAGCACGCCATGGCGGCTGACGCGCCCCCAGGTCGGTTTCAGGCCAACGATGCCGTTTACCGCCGAGGGAAAGCGAATCGACCCCCCGGTGTCGGTTCCAAGCGATGCGAAACACAGCCCGGCCGCTGTGGCCACACCCGAGCCGCCTGAAGAGACACCGGGCCAGCGGTCGAGGTCGCCCCATGGATTGCGAGGCACCTCGAAGTCGCGGTGGTATCCGACCATCGCGCCCTCGGTGGTCGCCAGTTTGCCGAGGATTACCGCCCCCGCGGTTTCGAGACGGGTGACGACGGTTGCGTCGGAATCTGAAATTATGTTTTTTCGAAAGCTGTGCCCGGCGGTGGTGGGGCTGCCGCGCTTGTGACACAAATCTTTCACGGCGATAGGGACGCCATGCAGGGGACCCAGTTCTTTCCCCTGGTGGCGCCTCGCGTCTGCGTCGGCCGCACTCTGCAGGGCCTGTGGTCCCATCACGGTGATATAGGAATGAAGCCGGGGCTCCAGCGCCTCGATGCGCGCCAACATCGCTTCGGTAATGGCAAGTGAATCCAGATCGCCGGAAGAGATCTTCTGTGCGATCTCGCAAAGGGTTAGGTAGTGAAGTGGTTCGCGCATAATTCCCGCCTGAGGTGTTGAGGAGATGTTGGAAGTGGCAGTGCCGTCACCCGGCCTGGAACAGCCCGGCAATAGCGCACCGACCGCAGTCATGGTGAGACCCGTGGCCGCGATTCCGATCAAATCGCGCCGGGTTGGATTTCCCGTTGTTTTACTCATCTGCAACACTCCATCCGTCACTGAGGATATCGATCGGATCGAAGGTTGCCCGCAGATGGAGATTGGCGGGGTGGTTGCCGCCCGGGCAGGACGCGAGACCCCGCGGCGCAAGGCGATGTGCCATAGGGGCGGATGAGAAGTTACATCGTTTGATCATGTGCTCCTCCGGTTACCGGCAGCCGGGCTGCGGTCGTAGGGGATGTCGAGGCCGCACTGCTTGTAGCGTCTGTAGACCTTGTAACCCTTGACCCGGGAGATGCCGAACTCGCGGCACAAGGGCGCCATCTTCTCGCCTTGCAGGAGCCGGCCTATGAACTTCGGTCTCTCATTCATCATTTTACACTCTTTCAATGGCATCTGGGCTCTCCCCAAAAGCAGCAATGTGTAAACCATGTGTCCGGAACAAACTGTAATTCAGAGTATAGGAACCATCAGCGCCCTATTCTGAGAAATCTGCAAGGAAAAGTGTCTCTTAGAATTTAGTGCTAGTGGTCCCATATGGACTGACGACGTACACAAACCCAATAATGTCATCAATATTTTTCTCCTGCATTATTCAACTAGCGGCCGAAAGTAAAAAACCACGGCTCTGAGTTATTCGACCACTCCATTGAGACTGTGTCGAGAAAGAAATCGCCAGATGACGTTAACGCCACTAATATCCCAGCCTCGCCCCGGTTCGGGCCACGTGTGGCCCATTTCGTTCATTCGGTAGAGCTCAACTTCAACGTTGTTAATGCAATTGGTGTAGGCGATCAAGTCAGCGATGGTGCCGTCTTCGTTGGTGTCGGGGAGAGCCGTGACGGAAGGCGCAGGGTCGCAACCGTTGTAAGCGCTCCAGTAGTCCATGATGGCTTCCATAGATTTTGTCCAGTTGGCGCCTGTGTACGGAACGACGTCGTCTTCGGTTCCGTGAATCTGCAAAATGGACGTCGCGTGGGTTGGAGTACACTCGGTAAACGTCTCAGGTGACATGGAGCCGGTCACTGAGGCGATCGCCGCAAAGTTGTCGCTCAAAAGACAAGCCAGCTGATGGCTCATGTAGCCACCGTTCGACATGCCGGTAGAGTAAATGCGGGACAGATCGATAAGGTAGTCGGTGGCGATCTTGTCGATCAATGCGGACGTGAAACCGATATCGTCGACCGTGCTTTCACTGGTCCAGCTGCCAACGTTCCAATGAGTGGTGTCTTCGAGAAGCGTGCCGTGCGGTACCAGGAGAATAAACTGTTCTTCTTCCGCTAGAACACGAAAGTCGCCGTAATTCATTTGGTCGATTGCACTACTTCCATAACCGTGGAAGTTAAAGAGCAGAGGTACCGATTCGCTACCAGTGTATGACTGGGGTACGTAGAGGATGTATTCCCGAACAAGCCCGTCGTGGTTGAACGTACAGTCGAGTTGCGACCCCGATCCTGAACACTCGTCGGCGGTTTGTGTATTTGAGGTCTGCGCTGCCGTGTTAACGCTCGCTTCTGGTGTCGGAGTCGAATTCCCGCCGGAACCACCACCGCAGGCACCGGTTAACGTCAGGAGTGCTAGCTGTAACAAAATGAGCGTAGTGCGTTGCATCGTTATGTTGATCCGGCGATCAAGTTCTTCACTATTTTCGAGTACAGGAACCATTAACGACCTATTCTGAGAAATCTGCAAGTATGATTTGATAGCTACAGGCCATTTTCTACAGCACTGTGCTATTAGGGGCCAGGACACCATGGAATCGAGTGAGGTTGACCCTCGGTCTTGGAACCAAAGCAGCCAATTTGGCAATGAAATCTAAAGGCTCGAATATGACATGTGTAGTACCATCACGGTAAGGGGTTTTTAAATGATACCTCACCATCCCATTAGAGGTCAGTGCAAGCCTTTTTTCTGAGACGGCAGGTCGGGAGATGTAACGGCACAATCGTTCAAGCTTCTTTCGCTGTTTTGCTTCAGTTGCAACACCGGCATGTAGGGAGAATCCTGCGACTTTCCCTACCTGGTCATTGATACAATCGTCCTCCCAGGCTGGTATTGTTTGCAGCGTAAATACTTTGTGACCCTGCTGGGGACCCACTGCGATTCGATATGTGATGGAATGGCCATGAAGTTCATTCATGACATTATCATCTAGCCCCTCCATTGTCAGATAGCTATTCTCTTCATCGCGTGTCAGCAGACCTTGTTTCTCCAGGTGACGGGCAGTGCGTTGACTGATTTTTTCCACCAGTGAATTCAACTCACTAGCACTGGGTGCCTTGACTCGATGAAATACCAGTCTGTCATTCTTTTTCTGCGGGTAAACTCCATCAATGAATAGGATGTGAAAGTGTAGATTTAGATTTAAGGCGCTCCCAAAACGCTGTATCAGAGTGACTGATCCTGTTTTTGCTGATCATCAGCAATCACCATACTTGGCGCTTCTTTGAAAAATGGCGTTTATACTGACTATCCTCGATGAGCGATGCCATAGCTTCATAATTTATCTGTCACAATTTTCCTTGGTTCACCTTCGTGTTTCTTTAGCAATCTACCGAATGTACGTCGTCAACCCATATGGGACCACTAGCACTGTAGCCATCAAATCTTACTTGTAGATTTCTCTGAATAGGGCGTTAATGGTTCCTATACTCCGAGATGCTGTTTCGCGTCTATTCCAGATTTGTTCCCAACCTGACCCGACAGGATGGTTCTGCATTCGAATCATTACTAAAGCGCACGTTGAGTGATCTGAGCGATTAAAACGCACGCCCCCTCATTCATCGAACCCACGGCAATTTCAGCAATTACGACTGCTGCCCAATAGGTGACCAGTCAACCCTCTAGAGACACTTTCTCAATGAACTTGCGCAGTGTCTCTACTCAACAATCAGGACATGTTCTGGCCGACCGGTTCGTTTCGATACGAACGTCACTATCCTCCTACTTTATGTCAGGGTGCTGCTACGGATATATACGGCTCCTCCGCCCCCTGCCAGCGCCCTCAGCCATGTTATTCACAGGGGTACTATCCGGCTACAAAGGGCGTTACAGATACTGGCTATATGTGGGGTGAGTGAGATCAGCGTAAAGAGGTAGCCGCCGCGCTCTGAACCAGTCAATGCACCGAGAGTTCCAGCCTGTCGAGCATCTCCTCCATCTCAGCTTCAATCTCAGCTACCGACCTCTGCTGCTCCTGTACCTGAACGTCCTTATACAGGCCGACCGACTTGCCCAGCAGGTCTGCCGTTCTGAGCATAACCTGTTCCGCTGGGACACCCTGCGCGTTATCGAGCAGATCACGGAGCTTTGTGAGAACCCTTTTCTTGTCTCCGATGCCAGCAGCCACTGCAGCCCTGTCTTTAGCCTGTGTGACGTCCACCTAAACGGGCCTGCCGTCAAGGGCTCAGTCCTGCCGGTAGACCTCGCCGCTCTTCATGACGAAGGCGATGCGCGAGAGTTCGGCAATGTCGGCCAGCGGGCTGGCGTCCGTGGCTACCAGATCGGCCGCCTTGCCAGGTTCGATGGTGCCGATTTCGTCCGATAGTCCAAGCAGATCGGCAGCGTTGATGGTCGCGGCGACAATGGATTCCATGGGCGTCATGCCGGCGTCGACCATGAGCAGGAACTCGCGGGCGTTCCCGCCGTGAGGGCTGACGCCAGCATCCGTGCCGAAGGCGATCTTGACGCCCGCCTTGTTGACTTGGCCGAGCATTTTCATCAGCTGCGCACCAACGGCGATGGCTTTGGCGCGGATCGGCGGCGGGAAGAAGCCTTCCTGCTCGGCCATCTCGATGACCGTGACACCGGCTACCACGGTCGGGACCAGATAAGCGCCCGTGCGCTTGAACAGCTTGATCGAGGACTCATCGGTGAAGGAGCCATGGTCGATGGAATCGACACCGGCGCGGAGCGCGGCGTTAATGCCATCGGTGCCGTGGGCGTGCGCCGCCACCTTGCGGCCCAGTGCGTGCGCCGTCTCGACAATGGCTTCGAGTTCGGCGTCGGTAAATTGTTGGTCGGTGCCGGCCGCGGTCTCCGAAAGCACGCCGCCGGTGGCGGTAATCTTGATCACGTCGGCGCCGCGCTTGACCTGCAGGCGCACGGCGCGGCGGCAATCATCGGCGCCGTCGCAGGTGCCAGTGGAAAGGAAGGTATCCAGCACCTCACCCACGTAGCCGTGGGTCTCGCCGTGGCCGCCGGTAACGGTGATCGGCTGGCCGGCCGCGATAATTCGGGGGCCGGGAACCTTGCCGGCGTTGATGGCGTTGCGCAGGGCGAAGATGGCGCGGGTCGTGGCGCCGGTGTTGCGCACCGTGGTGAAGCCCGCCTCCAGGGTACGCAGCGCATAGAATGCGGCGTCGAGGGCCACGTCGGCCTCGGTCTGCTCCACCCGGCGCAATTTGACCTTGGCGTCCCACTCACCTTCGAGGTGGGTGTGGCAGTCGATGAGCCCGGGCAGCACGAACTTGTCCGAGAGATCGATGATGCGCACCAAGCCGTTGCCCGCAAGGTCCGCCGCCGTCGCATAACCGGTGCGCACGGCCTCAATAAGGCCCTTGCGAATAATGACGCTCTGGCGTTCGAGGGGCCGCTTGCCGGGTCGCGTAAGAAGCGTGCCCGCGTGAATGATCGTCCAAGTGCTGCCGGACGTTTGCGTTTGTTCTTGCGGCTCTTGTGCCGCCGCCGGAACGCTCAGACAGATCAACAGAAACCCGATAAGACGCAGCATGGTTAAATCTCTAAAGGTATAGGAAGCATTAATACCCTATCCTGAGAAATCTGCAAGTATGATTTGATGGTTACTGTGCTAGTGGTCCCAGAATTGTTGGACGACGCCTGCCTCATTTTGGCAGGGCGTAGGCAATCAGATGATCACTTAACTCGGGGCCGTAGAGCGTGTGACCGCCCGCGGCAAGTACTACGAATTGTCTACCGTCCGCCTTGTACGTCATGGGTGTAGCGTTGCCGTTTGCAGGAAGCTCCGCCTGCCAAAGTTCTGCGCCGGTCTCCAGATCGAATGCCCGAAACAACCTGTCCAGCGTGGAGGCTACGAATACCAGCCCACCGGCGGTGATGATGGGACCACCGGCGACCGGCGTACCCAGGTTCCATTTGAAAGGTAGCGGAACCGGCAACATCCGATGGATGGAACCGAGCGCAACATCCCATTTGATGGTGCCGCTGTGCATGTCAATCGCGGTGAGGCCACCCCAAGGCGGCGCCGTGCAAGGAGCGCCAAGCGGCGAGCGAATGAACACGGTCTCCGCCTGATAACGCGCGCCGGACTGCGGAAAAACGAACCCGCCTTCCGCCAGCGCAGGCCCACCCGCCCGGTCCTCGGTTTCGCTGGCCGGGATCAGACGAATCGCGCCCGGAACGCGGGTTGAATTGACAACCAGGATACCGGAGACGGGATCGTAGGCCCCGCCGCCCCAATTACCGCCACCCGTGAAACCCGGCTTCATGACCGTCCCCTTCAAGCTCGGCGGTGTATAGATGGGACCCTGCCGGTATGCTGCGATCTTTTTCCTGCACGCCCGCCGGTCGAGGAACGTAAAGCCCCAAGCGTCTTCAGCGGTGATTCCCTGTTTCATGAATGGTGGCGGTGACAGGGGGAAGGGTTGGGTTGGAGACAACCATTCCCCGTCGACACCTTCCTGCGGGACCGGCCGTTCCTCAATCGGGAACAGAGGCTCGCCGGTCTCGCGGTTGAAGACGAACACGAAACTCTGCTTGGTGATCTGCAGCAGCGCCGGTACGGTCTGTCCGTTCCGTTCCAGATCGATGAGTATGGGTTGGGCCGGTATGTCGTAATCCCACACGTCATGATGCGAGAGCTGGAAGTGCCATACTACCTCCCCGGTCGCGCCCCTGAGCGCTACGACTGAATTTGCGAACTGATTGTCACCCGGACGGCCACCGCCGTAGTAATCGATGGATGGACTGCTGGTTGGCAGGAATACCAGATCACGTTCTTCATCCGCCGCCATCGCGGTCCAGACGTTGGCGGCACCGATGGTCTCTGCCGCGCCGCCCCAGGTAGCATGCATGGGATCTTCCGGATCCCGCGGTACCGGATCGAAATTCCATACCGACTCACCGGTCCTGGCGTCAAAGGCTCTCACCATCCCACTGGGGCCGTCCGCGCGAACGCCATCGAACACGTAGGATCCAATGACGACGATACCGTTGATGACGGCCGGCGGCGCATTGAACCCGACCTCACCGGGAAAGCGCTGCGCCTTGTCATAGGCAACAGTGACTTCGCCGTCGATTCCAAAGCCCGGGCACCGCTTTCCGGTTTGCGCGTCGATCGCAATTAGGCGAAAGCTGGTAGTGGCCAACAAAATACGAGTCCGGCAAATTGCCTGCGGCGAAGTGGTTGTGTCCGTCCAGGTAGCGACACCTCGACATTTGTAACGCGGTGTCTGCATTCCCTCCACGTCTGTTCCTGTTTCAAAGACCCATCGCTCTTCACCGGTCACCGGGTCTAGCGCGATGATCCGTTCAAAGGGCGTGCAGACGATCAACAAACCGTCAACCAGTGTCGGCGTATTCTGGAATGCGCCTAAGGAAAACCGTTCGCCGCGGCGCTCGGCCTCGCCCGTCCGGTATGTCCACGCGACCTCAAGTTCGTCGACGTTGGCGCGATCGATCTGCGCAGCTGCGGAATACTTGATGCCGCCCTTGGTGGCTCCGTACTCGGGCCAATCCTGAGCAATGCTGGTGGAATCCAGGATAATGCTGAAGGTACAAACGCACACAAGGCGGACCGCGACGCTTGTTAGGTTAGTTTTCATCGATCGTCTCCCAGACGCTTTTGCGGAACAGAGGTCATTACACTATTAGAACACGCGTTCTAGGATAAAGCATCCTTGCGACATCGTCACTACCAAGGTGAACACACTTTTCCGCCTATGGTGGGTTGAAACAACATCCATGTCCCGTGGGGTGCCCTCGCCCAGGCGATGGAGAAACCCGAACTCGATCTGAGCAAAGGGATCACCCATCCTGGCCCTCGATCGCAAGGCTTCAAAATAAACTTCGACCAGGGTCATCGGCACGCAACCCTGCCAAGGAATGGGTCGTAGGATCGGTTGCATTGTCCAGAAGCTTCAGGATTTCACTCCCGGCCAACGGAAAGGCGCCCGAGGCATAGGTCTCCCAAACATCTTCCCGGGCCAGGCCTTCTCGACCACCGGCCAATATTCCGCCCTATCCAGAACACCATGGCTGATGCCCTAGGCAAGGACGAAGGTGAAGAACGCCACAACGCCGATCCTGCACTTAGGCTCGCTCGCTTCTTCGGTGTCTCGGCTGAGCTCTGGCTTGGTCTGCAGGCAGAGTACGACTTGAGAAATGCGCGACAGCAGCTGGGGGACGAGATCGAACATCGCGTTCACCCGTTTGCAGCTTGAAAATGCTTTCTTCTGAGACTGAAGTCCGTTAGAACCTTTAGGAGCGATTCGGAGTCAAATATGCACCCAGAATTCAAGCAGCTAGTAGTTCCGCTTACAGAGTAACTGAGAACCCGCCGGCCGCCTTGGCAAAGCCCGCTCCTGGACGATAGCAACAATATTCCGGCCCGCTTTGCTACCACTATGAACGTCCGCTTATTAGGGTCAAAGGAGACGTAGGTATAGGAAGCATTAATACCCTATCCTGAGAAATCTGCAAGTATGATTTGATGGTTACTGTGCTAGTGGTCCCATATGGGTTGACGACGTACATTCGGTAGATTGCTAAAGAAACACGAAGGTGAACCAAGGAAAATTGTGACAGATAAATTATGAAGCTA
>Ga0208274_1000324_pt1 | contig 25802 bp, 25 predicted proteins | sample ETNtaG_22_FD_185755 | JGI IMG/M metagenome (GOLD analysis project Ga0208274, IMG submission 185755) | Marine microbial and viral communities from oxygen minimum zone, Eastern Pacific Ocean - ETNP201306SV43 (SPAdes) (version 2) | ecosystem: Environmental > Aquatic > Marine > Oceanic ... | reverse complement strand
GATCCGAAACACAGTTCCATTTCTTTGCGCAGCCTCTTTATAGGCGTTTACCGTGGCAACGGGGTCGGCGTGGCCATCGGCCGAACAAAAAGACGCTGCCAGTATGTCGCTGGAGACGCATGGCGCTATGGCTTGTATTTCTTTAATGTCAGAAAGGTAAACAATATCCAGGCCATTGCTCTTTTGCTTTTTGACCAGAGCTTCAATGGTTTTCACCTCTTCTTCATCTCGTGCTAAACGCAGATTTCCTTCTTGCGTATAACCGGTGTCGTAATCCAGCGTATGACTGAGTTGGCTCCATTGTTCTATCGAGTACTTGGCTAATGGCAGTTCAGCTTGAAGCCTGCCGGATTGGCGTACGCCCCCGAGAGTCCACCCGGATGCCATGGCAGCAGGAGCATATTTTTCGATGACCTCGACCTTCAAGCCCGCTTTGGAAAGCTCATAGGCTGTTGCACAACCCGTTATTCCCGCTCCCACAATTACAATGTCTGGCCACATGTTTTTTGATCTGTTGCCGGTTGAACTGATATCTTAGCAGTGAGGCGTCCCTTATCCATTGACCTGTAGCGCATAGAAAGAGATATTGTGCGCAAGGAGGCAGTAGATGTATTGACCCCTGAACAACAATCCACCCAAAAAGAGGAGCTCAACTATGGTAGATCGGGAGATTGCAACAGCAGTGCCACTGATTGATAACGACCAGGTCCGGGTAACGCGCTTTGATTTTACTCCCGGTGCACAGACCGGATGGCATAGGCACGAGTATGATTACGTGATCACAGCGATTACCGATCTGGGTATGTTGCTTGAGGAGCCGGGTGGTGATGCGCGCGAAGTGGATATTTCAGCTGGGCAGGCCTATCAGCGCAAGGCAGGGATTGAGCATAATGTGATCAATCGAGGGTCAGAAAATATGTCTTTCATCGAGGTTGAGCTGAAACCGCAGTTGAGCTAGAGCCACAATCGACCTTAGAGCGACACCAGCTCTTGAGCCGTAGAGCAATCAGATTTATCAGGATTTATCCGAAGCCACGAGCGACATATCGCCGCGGCGCGGCCCCGTAGAATGCAACGAACGAAAGCACAAAACTGCCAAGAGCAAACAGGAACGAAAAAAGATAAGACCCAGAAAGATCATATAACAGCCCGCCAAGCCATGGCCCAAAAGCGCCTCCAAAACCCATCCCTGCAAGAACGATGCCGTTAAAAAGACCAAAATGACGGCCTGCAAAAATATCCGCAGCACCGGCAAAAACGCATACAGCGTAAAGGCCTGAGCCAAGGCCAAATAGCACTGCAAACCCATAAAGTGGAGCGAGTCCGGAGGTGGGTTTGAGGGAGATGAGAAGCACAATGGCGACACTGGTGAAAACCGAAGCCCCAAGGACTGTAGCTTCCCGTCCTATTCGGTCGGATACCAGAGCGGTGGCCTGCCCGGTAACCATGAATGCGCCAAAAAAGGCGGTTGTCGAGGCGGCGATAGCCGAGGAATACCCAAGGTCTATAGCGTGCTTTACCTGGTGGGCCAATACCAGGTAACTGCCCGTGCCCCAAAACAGCATATTAGAGAAAAACAACAGCCAGAGTTCTTTGCTCTTGAGTCCAGATCTAACGCTCCAGCGCTCAACTGCATTCTTGCCTGGTGAGTCTTGCGATGCAGAGCCCTTTTGCTCCTCGCCTTTATTCGCACCCAGTGGCTGCAGGCCTCGTTCTTGGGGCCTGAATGTGTAGCCTGCCAGTACGATCGGTACTGCAACTGCAAGGACAATCAAGCCCATCACGATATATGCGAGTCGCCAGCCCACGGCAGATATAACAAATTCCATGAGAAAGACGAAGACAAAGCTCAGGCCGCCCCCCGTTTGCGCCAGCCCGATCGCCATGCCCCGACGCTCATTGAACCAGTTGACTATCGTCGGGTTGACCACTGGGGATCCAACGCAGGAAAGGCCGATCGGCGCGAGCACGCCGAAAAATAAATAGAAGTGCCACAGTTCGGTAGCCAGGTAACAGGCGGCGGTAGCCATGCTGAGCACAACTATCCCAAATAGGATCAATTGCTTGGGCGGTAGTTTGGTGACCATAGTGCCCGCGATCGGCGCACATATACCGTAGACCAACAAATGAATGGACAGCATCAACGCGGTATCGCCGCGGGCCCAATGGTACTCATCTAGAATAAATGGAAAGAATATCGAAAACGAGTGGCGGACTCCGTAGCCGAGTAATTGCACCAAAAAGCAAACTGCGAGTATCAAGGTCGCCCATAAGATTATCGAGTTTCGACGCATGACAGTTCGGTGAGTAACAGGCGTACAGTAGTAACGAGGAGGGGGAGTATAGTCGCGCTTTGGCCGCAGTTGCCGCCCTGTAGCCTGCAGGGCGAGGCGCGACTGGCTAGACGGGTACAACGGTTACGCAATACAACCGTTCTGGTCAATTGGTAATTACATCGAAGCCAACGCAAAGGAGTCATCATCAATATGAAGCCACCATTTGATCAATCAGAATACCAACGTCGCCTTGATACCGTTCGTGCCGGTATGCTGGAAAGAAATCTCGACGCGATAGTAATCGGGGATCCGGCCAACATGAACTGGCTGACCGGTTTTGATGCCTGGTCCTTTTACGTGCCTCAAGTGATGGTGGTGCAGCACAATCAACCACCGGTATGGCTGGGGCGTCAGATGGATAGCGGTGCTATACCGCTGACTACCTACCTTGGGGCCGAAAGTATCCGCCCGTATGCCGAGGATCTGGTACAGCGTAATGGCACACATCCGATGGAGGCGATCGGCGTATCACTGATCGAGATGGGTCTCGGTAATAAGCGCATTGGCTACGAAAGTGATACCTATTATTTCTCATCTAAGGCGGTAGATTGTTTAAAAACCGTAATCTCAGATGCCAGCTGGATTGATGCCGATCTGCTGGTCAACTGGTGTCGTGCAGTCAAGAGTGATGTCGAGATTGAAGTCATGCGCCAGGCTGCCCGTATCGCCAGCCATGTGATGGCCGTAGCCTGTGAACATATCGCACCAGGCGTTCGTCAGTGCGACCTTGTGTCGAAAATACTCGCGGCGCAGATTAGTGGCGTGGACGGTATGGGTGGTGACCTGACCTCGATTTGCCCTTTAATTCTGGCGGGCGAAGCAGCAGCGACCGCACACCCCCTGTGGACTGATGAGCCTTTTACCGCGAACCAGACGGTCGCTCTGGAACTGGGCGGCGCCCGTAAACGGTATAACGCAGGGCTGGCACGAACTCTGCAACTGGGGCAGGGTAGGCAAAAAGTTTACGATACCGCTGGCGCCGTAAAGGAAGGCCTAGAGGCGGTTCTGGATTGTATCCGCCCTGGGGTTTCGGCCGGCGAGGTGCATCGGGCCTGGCAGGGCGTATTGGATCGTTACGGCCTGGTTAAGGAAAGTCGCATCGGTTACAGCATTGGGGTTGGGTACGCTCCGGATTGGGGGGAGCACACCGTAAGCCTGCGCGCCAACGAGGACACTGTGCTTGAGCCCAACATGACCCTGCACGTGATGCTCGGCATGTGGATGGACGGGTGGGGTATTGAGTTGAGCGAGACGGTTGCAGTCACCAAAACCGGTGTAGAGTGCCTTACCCAGTTTGGTCGAGAGCTGATTTTGGTGCGGTAAATTAACGGTGTCAGCCGGTTGGGCACAGAACCCGCAGCCATGCGGAATGAAATAAATAACCCCGCCGAGGCGGGGCTATTTATCGGCTGGCAATTACCAGCCTCATTGCCATCTCTTGGGTTAGAGCCTGGAGCGGACCCTCAGGTATCCGATCAGCAATAGCGCCGTCAGAACGGAGACGATTATCGCATCATCAAAGACTGTGGGCGCACCCGTCAGATGCTGGTGCCACAGGTTTATTAAGATGCCGATCTGGGCAATGACTAGCGCCATAAAGAACGTGCTGCTGCCTTCAGGACCATTGATAAAGGTCCGGACCAGGCCGACGGTAATTCCAAGCCAGGTAAAGCCGAGGACACGGGCCAGCACAACCGACTCTACCCCCATGCTGTTTTCCGCCAGCCAGGCCTCAGTCATAAACAGAAGCTGGAATACATAAAACGCCCCGCCCAGGGTAAATAAAATCAGGGCGATTGCAGCGGGTGTATCGTTGTACTTCTTGAGCATATGAAACCCCTTGCGCTTTGAATGGAACTGTATTTTACGACATCAATGCTTAAGCGCAAAATCAGTATTGCTTGTCAAAAATAGATCAACATAGATCAGTATTCGACATAGTTAGCGCTTACTCTAAAAAGCTTTCGAATCGTCCGGATTTTTATTAAAGTAGGCGTGACGTGTGCAAATTTCTTGAATCTAGGAGGATATAAAAATGGCAGTTTATCGGATCACTCGTTTTACCAGCCCAGACGTAAACAAGGCAGTAGCGATGGCAGAAGGGGCGCGCGAAGAAGTCGCAGCAGCTGGTGCCGACATCATTGATATTGCCCTTGATGATGATGGCAATGGCGTGGTCGTTGCTAAGTATCCTGATGCCGCCACCATGGAGGCGGCAACTGCGGTTGCGATGGGAGTTTTCGGCAAGATGATTGCCGAAGGCGCGATCGACGGAGATTCAATCGACATCTGGACCGGGAACATTGCTGTCTCATTTTAGGCGCTGACCGCAATACGACCACCCAGGCAGGTATTTCCTTTTCTTTACCAAGAAGCCGCCGGGTACGGCGGCTTCTTGGTGGCAACTAACGAAATAATGGGTTGTTTATTTCAGCCACTGAACGACTGCGTAGGCTATCCAGAGGATCGCAATAAGCAGTACGGTAATCCTCCAATCCATTGAAATGTTCTGTTGGTTACACTTTGGTCAGAAGTATAGCCTCTGAGGGTGAAGCGCAAGCGCCGCCAGTAGTGAGGTTCGCTAAACGGTGGCGGAAATGCGAAGAGTCAGCTGACAAGTAAACGGAGCACCTTAAAGTATCCCCCGTTTACTTGTGCTCAAAGTTGATTTGGCACTAAAGGCCGCGAGTCACTCGGGTCGGGCCTTCAATGACGTCGAAATCCTTGGATACGATATTAGCCAGGGCTGGGTTGGATCCGACCATAGAAAACAGTTCTGAATTAATAAAGGCTTCATAGGCGTCTCGATCCTCCCAGATATAAACGCCGCCATAGGTATTATTTTCGTCATCAGCCAGCCAATGTTTTGAAACGAGACCAGGCACCGCAGCAAATGTCCCGGCCAGGTCGTTACAGACTGCATCGTACTCGGCGCGGGTGATGCCCTCTAGATTGAAATTAATTACCTGGATGTGCATGTTTTCCTCCTTCAGAGATGGTTGTGATCTGCAACCAAGTTTAGCTGGAGTTTTCCCCTAGTTCCAGAGCATATACCGAATCAGAGCCTGTAGGCGGAGATCGTCTTTGTGAGGATCTTGTGCGCCCCTCATCGCATTTATTCTCAGATCCAGTTCTATCGGGTGACCGGGTGCACGTTTTCTGCCTCCGACTGAGGCAATAATGAGACCTTCGGAGTTGACCAGACCAACACCACCTAAGGAGACCAAAATGATCAGTCAGCAAACACAGTTGACGACGGATGAATTGAATCAGGTAGTCGGAGCCGATAGCTGGGCTCTCAAGAATGTCCAGGTTACAAGTTTTAATCCAGCGAAACACCGCGTGAACAAGCCACACAACGGCCTTGTTTGGATCGAGGGTTTGAGGCTTAATGAATGGCGGAAAATTCCAGTGGATCAGTAACGAGATAGTGACCCGGCGCGTGGAAGAAAAGTTTGACTCAATGGTGTGGGCTGTCTGCCTGTTTTTTGGTTTATTTATTATGAATGCATCAGCACATGGATCAGAGGGTCAGCACGTAGCCAAACGGGTGCCAGCTGAGTGGGAGCCACAACAGGCTATTTGGCTGCAATGGCCAGGCCCCTGGGAGCGGTCCTATGAAACCGCATTTGCCCGCATGTCTAGAGTGATTGCACGCTATCAGCCCTTGCATATTCTTTACGGCTCAACAGGAATCCAGTCAGCTGCCCGAACAGCAATTGAGCGCGAAGGTGGCGATCCGGATCACCCAAATATCCACTGGCAGGCAATCCCTTATGACAATGCCTGGCTGCGCGACAATGGCCCGGTGTATGTTATTGAAGGTGGCGCGCTCAAAGCTCAGAACTGGGGTTTTGACGCCTGGGGTGGTGCTTTTGGATCTGTGGTACCTTTTCGTCGGGACGATCAGGTTCCCAAGGCCATTGCTGAATTGGCCGGTCTGTCAAGTGAAACGATAGATATCGTCCATGAGCGGGGTAACCTGGAATTCAATGGCGTTGATACGGTTCTATTAAACTGGAGCGTCATCGGCGACCCCCGACGCAACAAAGATTACACCCGCACTCAGGCCCAGGCCGATATGAAGCGCTACTTTGGTGTTTCGAAAGTCGTGCTTATCGAGGGTGTGCCCGAAGGTGATCTGACCAATGGCCATATTGACGGAATTGCACGATTCATCAACCCCGCCACAGTGGTTGTTGCGAAGTGCACCGGCTTTTCAAAATGCCATGCTGCAGGTAACCCGACGCAGGGTATTTTTGATGCAGCTGCGAGGACCATTGAGGCGGCTGGGTTTAATGTGATCAGAGATCCCATTGAAGGGTCTGTGGAGTACCGGGGTAAAACCTACGACACCAATTATCTCAACTGGCTTGTTGGGAACGGGTTTGTGATAACGGTGGGTTTTGGTAACGCACAGACGGATGGGGCTGCAAAAACCCGCCTGGAAGATTATTTCCCCGGGCGCGATGTATATGTCATTGAGATGCTTGAATCCTGGGCTGCAGGTGGCGGAGTGCACTGCCACACCAATGACATGCCAGTCGTTGGGGAAAACGGAACCTAATGCCGCCTTGGCATGATAATGCGGCTTCTGTAAGCGCGCTAAGTGAGCAGATTAGAAACATAGAACTTACACGCCAGGTTTATGCCAACAACGATAAACTGTCGTCTGTAGAGTTAGCTGGAGGTTGAGATGTCCCACGTATTTCCCCGTCATACCAAATTGTCACCGCCAATGGCTGTCGGAGGTGAGGGCTGCTATCTGATCGATGCCTCAGGCAAACGCTATTTTGATGGCTCCGGCGGTGCAGCGGTCTCTTGCCTGGGCCATGGCGACCCAGAAGTTACTGCCGCCATTCAGAATCAAGTCGGCAAGCTCGCTTTTGCCCATACGGGTTTTTTTACCTCCGAGCCCGCCGAGAAACTGGCCGATCTTCTCATCGATCATGCACCAGGCGAACTCGACCGGGTTCTTTTTGTATCGGGCGGATCAGAAGCCACAGAAGCGGCTATCAAACTTGCGCGTCAGTACTTTGTGGAAAAGGGCGAACCCCAGCGGCGCCATCTGATTGCGCGGCGCCAGAGTTACCATGGTAATACGCTGGGGGCGCTTGCGGTGGGTGGCAACGAATGGCGTCGAGAGCAATTCTCACCGCTGCTGGTTGATGTTACACATATATCGCCGTGCTATGAATACGTTGATCGGCGCGAAAATGAAACGAGCTTTGACTATGGCCAGCGCGTCGCGCAGGAACTGGAAGACGAGATTCTCAGGTTGGGCGAAGATTCCGTTATGGCGTTTCTGGCTGAGCCTGTCGTTGGCGCCACGGCCGGCGCCGTCCCTGCGGTGGAAGGTTACTTTAAGCGCATACGCCAAATCTGTGATCGCTACGATGTATTACTGATCCTGGATGAAGTGATGTGCGGCATGGGTCGAACGGGGTACCTTTTTGCCTGCGAGGCAGATGGTGTGGTCCCGGATATATTGTGCATTGCCAAGGGCCTGGGGGCAGGTTATCAGCCCATCGGTGCGATGCTTTGCACAACAAAGATCTACCAGGCCATCAAGAATGGTTCAGGATTTTTTCAGCATGGCCATACCTATCTGGGCCATCCTGTGGTGAGTGCGGCCGGTTATGCTGTTGTCCAGGCGATCCTCACGCGTAATCTTGTGCCACGCGTGCGCAAAATGGGCGACAAACTCGATAAAGCGCTCAAAGCCCAGTTTGGCTCACATCCCCATGTGGGTGATATTCGGGGCCGTGGGCTGTTCCGGGCACTCGAGTTGGTAAAAGACAGGGAGACTAAAACCCCATTTGACCCTACGATCGGGTTGGCTGGGAAGGTCAAAAAGGCCGCTTTTGCGGCGGGCCTTATTTGTTACCCAATGTCTGGTACCCGCGATGGAAAGAATGGAGATCATGTGCTGCTGGCGCCACCGTTTATTTTGGAAGATCAGCATATTGATGAAATCGTCTCAAAGCTTTCGACTGCTCTAGCCGTTTGCCCGACCTAGAGAGCTGAGTTGGTATCATTTTTTCGCATAAAATATAGACGTATTGAAGAGGCCTCAAAGAACTTTGTAGAGTAACAGTTAATCAGCACAGTCTTCGAAGTTGAAATCTATTGCCAGGCAGATGCCTTTTTTGAACAGAGGCAAACAGAAGATGCCAGATAAGCTGGTAAGGAAAATCCCGGGCCTTCATCTTTTCGTTCGCACCATGGGGTGCCGGGCCGATGAGAGAATAAAGGAGAAGCCCTCTAGTGCCTACACTTATATTACTGATATGAAATCCCGCAGACGCTGGGCCTTTATTAATTCAGTAGTTTAACTAATTCCTTTGCCTTCGTACGGATAGCGGGTCAGCGACAGGGTGACAATCTCTTGTATAAAAAAGCCCCGCCAGGGCGGGGCTTAAGGTTAGCTAAGTTTTTGATGACGCCGGCTTAAAAGAAATCCAAAAGGACCGGGCCTTCTTGAACTTCGGGGGGCGCGGTCAACATGCCGGCCAACTGTCCCAGAATTGCCTGAATCTGGGGTTGGGCGGCCACAGCGGATTCTTGGGTATCGTAGGATGCGATAGTAATTGTCTTGCCCGGGCTAACTCGAACGATGACGCCGGACTGTATGCCTGCGATGGCTCTCAATTCATCGGCAGCGCCATGAGCAACGGCCATCACTTCGTCTTCTCTATCTGCATCGAACGTAAATGTGGTTATTCGATAATACATAGCAGGTCTCCTTTTGTAGTTCGTAGGGGAAAATGTAACTGATCTAGTTGTAGTTCGTAGGGGAAAATGTAACTGATCCAGATTTTGTGTCAAAGAGAGAATCCATAGCCCGAACCAGAATACTCTGGCTCAGCAAGGCCAATTAATCTGATCTTTTGGATCAACCCTATGCCCCAAGAAGTGTTCGGCGAACTCGATTCGCGATACCTGGCCAGTTAAGTGATTTTGCGGCGCGCGGGAGGCTTGCAATCTTCTGCAGAAGATCTATTGCTGTGCGATGCCCGCCTTACGCCCTCTTAATACGTATTTTTGCACTTTACCGGTAGCGGTTTTTGGTAGATCCTCGACGAAACTGACTAGGTGTGGCTCTTTAAAGTGGGCTAACCGCTCACGGACGTGAAGTTTAAGCTCATCAGCGCTGACTTTGGCATTGCTTTTTAGAACGACAAAGGCATGCGGGGTCTCGCCCCATTTTTCATGCGCAGCCCCGACCACTGCAACTTCCTGGACAGCAGGGTGAATCAATAAGCAGCCTTCAAGCTCTACCGAAGAGATGTTTTCGCCTCCACTGATAATGACATCTTTAAACCGGTCCCGAATCTCAACAAATCCATCGGGATTGACAACTGCGGCATCGCCACTATGGAACCAGCCGTCTCTGATGGCTGCGTTAGTTTCTTCCGGATCGTTGTAATAGCCTGACATCACGACGTTTCCGCGGACGGTTATTTCGCCCAGCGTTTGACCGTCGTTGGGAACCTCAGTGCCATCTTCGGTTACCACGCGAAGCTCTCCGGAACTGACAAGTTCGACCCCCTGACGTGCCTTGATTTTCGCCCGCTCTGCAAGGGGGAGGTCATTGTGCTCCGGGCGGGGTTCGCAAAAAGTGATGAGGGGCGCTGTCTCGGTCAAGCCGTAAACATGAGTCAGCTCCCAACCGAGCTCTCGCTCTACCAGTTCAATGGTTGCGGCTGCGGGTGGGGCGCCTGCTGTAAAAAGTCGTACTCCGCGCGGGGCACCCGCTCTGACCTCTTCTGGCGCATTCGCGATGCTGATCAGCACCGTCGGAGCCGCGCAGAACATAGTGATGTTTTCTTCTTTGATAAGTTGAAAGATGAGCGCCGGTTCAACTTTGCGAAGGCAAACATGGGCCATACCCCGGGCTGTGTTAATCCAGGTGAAGGTCCAGCCGTTTGCATGGAACATAGGCAAGGTCCACAAATACCGATCAGCTGGGGTCAGGTGATGATGGACCAGGGTTCCCATGATATTAATGTACGCGTTGCGGTGGGTAATCATGACCCCCTTGGGCCGCGCGGTGGTCCCACTTGTGTAATTGATGGTGATGAGATCTGACTCATCGATCTCAACCGTGGTGAAAGCGGGGGTATGGGATTGAAGTGTTGATTCGTATTCGATCCATCCTTGCCCGGAACCCTCCAGCGCTATAAAAGTTTCGACCGATTGCAGGTTGGCTCGGATTTCGTCAATAGCGGAAATGTAATCCGGGTGAACACAGACCACTTTTGCACCACAGTGGTTAATGATGTATTCAAAATCGTTGGGCTGTAGTCGGTAATTGATGGGCACCAGCACGGCGCCGATCTGCGGGACTGCGTAATATCCTTCCAGGTGAGAATGCGTGTTGGGGGCAATATAGGCTACTCGATCACCTTTTTTGACACCAAGGGTTTGCAGTGCTGATGACCAACGGTCGCACCGTTCTAGAAACTCACCGTAGGTAAATCTCAGGTCTCCGTCTACAACCGCCTCACGTTCTGGGTAAAGTCTTTTTGCGCGGCGGGCGAACTCAATAGGAGTTAAAGCAGTTTCCATACTATTTCCGAATTAGAGGGTTTCAGTAAACATGGGCCGAGTCTAAAGAAATCGAAAATTACAATGCAACTGATTGTTGGATCGACTGGCAGGCGTTTCTTGTCTGGTTCATTCGAGAATGTCCAGGGAAAGCCCAGTTGCTCAATGAGAGCCAGCGCACGGTAGAGGATATGTTATAGAAATATCCCTTGTCCTCCAAGCCCTTTTGTCTTGCGGGCAAAGCAACAGCCCCCAGGGGGCGATCCTAGTTGAGCTTTTCTTCGCGAGCGCCATCGCCTTTTACTCGAAGTAATTCGGTTGTTGGCTTAGCACTCCCAGCACCGGGTTATCGTGTGGCTTTTGTTGCAACACCTTCTGTTATGCCAAAAGATTTGTCGTGGCGCAGGCTGGGTATGCGTTGCCGAGCTATCCCGACCTCGTCAAGGTTAATCTCAGCATTGATAACACCGACTTGATCTCCTCCATCGGCAAGAATCTCACCCCAGGGATTAATGATCAATGAGTGGCCGTAGCTTGCTCCGCCGCCATCGACTTTTCCGATGGCGCATGGCGCAACGACAAAAGCCCCATTTTCTATTGCTCGCGCTCTGTTGAGCACATGCCAGTGGGCCTGCCCGGTCTTTTGTGTAAAAGCAGCCGGGACAAACAGAATTTCTGCACCCGATTGAGACAACTCCCGATATAGATTCGGAAAACGAAGGTCGTAGCAGATAGTTTGCCCCATCTTTGCAAAAGGTGTCTGACAGATAACGGCACTGTCTCCGCCATAAACGGACGCGCTTTCACGGTATGATTGCCGCTCAGAAAGATTGACGTCAAACAGGTGAATTTTGTCGTATCGGCTTATGATATTTCCTTTGTCATCAATAACAAAACTTCGGTTGAGAATCTTATTATCAGGACCATTAATAGCGATTGAGCCGATGAGAAAGAACTTCTTTTTATTCTTTGCAAAAGCCCTCAGTCCGTTTAAAACAGGATGAGAATCTTCCGCTGCACTCGGTGGAGTAAAAGCCGAACCTTGTGTTTTCAGCCCCCCGCAATATTCTGGCGTGGTGATGAATTCAGCACCTTTTGCCACTGCTTCTTCAGCGAGCGATACCGCCAGATCAAGCGCGGACTGGAATTCCGGCTGCGGACTGGTCTGAAGACAAGCAATATTTAGCAGTCTTTTGGAGCTGGTCATGGGCTTTTCATCGAGTTGTTATGAAATTAAGGTCGGAACCCGCAACTGGATTCTACAACCCAACTGAAAGTCTGCCTTGACTCCGTCTGCTCTATTAGGTTGCCACGACCGGATTAGGGTACCGGGTGTTGGACCAAATCAACGTCAGGGCTTGTCGGCACCAAAAAGATCAGTGCTTGACTGTATCACCGGCGATCTTATCCATAAGGGCAAAAATAAGACCCGACAGAATAAACGCTAAATGAAGTATCACTTTCCACAACAAGGCCTGCAGTGGTATGTCCGAATCCAATCATGCCTGGATTTGACCAGTTGGCACCGACCGGCGCAGTAGAGGGTTTCGAGTCATCCCGCGCGATCCCAGTTCTCAGTCAGGCCAAGCGATTACGCCTGATCAATGAGTCCGTCGGCTCTAACGAGAAGCCGTGATCTTTCAGTACGGATCGCGTGCAATGGCAATCCGCGTTATTGCTGGTTGTGGTACAAGGGAGGGTGCCCCTTCTTTTACGGCGAGGGCTCTTTTTTTTCAGGCTGTGAGGGTGCCGAGCTCATCGACGAGATCATGTCCGGCAACTTTAGCCTCAGAATCTTTCCAGACGGACCCTTTGGCAGGTCATCCATGAAGTAGATGTGTTTGGGTGTTTTGACTTTGCCGACCGCGTTCTCACACAGCAGCTTCAGCTCCTGTTCGCTGCAGTCGTGGCCGTCTCGTCGCACGACACAGGCGACAACTTCCTGCCCGTAGTTTTCATCATCGACACCGACTGCGGCCGCTTCGAGGATAGCGTCGTGTCGGTACAGAACGTCGTCGATCTCGCGGGGTGCGATGTTTTCGCCGCCACGAATGATGAGTTCCTTCAAGCGTCCAGTGATGAAAAGGTAAGCATCCTCATCAAGCATGCCAAGATCTCCTGTCCTGAACCACCCCTGGACGAAGGCGCTCTTGGTGACATCGGGGCTTTGATAGTAGTAGTCCAGCAGGTTATCGCCTCGGATCACAATTTCTCCGGTGACGCTAGGGGCGCAATCTTGCCCATCGTCGTCGATTACCTTGATCTCGTTGCCGACTGCGATGCCAACGGAGCCTGGTTTGCAGGTGCCCGGCGGCATGGGGTTGCAAGCTACGGTGCCAGCGGTTTCGGTAAGGCCCAATGTTTCGATCATTGGCACGTCGAACACGGCACGCCATTGCTCTAGTACCACTACTGGCAATGGCGCTGAGGCGCAGCGGCCGAACCGAAAGCAGCGCAGCCGTTCATCGCGGCCAAAGTCGTAGGGTTCCTGGTCAGCGCGATCCAGGAGATATTTGATAATAGTAGGAACCACACTCGACCAGGTGCACTGGTACTGCGCGACCAACGGCCAGAAAGTACTTGCGCGAAAACGCGATGGCATAACCACACTGCCACCGCTGACCAGGGGCGCAGCGACGGTGACCATTGCGCCGTTGATGTGGTAGATCGGCAACACACACAATGCGCGGTCCGACTTGGTGAGGTTATGCCCGGTTACCACGTTTCGCCCACCGTTGATAATCGCCCGGTGACTAAGTACGGCTCCTTTGGGCAAGCCTGTCGAGCCGGAGGTGTACAGCAACAGCGCTGGATCGGATGCGGCTGGCTCGGGATTCGCCCGGTCGTCAGGTGGCGGCCCGTTCGGCCAGGCTGGTCCGGTGACGGGATCGAGGTCGATCAGCTTGATCTCGCGTGGCACCTCGCTGAGTAAAGCCGTAAGCTTTTCACGGAAGGCTGGCGCAACGAATGCGATCTGGGTATCAGAGTGCTGGAGTACGTGCCTTAACTGTATATCTCCAGCTACGACATTCAGTGGCACCACCACACGACCACTTGCCATAATCGCAAGATGCACAAGGGCAGTCCATCCACCGTTTTCGGCGAGAAACGAGACTTTAGCTCCTCTTATGACACCAAGTTGGTCGAGGCCTGCCGCGATCTGGTGTACCTCGTGTCCCAGGTCACCGTAGGTGAAAATTCTGTCGGAGTCGGGAGATATTAACCAAACGTCTTTTGCGCACTGCTCAGTATAGTGATCTATAAAATGCCTGACCGTATCCATCAGTCACGACCAAATTTTGCGAAATGAGCGCCAAACAGCGCCTCCTCAGACGGTTTATCCTCGGTGAAGGTGGTGACCAGGTTTGTAACATTGATGAAGTGTTTGTAGTTCAGATTCTCCGAGATGCTGTTGCCGCCCCACGTGCCACAGCCCATGCTAAGCGTAAAGTTGAGCGCATTGTCGAAACTGCCGCCGTTTCCAAAAGCATGGGCTTGGTTAACCAGTACTCGCACGACATCGATCTGCTCCGCGAGCCTTCGGGCATGGTCCATGTCTGAAGTATGAATGCCGCACGAGTGACCCTTACCCTGAACTTTGAGAATATTCGATACCAGCGTTACCGCGTGGTCAAAATCCCGCGCGCGGTAAATGGTCAGGACTAGAGAAAGTTTTTCATCGGCGAATGGCGACTCAGGATCAAAAGCATCCTCCTCTACCATAAAAAAACGTGACTGTTTAGCGCTGTCACTCAAACCGACTCTGTCAGCGAAAACATCGGGGTTGGTGGCGATCAAGTTGCGGTTGAGCTTATCGTCAATCCAGAGTTGCTCGGCAATGAGGTCTTTTTCTTGGGGATTGGCAAGGTAGCCGCCGACCCGTTTCAGGGAGTCAAGCGCGCCCGCGTAGACGTCGTCGAGTATTACCAGAGCGTTTTCCGAAGAGCATGAGGTAGCGTTATCGAACGTTTTGGAGGCGCAGACCTTAGCGGCGGCGTCATCCAGATCAGCGCTGTTATCAATGATAACCGGGACGTTGCCGGCGCCCACCCCGATGGCCGGGGTGCCACTGCTATAAGACGCACGCACGTTGTTCTGTGAACCGGTCGTAACCACCAGATCAGCTTTTGCCATAAGCAGATGGGTCATGGTGCGGGAGACGGGATGGGGCAGGATCTGCACCAGATCGATTGGCGCCCCCACGTGGGCCAGCGCTGTTCTCATCACTTCTACCGTGGCGTTGGTGCTGGTCCAACTGCTCGGCGAGGGGGCTATGATGATAGCGTTGGCGCCCTTGATCGCCATCATGGCCTTATTGACAGGTGTGGCCGTTGGGTTGGTCGAAGGCGTTATGGCCGCGACAACTCCAACAGGTTTGCCGTATTGACTGATGCCGCGCTCGGGGTCGTTATCGATGATGCCTACCGTGCGCACCCGCATCAGATCTCGCAAGGTGCCAAAGGTCTTGCGTTGGTTCTTTATAACCTTGTCGTGGGTATTGCCGATTCCGGTATCGGCGACTGCGAGCTCCGCCAGCCGCTGCGCGTTTTTTGGTTTGTAAAGAGACCAGGCCAGCGCGGTCACCAACTCGTCCACCCGGCCCTGGTCGGCAGCGGCAATTTGCTCCATCGCCATACGGCCTCTTAAGATCAGGTCATCTACCTGGATCAGTTCGTCGTTTGAGTCATCGACGGCTGAGGCGTGATCATTGACTTCTGTCATGTTTTTGTAGTCATTTGTTTGGGCGATGAGGCAGACTAAAACGGCGTTAACCGCTCGTCAAGTCGGACCGCGCCTGTACTTACAGTTTGGTACACTGGGGCGGATGAACCTCGCCGGTCACGAACAATCGAATCTGACTCGCGATTTGGTTGAGCCCGGTGGGTAAGGGCTCAAAGCACCCCTTTGCAAACCTGCCTTGCAGTACTGACCAAATTCACGCCTGAAAGACCATGCTCAACGAGATAGATCTCCAGATCGTTGCCTGGTGCACATTCGCGTTTTTGTGCGGGGGGTTGATAAAGGGCGCGCTGGGTGTCGGCACGCCGCTGCTCACCGTTCCATTGATGGCATTGGTTCTGCCGGTGCAAACAGCAGTCGTGCTGATGGCGCTCCCCGTGGTCTTTGCCAATGTTTGGCAGGCCTTCCAGACTAAACAGATTTCCTCGGCCGTTTCCCGGTTCTGGCCATCATTCCTGGCAATCCTCGTTGGGACCTATGCCGGTGTCGTAATCCTTTCTAATATTGATGAGCGCTCCCTCTTGCTGGCCGTCGGTCTTTTAGTTATTGCCTTTGCTGTGTTGCAGGGTTCCACGTATAAGCTGCATCTTTCCAAGTCTTTCGAAAAACCGGCAGGCCTGGTGTTCGGGTTGGCCAGTGGGGTCATAGGCGGGCTCTCGTCAATGTTTGGACCAATGCTGATCATCTATCTGGTTTCTATCCCCGGGCTAGGAAAAGAACGCTTCGTCGCTTCGATCAGCTTCTTATACCTTGCGTGTGTGGTCCCATGGACTCTAATACTGTTGTGGTTCGAGATTCTTGACGGAAGGCTCGCATTGTTTTCGGCAGCTGCCATTTTGCCTGTTGGCCTTGGTATGGCTCTTGGCACAAAACTGCGCGAGCGGGTCAGCGATCAGCGTTTTCACCGTCTGGTGTTGGTAGTTCTCATGGTTTCAGGCAGCACAATGTTGTGGCGCGCGTTGATTTAACGGACGAAGAACTACACGAAATAATCCAGACCACACTCGGAAATGCTTACGAACTGACCGATCACGATTGGGACTGGCATAGATTGCTGTGCAACATTTCCATGCACCTTGATCTTAACTATGACAAAGCAGAAGAGCACGGGAAGAGGGCGTATGAGCTGAATCCAAACAACCCTACCGTGCTGGCTTCATACGGGAAATCACTAGTACAGAATGAAAAATGCAAAAGAGGGGTCGAATTGCTCCGCAAAGCGCAAGAACTTTCTCCTTTAAGTCAGCAACTGATCGATGACTTAGTTTGGGGATCCTACGCTCTGGGTGACTATGACAGCTGCATTCAATTTTCCGAAAAAATCAGAAAAATCAAACCCAATACGTGGCTGTTGAAAATAACAAGTTTGGGAGCCCTGAAGCGCCTGGATGAAAGAGGTGAAGAGGTAGACCAGTTGATCGAATCTCACGGGAAGGATGAGTTGGACGTTCAGCTGGAGAAGCTGAATTTCAACAATATAGAAATCAGCAAGTCGACCAGAAAATCCATCTTGGATTAGATTCTGGTTTTCGCGACAGATGTTTAGATTTGGGTCTCAATTTCCGCCCACTGAAGAGCTGAAAAGCAACGGCCGTCAGGATAGCTCGCACGTTGTTGTCTACAGGCTATCTACTGAAACCCGGAACGTAGTCAGGACAGGAGTTTGTCCGCGCTTCGTTTTCAGGAAACCTCCTGGACTGTTCAGCTCTACAAGGGGTGCCCGTCTCTTAATCGAGGGGTCAATCGATCTTAAGGGATTCCAAGGCACGTAGCGAGGCGAGCAGAGCATCATCCAGCGGCGCGTGTGCCACAGCCGGGTGTTCTGACACCGCATCCAGGGCAGACTCGACGTCTTTCTCTACAATACCAATGGTGTTTGAGGTGGAATATCCTTCGCTGGCCCAGTCGATCTGATCGATGCGGTCAGCGAACCAGTTTGAACCCGAACTCACTTTCATGACGTTCAAAAGCGTTCGTTCATCGAGCTCGAGCGCCCGCGCCATGCCGAGCACCCTGTGAGTCGCAACCACCGAAGTGGCCGCACAGTAGTTGTTGAGTACTTTGGCCGTCATGCCCATGGAAGCCGGCCCGATCCGAAAGATATCCTCCCCCATCACCTCAAACAGCGGGGTGAGTCGTTCAAGTACATCGTCTGGTCCCCCCAGCATGAATGAGAGGGTGCCGCTTCTGGCCCGGTAAGGCGCACCACTCATCGCCGCATCGACCAGTGCCAGACCTTCCGGCAATTCCTTAGACAAGTGCCGAATGAAACGCGGTGACAGTGTGGAACTGATGACCAGAACATCCGGGGGCTGTAACCCTTTTACGATGCCCTGCGACTCACCGAACAGCAGGGCGCGAGTCTGCGCAGCGTCCCGAACTACTGAGATCACGATGTTACAGCGCTCCGAAAACCCGGCTGCATCTCCCACCATACGGTTGGCAAATTCACCAAACTCACCTACTGGCCTTACATCGTGACCCCAGACCTCATAACCGGCATCGGCCAGACGTTGAGCCATTGGCAACCCCATTGCGCCGCAGCCAGCAATGCCGACAACATCTTTACTCATGTTCTAGTCTCCTTTTGCTACCGAATTCCGGCTCTTTCCAGTAGCCTGATCCTGGCTCACAAAGCCAGTAGGCCAGGTTCCATTGGCAGTGGGCTGCGGCTGACTCATGTCGGTCACGCAACGTTGCAAAATCAACCCTATCCAAAATCTCAACAATTGCTGGGATTCTGATCCAGGCGCACGATCTGGCCTATTCCCGGATTTGTTGTGCCTGGGTAGCGTGTCATTACCAGGGGATCATGACCGGGCACGATATGATCACCGGTGCTGGCAAGTTGGTGAAGCTTGTCAAATCCTCTAAGCATGTCGGCAACGTTATAAACAATTGGAAACGGCGCGTGGCTCTCAAAATTGGCATAAAAATGACTGGTGTCGCTGGCCAATACTACCCAGCCTCGCTCTGTCATCACCCGTACGCACTGCATACCCATTGTATGTCCACCCACATGATGAACGCTGATACCGGGCGCTATCTCACTGTCTCCTGTATGAAACACAACCCGCCCCCTGTATACGTTCCGCACCATCTGAACCACATGATCCACTGTATAGGCGCCAGCCAAAAAGCCATGGCCCATATGCGGGCCAGTCGCATACTGCATCTCGAGTTCCTGGAGGTGGAAACGAGCCGTCGGAAAATCATCGAGTGAGCCCGCATGGTCATAATGCAAATGGGTCACGATGACGTCCTGAACCTTCGTTGTATCGATTCCCATGCCTGCCAAGCCTTGTGCAGGAGACTTATCGTAGTCGCACTGCCAGGCGCCACCGGAAGCCTCGGTCCGTCGACTCCATTCGGCTTTATCAAAACCAGTGTCTACGACTACAGTCCTACTGGCGTTTTTTAAAACCCATACGTAGTAGGCAATCGGCTCATCCTGATCGTGCATGGGATCTGTCCAGGCACTGCCAATAAAGTTCTCGTGATGTTTGCGATTTGTACGAACTGCATAACACAACGCAGATACCGCATAAGACTCTGGATCAGCCATGATATTTTCTCCAGGATGAGCTATGGTTGTGGGTCAAACCAGAACACGATTTTCTGGACCCGAATACCTGGTGTAATAGTCTACAGGGGCTCGGTACATCAGAAACAATCTGGCGCACCCGAGTTCACCTAGCTGTGAAATATCACTGAGTGACTGTAAAGGTCGACAGGATTACTAATTGATGAGAACACTAAAAACGATCGGCATCGTCGGGCTGGGGAATATGGGTTATCCGATAGCCGAAAATCTGATAAAGGCGGGGTACGATGTCGCGGGGTACGAGATCGATCAGTCGCGGCACCAGCCCAGGGAGCATTTGCTATACGTCGACAGCCTGGAGGACTTGATCCAACAAACCACGGTGCTGCTGCTCAGCCTGCCCGACCGGCATGCTGTCCAGGGAGTCTTTGAACAGTTGTTAAATGACCATGGACCGGGCCCGATCACCATCGTGGACACCTCGACCATTGGTGCTAAAGCAAGCCAGTCGATTGCAAACTCTGTTCGTAACTCTGCACTTAAGTATCTGGATAGCCCAGTATCCGGCGGTGTTCGAGGCGCTATTGCTGGCACGCTCGCCGTAATATGTGCTGGACCGAAGGCCCTATACGACGAAATCCTGCCCATTCTCGAGTGTTTCAGCGCCAACCAATTTCTAATCGGGCCTGAACCCGGCCAGGCTCAGACACTCAAGGTACTGAATAACTTTTTGTCCGCGACCGCACTTGCAGCATCCAGTGAGGCGCTGCACTATGGACAGGCGCAGGGTCTTGATCTGCAGAAAATGTGTGATGTCATCAATGTTTCTACTGGGATGAACACCGCAACTGTGGACAAAATACCGCGCCAGGTCGTGACTGATCTCTTTAACACTGGCTTTAGCAATTCACTAATGCTTAAAGACATCTCTCTTTATCTTGAAGGCTGCAATGAGGCAGGGATAACGGGTGAGGTCAGCCGCACCGTGGTCCAACTATGGGACGATTTTGTCGCATCATCTCCCAATGACGATGCAACGTGCATATTTAAGTTCACGGACAAGCTGACTCGGATTGCCGACTCGTGAAAACCTGTATCGATCAGAAGTGCGAATGCCCGCCGATCATCGGATTTCCAAACCCACAAATACCGGTGGGGTGAGCCGATTGAAGAGGGGGATATAGCCCAGAGCCGTTGGGTGCGCTGCTGCCCAAAGTGACTGCTGGTTATAGCCTGGCTGGCACTGATGTAAGTAAATAGCGCATTGTCGAATGAGTGTCGAATGAATGTCGAATGAATGGGCCGACCCAGACCAGGCGTTCTCATCAATCACTTTTTTGTTTGCAGTCGAAACCTTTCACTTTCTGAACCGACCGCGGCCGGTGTATCATCAATCTGATCAATAAACCGGCAGTGCACGCTGACAACTAAATTCGGACAATCATTTTATGGAACACGATATTAAGCATCATCTTGATCAACTCCCGGCTAGCGGGATCTGGTGCGCTGCACTCACGCCACTGCAAGCTGATCTTTCAGTCGACTGTGCCCGTCTGGCGCGACATGCGAGATTCCTCCTTAACAACGGCTGTCATGGCATCGGGCTTTTCGGCACCACGGGGGAGGCCAATGCATTTTCTGTAGCAGAGAGAATGGCCGCCCTCGAATCACTACTGAGTGATGGGCTATCACCCAGCACTCTAATGGTCGGTACGGGATGCTGCGCGCTCACTGATACCGTTTCTCTAACCCAGCACGCGATCGAGCACGGTGTCAATAAAATACTGGCGCTGCCACCGTTTTATTATAAGAACGTCACAGACGACGGTCTTTTTCGCAGTTTCGCCCAAGTCATTGATCGAACGGCCCGCGACGAGCTCGAGCTCTACCTTTACCACTTCCCGGCCGTGTCCCAGACGCCGATCTCCGCAGACTTAATTGCCATGCTATGTGAGCATTTTCCAACAACCATTGCCGGGGTTAAAGACAGCTCCAGCGATCTTGAACATACCCTCGAACTCGCTTCTCGGTTTCCGCAGATCGCTATCTTCCCGGGCAACGAAACGCATCTTCTTGCGACTCTGGAAAATGGTTGTGCAGGCTGCATCTCAGCGACAGCCAATGCCAACCCCCAGGGTATCCGGAAAATATTTGACAGCTGCCTTAGTGGCGATTCATCCGCGCATGCCCTGCAGGAGCAAGCCTTTGCCATCCGCGAAGTATTCGGTCGGCACCCTTTGGTTTCCGCTCTTAAACAACACGCCGCCTGGTCATCCGGTGATGACGCCTGGCTGCGGCTTCGGCCCCCTCTGACTCCCCTGGATAAAAAGGCCGCGACAGCGTTGCACTCGGATCTCGACCAGACCACCCTTTGATCTGATAGCAATTTACGATCTGGACTTACTTCCCCTTGACCATAGTTGCCTTTGAGATCTAGACGACCTTCATCCCACGTTAAGTGGGGTTTGAACCGGGAAAAACATAGCCTGCTCTGCCACCAATCACTGTCAGGAAGATACAGGCTTTCAGAGCCTTTGGTTTACCCTACAGAGCGATTTCCAAACTGCCGGACCTCGCAAAAAGCGGGCCCCTGTGTTTACCCGTTTGTCGGCGAGTTAAACCCTGCCGCAGGGTTAATCGGCTCACCGTTCACGAAACCGATATGATCCCCTGTTCAATTACATCCAGCGCCGTATCCAGCTCATCTTGGGTAATCGTCATCGGCGGGCACAGCGTTAACACGCACCCGCCGCCGACTTTGTAACTCAACCCATGCGACAACGAGTGATACAGGACAGCGTCTGCTTCATCACTGGCAGGTTTACCGTCGCGTCGTAGTTCTATGCCCAGGTGTAGCCCAAGGCCACGCACTTGGTGAATCAGTGGCAAACGGGATTGCATTTCCGCGAGCTTTTGCATTGCATATTGGCCAAGCGTGGTTGCGTTTTGGATCAGGCCATCGTCGTACAAGCAGTCGATTACCGCTAAGGCCGCCGCACACCCTACCGAGCTTTTTTCGTGAGTGTAGTGCCCCAGCGCCCGATCTCCGACAATGTCCAGTTCCTCGCGTGCAATCAACGCCGCCATCGGAAACACACCGCCGCCGAGCCCCTTGCCGATCACCAGCATATCGGGCACTGCATCGAAATGCTCACAGCTAAACATTTTTCCGGTGCGTCCCATTGCCGAGGGAATTTCATCGAATATTAACAACGTGCCATGACGGTCACAGATGTCCCGCACCCGCTTCCAGTAATTGTGCGGCGGCAAGTCCACCGTGGTCCAGCGCATCGGTTCAGCGATTATCGCTGCTACATCACCCTGCATTTCGAGCACATAGTCGAGATAATCGGTACACCCGGTGTGCTCGTCGTCACTACAATTAAAATGGCACCCGCCGCGGGTAGGCGGTGGAATATGCTCCGTACCGGGCAACAGTGGCCCCACATCTTTTCGGAACAAAGCCTCACCGCCAATCGAAATCGCGTCCAGCGACGCGCCATGAAAACTGTCCCACATCGAGATAGTTTTATGCCGGTTGGTTGCGTAGCGGGCGAGCTTTAATGCCATGCCAATAGCACTTGTTCCGCCCGGGGTAAACAGTACTTTATTGAGATCGCCTGGCGCCAACTCAACCAGACGCCGGGCGAGGTCTATCGCTGCCTGATTGGTATAACGCCGTGGGCAAAAAGGAATCTCGTCGAGCTGTTTTTTGATCGCCTCGACAACACGTGGATGGCCGTGACCCACCTGATGTGCACTGTTGCCATGGAAATCCATAATCCGTCGGCCCTGCATATCCTGCAGGTAAATGCCGTCGCTCGCACAGATGGCATTCAGGCAAGGTGTCGACAGGGATTGATGCAGAAAATAGCGCTCGTCTTCAGCGAGCATCTGCGCGGTGGTCTCGTCTATATGATGCCTGGCCCACGCGCGGCGGCGGGGCGAAAGATTGACATCACCTTCGGTCCGTTCACTGGGTTGCCAAAATGATTTGGGCATAACATTTGCGGTACTGAAATTATCCCCCTGCTACATTAGCAGATACTCGCTTTGAGCAGGTAATTTGCCGACCACTGACTGGCCCGCGAGGTCAAATTATGAAAGGAGCATCTCTGCCGGGGGTAAGCCGGCGACTCAGTCAGCTGTCATTCTGGCTACGTTAACGACCAATTTACACAGCGAGAGGGTGTTGATCTTTGCGAATTTGGACCTGATAGCGTCCGTTTCGCTTGCGGGTTGTCGCCATCTTCTGATCCTCGCTGCGACCGATTTGTGACAGCCTGTAGCCCGTCAGCGGAAGTTGGACAGAAGAGCCTGATTGCCTAAGAGAGGGTTTTAGCTCATCGTTAACTCAAAGAGGAGACGATGATGACAGACAAAAGAAGCGCAGAAAAGACGGTTCGAGACATCCGTAGAACCACCCAGCGCCATTATTCTTGAGACGCGCCCTTAAAGCTAAAACCTTCCACCCGTAGTCTGCAATCAGCATAGGAAATGGTGGCACATCGGCGGTGTAGTTCACCGACCGTCATCTCCGAAGTGCGCTGCGGAAGGCTTACAGGAGCTTCCAGACAATCCTGAAATACCTGTTTGACCACATCAGTCATCCGCTGACAGCTGGTATGGTAGATCAATACCTTCTCTTGGTACGACATATCGGGAACGATCACGACATCCCAGCATTTCATTTGGAGGTGATCGACAACGGTAAGCTCATTTCCGTCGTCTAGGAAAAGTATGTTTTCTCGAACGACCTTGCATCGTCCATCTTGCCGCAAGCATTCTGCGCCGAAGTCAGTGGCATTCTCCACAAATTGACTCATTTGATCCTCCAAAAAAATCAATGATTTTGGGGATTCCTGACCTGATGAATTTTGTTGCACCAGTGCGGCAAAGAGATTATCGTATTTGCGTGACCAAATCTAGCCGTGATTGAAGTCGGTTGATCTCCTGTGGTGCTGGAAATCAGTATCCTGGCGATAAATATGGCCTGCACATGTTAACGTGACAATGCGAACTCCAAGCGAAGACCTGGGGATTACTCGTGCCCCCTGTTTACGTCGACATTCCCTATTTTCGCTTACAAGCTCTCAAAAACTACGGCTTTAATTGATCCAGATTCACAGTTAACCGGACATCAGTGATATTTATGAGCGATTCAATGAAGGCATCTGGAAGCCATGTTTCCTCCGAGAAAGACGTGCCCATGCTCAAAGCCGGCACGTCGAATGCCAACAACGAAGAAGGAGCGGAGGAACACCTCGACTCCGAAGTCGAGCAATGGTTTGCTACTGTGGGGAATACTTTTCCCCCGTTACAGTTATCGATCATCCCAATGCTCCAGGCAGCGCAAGCGGCGCTTGGATACCTGCCGCACGAGGTGATGCAGGTCATTGCTCGCCACCTCGTCGTGCCCCCGGCACTGGTCGAGGGTGTAGCCAGTTTCTACGCACAGTTTCGCTTCAACAAGCCTGGCAGGCACCGCATCACAGTTTGTACCGGCACTGCCTGCTACGTCCGTGGCAGTGGCAAGCTTATAGATGACATCGAGGTGAACCTCAAGATCGCGTCGGGCGAGACCACGGCCGACGGTGCCGTATCATTAGAATCAGTCTCCTGCTTCGGCGCCTGTGCGCTCGCCCCCGTCGTGGTCGTTGACGATAAGGTTCTGCGCCAGCAAACCAGCGAATCGATGAAAAAGGTAGTTCAGGAGATCTCCTCCGACCCATCGGAGGACAAGCCCCGAGAGATTCATTCTCCCCCCGCTGTTCGCGGAACGGGCAAATGACGAAACTCGCGTGCCGTACCGACCTCGATACGTTGCGTGCCGAGTTCACCGAGTCATTTGACCCGCACAAGTGCCGCGCTTTCGTGTGCTTGGGTACTGGCTGTAAAGCGTGCGGTGGAGACGAGATCCTCGGTGACTTCGAGACGGCGTTGCAAGGGGCAAAACTAGATAACCAGGTTGAAGTGGTACCGACCGGGTGCCGGGGCTTCTGTGAAAACGGCCCGCTGGTGACGGTACGCCCTGCCGGAATCTTATACTGTCGTGTCAGCCCGGATGACATCCCTGAAATCGTCGAGAAAACGGTCGCCCGCGACGAGGTGATTGAACGATTGCTCTATGAGATGCCGGGTGCTGCTACCCAAACGACAGGGCGACAGATCTCAGCCGAGGAAGCAATCCCGTTCTACCAGCATCAGATGCGCATCGTGCTCGGGATGAATGATCGAATCGACCCGTCGAAGATCGAGGACTACATCCGGGAAGGGGGCTATGCGGGGCTCGCCAAGGCGCTGTTTGAGATGAGTCCCGATCAGATTATCGACGAGGTACAGGGTGCGGGGCTTCGTGGGCGGGGCGGCGGCGGTTTCCCCACCGGACAGAAGTGGAAATTCTGCCGCGCTGCGGACGGCGACATCAAGTACGTTATATGCAACGCTGACGAAGGTGACCCGGGCGCATTCATGGACCGCTCGCTGCTGGAAGGGAACCCCCACTCAGTACTCGAGGGGATGGCGATCGGCGCCTACGCGATCGGCTCAGCGCACGGCTATATTTATATTCGCGCCGAATATCCGCTCGCGATCGAGCGGCTGCGGATTGCGATCGAGCAGATGCGTGGGCG
>Ga0208274_1000323_pt1 | contig 25832 bp, 23 predicted proteins | sample ETNtaG_22_FD_185755 | JGI IMG/M metagenome (GOLD analysis project Ga0208274, IMG submission 185755) | Marine microbial and viral communities from oxygen minimum zone, Eastern Pacific Ocean - ETNP201306SV43 (SPAdes) (version 2) | ecosystem: Environmental > Aquatic > Marine > Oceanic ... | reverse complement strand
GCTGTTTGATGAGAACGTAGTGGACTATCCTATCGAAAAAGGCATACAGATCGGAAAGGACAATATAGAAAAAGCCTTATCTGTAAATCCGGATTATGAATGCGGCGTCAGTATTGGAAAAGGCTCCAGTAAAGGCCGTCTGATCAACTCAAGCGGTTTAGACACAAGCAGTCGATCAACATCCTTTGGATCAAGTATCGATATATTACTTGTTAAGGATAAAGGTTTATTATGGATCGGTGAGGGTGAGAGCTCTGTAAAAGTGGCTGATGATCTTGATAAACATACAACGAAGGCGCTTCGTGATCTGAAACTGGCAGAGAAAGAGGTCGAAATACCTACAGCCGGCTATCCGATCGTTTTTACTTCCAAGGCTGCCGGAAATCTGTTATCAACATTTGAATCCGGATGTAATGGAAAATTGGTCCAGAAGGGAGTCTCTCCGCTGACAGGTAAACTGGGGGAGAAAATGTTAGATGAAAGATTCAGTATGTATGATGACCCGACGATCGATTACGCAGATGGAAGCTATGTCTGTGATGATGAAGGAGTCTCTGCCCGAAGGACTCCGCTTTTTGAGTCAGGCGTACTTAAGAATTACATATTTGACCTGCAGACTGCCGGTATTATGAATACCAAGTCCACCGGTAACGGGACAAGAAGTTTTGCTTCTCAACCTTCTCCGGGAAACTCTAATTTAATAATCGAACCGGGAGATATGAAATTTGAAGATATGATTAAAGACATGAAGAGCGGAATACTGGTAGACCAGGTCCTTGGCGGAGGCCAGAGCAACGTCCTTGCCGGAGAGTTTTCTGTAAATATTGATTTAGGATATTTTGTAGAGAACGGGGAAATAGTCGGAAGGGTTAAAGACTGCATGGTTGCAGGAAACGTCTTTGATGCATTCAACAATATAATTGCCCTCGGTGATAAATCGGATTGGCATGGGTCTCTTAAAGTTCCACCATTCTATTTCAGGTCTATAAACGTTGCCGGGAATAGTTAGTAGGCATAAATAAGTGAGCTAAAGTTTGAAGTGAACTAAAGTGACTAGAGTTATGGTGGTCAAAGAATTAATATTGAGCTTTGACATTAGTTTTTTGTTAATCCTTAAATTCCTTAATCTCTAAATTTTTGATCCGTGCCTTTCCGTGGTTAATTTTTCTTTTCTTCTTTTGCTTTTGACCATAGTTTCCCTTTGCGTACTTTGCGTCTTAGCGTGAGAATTTTTTTGTCTTTTTCTTCGTCTTTAACCTATAATATATCTTTCCCTTTGCATCTCTGCGTTAAGAGTTGTTTTTTTAGTGTAAATTTGTGAAATTAGTGTCTGTCTTTTGATTTAAATTCTTTATGGAAATCTGGCATATCCCAGTTGTATTCATTGCCGGCGTCATAGCCGGACTCATCAATACCCTTGCGGGTGGCGGTTCACTGCTTACCCTGCCGATGCTCATTTTCCTGGGCCTGCCGACAGCAGTAGCAAACGGCACTAACCGTATTGCACTCATAGCTCAATGTGCATTTGCAGTTGCCGGCTTTAAAAAAAAAGGTGTCTCTAATTTTAAATTAAGTATCCTATTGTCACTTCCTGCAATTTTAGGTGCCGTCTTAGGTTCACTAATTGCCGTTGATATTTCCGACATCCTGTTCAAAAGAATTCTTGCCGTTGTCATGCTGCTTGTTCTCGGCTTTATCCTCTGGCACCCTCGTCAGGGTAGTGATGGCAGCCCGGGTAGTTTAGGACGTAAGCATCTCATTACAACAATGATAGCCTTCTTCTTTATCGGGATCTATGGCGGGTTTATTCAGGTTGGTGTCGGCTTTATAATTATTGCCGCCCTGACCATGATTACGAGACTTAATCTTGTGGAGACTAACAGCCACAAGGTATTTATTGTGGGCGCCTATCTGGTCTTTTCATTAATTGTGTTTGCCTTCAATGATAAAGTGTGTTGGGACATTGGATTATGCCTGGCTGCCGGGATGGGCCTTGGGGGTTGGATAGGCAGCCATTGGGCTGTTACCGGGAATGAACGCTGGATTAGATGGGCTATTACAATCTGTGTCGTAGCAATGGTAATAAAACTTTTTGTTTGATTCCACAGAACAACGAATGACATATTTAACGCAAAGAGCGCTGAGAAAAGAAAAACTAAAATATAGGTAAAAAACGAAGAAAGAAATAAGAAGCAAAAGGTTAAAGGAGAAAGGCAAAATGGAAAAAATGATTGGTAAAACCAGGCTAAATCTGATTCAAGGCGACATTACTCTGCAGGAGACCGGCGCTATAGTCAATGCAGCAAATACCGGCCTGCTGGGAGGAGGTGGTGTCGACGGCGCGATTCATCGTGCGGGTGGGCCAGAGATTCGTGAAGAGTGTAAGAAGATTCGTGCAAAACAGGGAAAATGCCCTACCGGCGAGGCAGTAATAACCACAGGCGGGAATATGGCAACCGGGCATGTAATTCATACCCCAGGCCCTGTATGGCATGGAGGAAACCGCAATGAAGAACAGCTTCTTAGAAATTCTTATTATAACTGCCTGAACCTGGCGAAAGAAAATGGTATTAAATCAATCTCGTTTCCATCCATCAGTACCGGTGTTTACAGGTTTCCGATAGATAAAGCCGCGAGGATTGCCCTTACAACGGTAAAAGAATTTATCCAGGAACATAAGCTAGAGGAGGTCAGATTTGTGCTGTTCAGCGAAAAGGACTTGAAGGTTTATGAAGAAGCATTAAAGGATTGTTGATTGTAGAGTGAAAGTGACTAACGTGAGCTAAAGATCAAAGTGAACTAAAGTTGTAAATAACAAAGGACTTTAAACTTTAGTCACTTCCCGCCTTTATATTTGCCCTTTTTGCTTTCCCAAATTTGGTTTTTTGCCGTGGTTTGCTTTTTTACTACGCCATTTTAGTTTTCGTCTCTTCCTGGTTTGTGCCATAATTTATTATCCTTTCATTTCGTTTATATATTCTTTATCTGTTTCTGTCTTTTCGTTTTTGTTTTCAGCTGTTTCTGTCTTTGCACTTTTGTTTTCAGCTGTTTCCAGCTTCTCAGGTTTTTGTTCTGTCGCATCTTCCACATCGTCTTCTACGCCTTTCACACCCTTTTTAAATTCAACGATGCCTTTTCCCATAGATTTCATCACTTCCGGAAGCCTTTTACCAAAGATAAGCAGCGCCACAATAAGGATTATTATCCATTCAATACCGCCCGGCATGCCAAACATTTTTCTATCCTCCGTTACTTAAATTTATAATATACTGAACTCTTTAATTTAACAGAGCCTTAATCTTCCTGAGAGTTGTAATCAAATTGTGCATATCTTTCGGTATCTCAGCCGTAAATTCCATCGCCTTATTAGAGACCGGATGGGTAAACCCGATTTTATAGGCATGTAGTGCCTGTCTCTCAATAATTGGATCGGTAGTATTATTACACAATTCTGTCAATTTTGCAAGGCTATGTATATCTTTATTTGAAACAGGTTTAGTTAAATCTTCTATACAGCAGGCATCACTATCGCCGTATTCTGAATCGGCTATGACGGGATGTCCTATAGTCTTCATGTGAACTCTTATCTGGTGCGTCCTTCCGGTCTCCAGCATAACCCTGACTAATGTATAACCCGGAAAGCGTTCTATTACTTCAAAAATGGAGACAGCGTTTTTCCCGGTATCATGTCGAATGGCCATTTTCTTCCTGTCCCTTTTGTCCTTTCCAATCGGTAAATCTATCTTGTCAGAGTCCAGTTCCGGTTCACCCTTAACCACAGCAAGATATTCTTTCTTTATCGTCCTTTCTTCAAATTGCAATGCCAGATGTTTATGTACTTTTTCGTCCTTTACCACAAGAATAGCTCCACTTGTATCTCGATCCAGCCGGTGAACTATTCCCGGCCTTAAAGGGCCGTTTAATGCAGAAAGGCTGTTACAGTGAAAAGCCAGGGCGTTTACCAATGTCCCACTGGCATGGCCGCATGCAGGATGCACTACCATGTCCGAAGATTTATTCAGAACCATTAAATATTCGTCTTCATATATAATATCAAGCGGGATGTCTTCCGGAGTAATGTGATCGTCGGATTTTTCCGGCAGTTGGATTGAAATAGCATCGTTTAATTTTATTTCGTAATTACTTTTTACAGCATTGTTATTTACCTTAACCGCCTCTTCCTTTATCAGCCTCTGTATGCTGCTGCGGGAATAATCCTGTAACCGCGAAACAAGGTACTTGTCTATTCTCTTTGAAGAATATTTATGTTTAATTACTAATTGAAGTTGACCTGTTTCTTCAAATTCCAGTGTAGCCGTTTTGCTTAAATTCATTGTATTTTATTCAATATCTTCCAATCGGTATGCAGCCATTTTTGCACAACTGCTTTCAGGAAATGAACCGATTACATCTTTGTATGCCGCCACGGCGGAAGTCAATTTTCCTAATTTTTCATAGCACCTTCCGGTATCCAGCTTAACCTGGGCTTTAAGGTATGTGGATTCCGGGGCATTTGCAATCTTTTCAAATTGTTCGACAGCCTCTTTTAACTCTCCTTTTTCCTCAAGAACGTAACCTAAAGAGTGTCTTATGATGGGAGCCAGAGGATGTTTGCCAAAACGTGTCAGGAATTCCCTGTACGTGATAATTGCCTCATCGAGTTTTGCTGCCTTATATTGAGCATTGCCCAGTTCTAAAAGCAGCCAGGGAGTAGCACCTGTCGTTGATAGTTTATCCTTTAGAAACGTATACTCATTAATGGCGCCTTCGATTGCTTCTGTCTTTTCTTGAGGCCCCTCATTTTGAGCAACTGCTAATTCGTAGTTAATCTGGTAAACCCGGCTCCAGACTTCGTTGAAATCCTTAGTTCCCTTCTGGCTGTACAAATATAAGGGTACACCGGCTGCAACAGCTACGCCAATGCCGATAGCTATCCATAACCCATAAACTTCAAAAAACTTGAAAAAATTACGTATTCTCTGTTTTGTAGCTTCCATAGGATTTTATATTTTATTATGTTACGTAAACTTGTGTCAAGGACCAAACCCTGATATTTACGAAAACGTTTTAAAAAAGTAAATTATAAATACGCCCGAGAGGATTCGAACCTCTGACCTACGATTTAGGAAACCGTCGCTCTATCCATCTGAGCTACGGGCGCTTTTTCAAGTCAAATTGAAAAAGGCCGGCAATCAATATAATGCCGGCCTCAATATCGAACACCCTGAATTATCACTTCAGTATTGAATGAGAGAGAAGACATCATATTTGCTTAACATCTCTTTTCCATTCAGAAAACCCAGTTCGATTAAGAAAGCACATCCCGTAATCTTACCGCCAAGCGATTCTACTAATTTACAACTGGCTGCCATGGTTCCGCCGGTTGCCAAAAGATCGTCCAGCATCAAAACATTATCACCGGCTTTTACTGCGTCTTTGTGTATCTGAAGTGTATCGGTACCATATTCTAGATCATATGTCATGCTAGCTGTTTCATAGGGAAGCTTTCCCGGTTTCCTGACCGGTACAAATCCTGCATTTAAGTTTATGGCGACTGCAGGGCCAAAAAGGAATCCCCTCGCCTCTGCACCCACGATTACATCAATTTTCTGGTTCGCGTAGTGATCAGAAAACTCGTCGACAATTTCCTTCAAACTCGAAGGATTTTGTAATAATGGAGTTATATCTTTAAAAATAATTCCCTCTTTGGGAAAATCGGGAATATCACGAACCAGCTCTTTAAGCAACTTTTTCTTCCTTTTATATAACCGTTCAGTTCGCGTAGAACTGCTTTTTAACTTGGGAACTTCTAAGCGTCATCTTTCGCTTCATCTTCTTTTGCTTCATCAACTTTTTCTTCTGCAGCTTCTGCTTCAGCTTGTTCTTCCTGCGGTTGGGTTTCCTGTGGTTTGGCTTCCTGTTCTGGCGCCTTCCCAGTACCTTTAAGGCTAAGGCCTATCTTTCTCGCCTCCGGTTCTATCTTTACAATTTTTACATCCAGTTCCTGTCCGATGGAAAGAATCTTTTCAAGGTTTTTAATCTTTTCACTAGATACCTCTGAAATATGCAGCAATCCTTCCAGGCCGTTGCCCATGTCTATGAATGCACCAAAATCAGTCATCTTGGTAACCTTGCCTTTTACAATATCCCCGACAGAATATTTTTCCGGTATCTCTTTTTTCCATGGATCTTCTGTAAGTTGTTTAATACCTAATGATACCCTTTTCTTCTCCTTGTCAACTGATAGTATTTCAACTTCTATCTTATCACCTTTCTTGATTATTTCTGAAGGGTGTGTAACTTTCTTTGACCATGACATGTCTGATATATGAAGAAGGCCATCTATGCCTTCATCGATTTCTATAAAGGCTCCGTAATTCGTCAAATTCCTGACCCGTCCCTTTATCTTGTGTCCGGGCTGGTATTTTTCTTCTATATTTGTCCATGGATTCAGCTCTACTTGTTTAACACTCAAGGAAATTTCTTCTTTATCCTTGTTTATATTTAACACTATGGCCTCAACAGAGTCTCCGATGGCAACCACTTCTGAAGGATGATTTATACGTCTTGTCCACGACATTTCAGAAATATGCACCAATCCTTCGATACCGGTTTCCAGTTTGACAAATGCGCCATATGACATAATGTTCACTACCTGCCCTTTAATCTTTGAACCAATTGGATATCTTTCCTCTACGTTTGCCCATGGGTTTTCTGTCTTCTGTTTTAATCCAAGAGAAACCTTGTCCTTTACTTCATCAATGTCGAGTATCTTTACTTCCGTCTCATCACCGATCGCCAGCATTTCCGAAGGATGACTAATCCTGCCCCAGCTCATATCAGTAATGTGAAGCAGCCCGTCTATACCTCCAAGATCAATAAACGCACCGAAGTCTGCAATGTTCTTAACTACGCCGCTCACAACCTGCCCGACCTCAACATTACTCAGGAATTCACGTTTCAGCTTATTTCGTTCTTCTTCTATAAGCTTTCTTCTTGATACTATAATATTCTGTTGTACTTCATCGATTTTTAATATCTTGCACGTCACTTCAGTACCAATATATTCGGCAATCTCACCGGGAGGTTTAACATCGATTTGTGATGCCGGTAAAAAGATTGGAATGCCTACATCAACCAGCAATCCACCTTTTATTTTTCTTACCACCTTGCCTGTTACTACGTCTCCTTCTTTGTACTTATCAACTATTTTTTCCCAACCACGAATACGATCTGCCTTACGTTTTGAAATCTGGATTAAACCTGTGTCATCCTCAAATGACTCCAGCATCACCTCTATTTCAGTTCCAACTTCAACTTCTTCAGCACTGTCAAATTCAGAGAGCGGAATTGTTCCTTCTGATTTATATCCTGTGTCTAATATTACATTATTACCTATAACACCCAGTATCCTGCCTCTTAAAATCGTTCCTAAATCGAACTTTTTAACTGAAGTGTCGAAGACTGCCTCAATCTTTGCAAGGCTGTCACCTCCTATTATCTCCTCAAGTTCCCTCTCTATTTCTTCCTGATCAATTTCGTATTCGTTTAAAATAATTTTGTTAACCATTAAAAAAATTCTCCAAAAATAAAGTTAATGTACTGCTAAATAAAGTTTAAAATATAAAGTTAATCTGCTTGCTGCTCTCTTCCAATCTCTTTAATCAAAATGTCAACCACTCCCTCTGCATTCATGTTAGTCGTGTCAAGATAAAAGGCATCATGTATTCTTTTAAGAGGAGCGAACTGCCTTGTCGAATCCCTGTGATCCCTCTGGCTAAGGTCCTCTGCTACATTATTTATGTCGCTTCGATCATCACATGTCTCCAGTTCAGAATGACGCCTCTTCGCTCTTTCTCTGATGTCTGCATCCATGTAAACTTTTTTATCTGCATCCGGGAAGACAACCGTACACATATCTCTGCCTTCGGCAACAATGTCTTTTTCCCTCGCAAAGTCTCTCTGGAGTTTAACCATTTTCTTTCGGACAAACTCCAGGCTGGATACATGATGTATATTTTCAGTTATAGACGGTTGTCTTATCTCTCCTGTTACATTAACACCATCTACAAATATCTCTGAGCCATTTGCCGAGCAGTCTATCCTGATACTGGTCTTATCCAGCAACTTAATGAGCCCTTCCTTATCACTGAAATCAATGCCCGCACTGCAAGCTTTCCATGTAAAAGCTCGATACATTGCACCACTATCGAGATACGTAAATCCAAGGCGCTCAGCTAACCCTTTTGCCGCAGTACTTTTACCAGACCCGGCTGGCCCATCGATCGCTATGATCAATAAGTATCTCCGATACTACTAATAAACTTTTAGAAGAGGCGAAGCTTTCTTATATAACAAAGCATATTTGTTAATGCAAGGTATTTTTATGTTATGTTGTTATTTATACACTATTTAGCTAACGTTTTCTCTCTATTTTCTCAAATTTTCCTTCAAATGCGAGTGCCACACTCCCGGACTTTATCATTACAGACGCTTCATGGTTTTTTCTCAATGCACTGTAAGTCCAGTTTGTACTTCCAATTATTGTTATATACTTATCAATAATCAGTACCTTGTTATGAGTTACTCTGTTTTCGTTATCATAAAAGACAGGAACACCATTTTTTGAAAGCAGTTCATACGCGTATTCACTCTTTTTTTCCAATACATTGCGATCTTTGCCTTTTTCCCAGAATTTAACATTCTGGTCAAAAATTACCTGAACTTCCACTCCCCTCTTATGAGCATTTATGAGATCAAGAACCAGCTGATACTCATCACCTCCCGTATGCTTTGGTTCCAGTTTTGCCATGAACATAACACATAGTATAGACTTTTTGGCATTGGTCAATGCCTTATGAACCGCCGGATAATATTCTGTGTCAACGAGAGGGATTACGTCATCCGCAGGCAGAGAACAGGCAGATCTTACTTCACACAAGAAGCAGGAGGCACCGAAAAGGATTGTAAGTACTAATTGAGTGATTATTTTACCTGGGTTCATTTTGTAACTTAATATATATGGTTTTCAATGTTGATAACACTTCGACTAAGTTTACACTGAGCATGCGAACGTGCTCAGTGTGACGTCATCCTTAGTATTTAGTGTCGCGTCATCCTGAGCGGAGTCGAAGGATAGCCTTTCATTTTGCTACTCGTTTCCACGCCCTTCGCTTGAACTGTACTTCCCCATAACAGATTGAGGCAAAACTCTCTCCACATGAACATCTACAATTTCATTCATTAAATCATCAGTACCGTCAAACAAAACCTTTATATACCTGTCTGAATAACCACACAGTTTTCCTGTTTTCTTATCTCTGGTTCCTTCTACCAGGATGCTTATGTTTTTCCCGGTAAACAATTTCTTATATCTTAAAGATGTTCCTGCTGTCAAAGATTCAAGTTCTTTCTTTCGTGCCTTAATCTCAGAAGGCTTGCAATGGCCAAGCATTTTAGCGGCGGGAGTATCTTCACGCGGACTATAGGGGAAGATGTGTGTTCTGCTGAATCCGGCCTGTTCACAAAATCTCAGTGTATTTTCAAAATGTTCCCTCTTCTCCCCGGGAAAGCCAACCATTACGTCTGTCGATATTGACGGCAGTTCCAACCTCTCTTTAATCTTTTCCAATGTTTTGAAGTATTGAGCAGAGTTATACTTTCTGTTCATCCTCTTCAGGATATAATCATCTCCGCTCTGCAGAGGCAGATGAAAGTGAGGGCAGACCTTATCTGAATCTGCAATTAAGTCAATCAAACCATCCGTAATCTCATTTACCTCTATAGAGCTAAGTCTTACTCGCTCTAATCCGGGCAGAGCTTGCAGTTTCTCCAATACATCTATAATACTAACCTGATATCCCACCTCCTTACCGTATGCTCCAAGATGAATACCGGTAAGTACAATTTCCTTGTAGCCATTGCTTATCAGCTGTTCTGCTTCAAAAAGAATATCATCTATCTTCTTACTTATAACTTTCCCTCTGACATAAGGAATTATACAGTAAGAACAGAAAATATCGCATCCATCTTCAATCTTCAGAAATGCCCTTGTATGACCATCAAACTTACTGATCTTCAAGTTAAATGCAGATTCATTACGGCGCAGTTTCTTTGTGTGTGGTTCTCTAATGTTGCTTGAAACGGGTACGGAATTATTATCGGAGAGAAAACCGTTTTTTACAAAATCAATTAACATGCTCTCCCTGCCCTTCTCAAAGACATACCCGACACCATCAATTTTCTTAATTGTCTCTGCGTCTGATTCGGCATAGCATCCTGTAACGATTACGGTTGCGTCAGGGTTATTTCTCACAACCTTCCTGATTTGTTGACGTGACTTCTCATCACTTGTAGAGGTAACCGTACACGTGTTTATGACGCATAAATCAGCAGGAGAGCTCATGGACGCTTCTTCATATCCACTTGACATAATGGCCTCCCTCAATGCCTGGGTTTCGTATTGGTTTACTTTACATCCAAGAGTAATAAAGGTACAGGTTTTCATGACATAAAAAGTTAAAAGTGCCTACCTGCCCACCGGTCTGTTAGGTGGGAAGTTTAAAATAGGCTAAAGTTGTGGCAAAAAACAAATCTTTTAAGATATTAAAAACATTTCTTGACACTATATTACGACAGACATAGACTATAATTCAATAATAAACTTCCAGGCAGCCTTTATGCGATATAGCTAAAAACCGGACATTTCTATTTTGGCTTGACAATGAAGAAGGCATTAGTGTTAATTCGTGAAATTAGTGTCTAAAAAATATGGAGAGTAATATGACAAACTTGACTAAAGTCTCACTGGTGAAATGTACAAATTATTCTAAAGAAGACATACGTAATGCAATAAACAAAACATTTTCTTTCTTTGGCGGGATCGAAAACATTATCAAAAAAGGATCGAAGGTCCTTCTGAAACCGAATTTCTTAAGGGAAAGCAGTCCGAGAAAATGTATCATAACACATCCTGTTGTTATAGAGACAGTAGCAGAAATGGTCCTTGAAGCGGGCGCAACTCCTATCATAGGAGACAGCCCGGGCTTTGGCTCTGTAAGGAAAATAGCCAGACGTGTAGGACTGGATAAGGTTGCGGAAAAGCTGGGCATTGATATCATCGAACTGGACAAGCCCAGAAAGGTATCCATTAACTGTGGGGGCAAAGACTTTTCCCTGACAGTCTCTGGCAAGGCACTGGATGTTGACGCCATAATCAACCTCCCCAAACTAAAGGCCCATGTCCAGGTGCTCTTCACCGCAGGAGTCAAGAACCTGTATGGGTGTGTAAGCGGCAAGCATAAGGCATGGAGACATTTCCAGGCAAAAAATGATCTGGAATGGTATACGGATATGTTAATCGCTAATTATCAGTTGGTCACACCAGTATTCACTATCGTTGATAGTGTTATGGCTATGGAGAAGACAGGGCCTTCAGGCGGTTTACCTAAAAACGTTTCAGTACTTGTTGGTGGAATAGACGTCATTGCGGTAGATAGAGTGGTGACAGAACTGCTTTCGGTTAGTCCGGAAGACGTCCCAATACTTAGAGCTGCAAAAAGGCTGGGAGTAGGTGAACAGGATTTATCAAAGATAGAAGTAGCCGGCGAAGAAATGTCTTCTGTCAGAGTACACGACTTTATCTTTCCGGAACTATCACCAATAGGTTTTGATTTCATCCGCGTAATAAAGAGCCTTATCAGGCATCTGTGGTTTAAGACTGTAGGCAAGGCAGAACCGCAAATATAAATTTGCCTTATAACGTTTATTAAAAGCTTACATGATTAACGATGGTAAAAAGTTTAATATCCTCTATCTTCACAATGAATCAATAATGGGTGGGGCCGAGATAAGTTTATTAAATTTAGTAAAGGGGTTGAATAAGAAACTTTTTATACCCCACTTTATCTGCTCTAAAGAAGGACCTTTCATAGATGAACTGGAGAAAATAAAAATCACTCCGGACTTTGTTCAATTCCCAGGTATAAGATGGCCGAATCCCGTACAAATTTATAATACCGTCAGAAATCTCATAGATATTATAAAAAAGAGACAGATAAATCTGATTCACTCAAACCAGCCGCGATCCAATCTCTTTGGTGCAATTGCTGCAAAGATAAAGAATGTTCCAATAGTATGGCATGAGAGATGTCTTGAAAGAGGAAGTTGGCATAGTTTCAATTTGGGCAATGAGTGTTGAAGTTGCACTAGAACTTATGTTGTTTGATCCCCCAAATTTTAAAAATATTAGCCAGAAAATTATGTTTTAATATTTTCATGCAGTCTTTCCTTCGCCTCTGTGAAAACCTCTACCGGTACAGGAAGCAGTTTTTGTTGTTATTTTAAACAGAAAGTTTATATTTTAGGCAATCTTATAGAGATACTTCTTGTATGGGTAACCATAATACTCACAATTTATTCTAATTTACAATGTTTTAAATCCGGAGGTCGAAATGACTTTACTGAAATCAATAAGTGTACCATTAGGGACGAAGGCAATCGATTTCTGTTTGAAGGGCATAGACGGCGAAATGCACTCTCTTGCTGACTATGACGACAAAGAAGTTTTAGTTGTAGTCATCATGTGTAACCACTGCCCCTATGTTCAGGCTGTGGACAACAGACTCGTCCAGTTGCAGGAGAAATTTGCAGAACAAAATGTCCAGTTTGTGGGAATCAACCCGAATGACTGCATTAAATACCCTGAAGATAATTTCGAAAATATGGCCAAGAGGGCAAAAGAGAAAGGATACAATTTCCCCTACTTAAGAGACGAGGACCAATCTGTAGCAAGGAAATATCAGGCCCAATGCACTCCCGACATATATGTCTACAACAAGGAAAGAGAACTATGCTACCATGGCCAGATAGATGACAACTGGCAGGAACCGGATAAGGTAACGTCGCATGATTTAAGCGATGCTATTAGGACACTACTTGAAGGAAAGAAGCCATCTCCCAACCAATATCCATCAATGGGATGTTCGATTAAGTGGAAGGAGTAATTAGAGAATATATATGACCAATTATACGGCCGGATAGTAACAGTAAAGCCATAGTGCGGCAAAGCCGCCTGCCCGAACTGATTGGCAGGCGGGTAGGCACTTTTAACTTTTTATGACACGAAAAAAACTTTCTAAAAAAGGAAGGAAACTATTATGGATAATGAGAAACCGGAGCAGATAACAATAGAAGAGGAACTTCATGTTTGTCCAGAATGCGGGTACGAGGATGGCTTTCATACATCATTTGTGCGGCAGGCAAAAGAACAGTGTAAAATCGCCCTGATATGTCCAAGCTACCATGCCCGTTTTGATCCGAATTGGATAGTTAGTATATAAGGCTAATATTTGAATAGTGCATTCCGGGTTGCGAGTTACGAATTACGATTTGCGATTTACGATTTTATCAAGATTAAAGACCTGACCCTGCCCTGCCTTTCTTCTGTGCAATCAAACTTGCTACTGATTTATTTTCTGCAATCTCACCTTCTCTATAATAAAGAATATGAAAATCTTTGAAGAAATTACGAAGTTCATTATGCTTTAACAGATAGTCCGGATTCTTAGGCCCGGATGCATCCTCTCCATACTTTAACTGATCAATGGTATATGTCTCAAACATAACCATGCCACCCTCCCTTAAACCTTCCTTGATTTGAGGAATAAGATCTCTTTGTGTGTAATAAAAGCACGTAATAAGATCGTATTTATCAGCCGGTATCTTATATTCCTCCAGATCCGCTGTAAACGCATTCAGTGTCACACCGCTTTCCCAGGCTAAGGATTCACACTTCTCGACAGCTTTCTCAGAGATATCACAACAATCAACGTCAAATCCATTTCTGGCAAGAAATACTGCATTTCTCCCTTCTCCCATAGCCAGGACCAGAGCCTTGCCTTTAGTCAAAAGATCAACATTTTCCTTCAGGAACTTGATAGGCTCTTTCCCGTATATATACTCCATGGCATCATAACGTTTGTTCCATTTCTTTCTATCATCTTCACCGGCATTAACAATTTGACCAATGAAAAAGAATAAAAGAGAAGAAATTATTGTGGGGATTAATGCCATTTTCATACAGAACTCAAATCGCTTTGTTCACAAACCGGGAGGTTGAAATTGCAAGATATGCCTAAAAATCCGGTGCGTTGACCCTTTGCCTTAACTCTTCCGCATTCTTTAGTAACTTCTCCTGTTGTTCCTTTATCGGCGGTGGGTTTAGTTTAACTAAATCATAACTCAAGATATGGTCATCTTCTATCTCACGCGGCCATAACATTTCGGAGAAAAAATCCAGCGGGAACCACTCATATACCGGTGCCCTTATTTTCTCAAATGCAGTCATTCTTTCATGGGTAAGTTTTCCATCCCCATCCCTTTTCTCTATCACTATTTTTCTGGTGCCATAATATGTGAAAGGTATTATAACGGGACTTTCACCTTCAAGCTCATTATCAATATATACCAGCGCATTGCTGGGATTTGTTTTTACAGTTATTGTCCTGGTCACGCAACCGGCTGAAACAAAAATAATTGCAACAATAGCCAGAAAGCTGAAATATTTTATATTTTTAATCATGACAAAATATATTTCCATAGATTACGGGTTAAAATTATTTTATTGAAATTTGATAAGCCCAATAAATAATGGAGGGCATTGCCCACCATACATCTTAAAAATTATCATCTTTTTCTATCATGAGGGTAAAACAATGCTGCATCAGGTAAAGTATATGAATGTAAATCATGGACAGCCCCTTCCCCCTGAGCAGAAGGCGATCTGGCCTCAAAAGCAAGAGTACCGTCATAAATCCCGTTATGCAGATCTTTTATTGTCTTGTAACCAAGATTTTGCATCGCATGCAGTAAGCTTTTTATAATATATTCACCAAAATGAGTCACTGAACCTTTATCTACTACCGTTCCAGACACTCCCTGTGCAATTTTAACCTTATTATTGTCTTCTGCATAATATCTCTTGTCGCCACCTTTGTCCATCGCTTCTAAGGATGCCATCCCTCTATATTTCTTCAGCCTTACACCACCCTCATAATAATAGTCACCGGGAGCTTCGTTTGTACCGGCAAGCATAGCGCCAAGCATTACAGTACTCGCGCCCAATGATAATGCTTTAACTATGTAACCTATGTTTGCTATCCCTCCGTCCGCAATTACGGGTATTCCCGCATACTCTCTTGCAAACTTTGCACAGTGGTAAACCGCAGAGCCCTGAGCCCTTCCCACTGCCATGGCATCCTGCGTAATACAGATAGAACCTGCACCCATTCCTATACGCAGGGCATCCACTCCCTTATCAATGAGTGATTTACATTGTTTAGCAGTTACAACGTTTCCACCCACGACTTCTATCTCCGGGTAATTCTTCTTTATATACTCTATCATATTATGCTGATAAATTGAGTCTCCCTGGGAAGCATCAATTACTATTACGTCTACTCCCGCACCTGCCAGTTCTTTAAGCCTCTCCCTGTCTTCATCCCGTGTTGAGACTGCGGCTCCGACCAACAACTGTTTTTCTTTGTTCTTTGAAGCAAAAGGAAAATCTTCATTCTTCAATAAATCTGACCTGCTCATTAAGGACACAAGACATCCATTCTTATCCACTAAAGGCAGCTTGCCTTTTCTGGACTCTTTCAGTATTTTATTACCTTCTGCGAGGGAAATGTCGGCGTTTGCCGTAACAAGCTGATCGACCATAACTTCACGTAACTTTTTTGTTCTATCTGTTTCAAAATCTATGTCTCTCCGTGTAACGATACCTATTAATTTAGTCTTTAAAGTCCCGTCTTCAGTTATTGGTATACCGGAAAATCCGTATGCTTTTTTAATCTTGTCAACATCTGAAATGGTATTTTCAGGGCTGAGTGTTACAGGGTCAGTAATGAATCCGTTTTCAAATCTTTTTACCAACCTGACTTCCCTGGCCTGTTCTTCAATAGAATTGTTATAATGTATAATGCCTATTCCACCCAGTAGAGCCAGATAGATTGCCATCTTTGACTCTGATACGGTATCCATTGGAGAACTGACGAGGGGTCTTTTTATCCTGAGATTTCTTGTAAGGCTTGTTTCGATATCAACATCTTCCGTAGGGAAACCTATATGACCCGGCAACAGGATAAAATCACTGTACGTCAGTCCACCACCATCTCCAAAAAACTCTTCTGCGCTAAAACCATTTTCTGGCATTTTTTAACACCTCATAACAACGCATAAGGATCCACATCTATCATAATCTGGACCTTTTTTGAATTCCTATTTTCACTTTCAATATTCTTTAAAATCGTATTCAAGTTCTCAGAATTATCCGCCTTCACTATTAAGTGCCATCTGAAATTGTCTTTAACCCTTGCAATCGGAGCAGGTGCAGGCCCCAAAACTTCTACTTTATCTTTGTGCCTGTCTGATTGAGCCACTCCGGCAGTCAATCGTATTGCTTCTCTCAATTTTTCAGCAATATCTATAGACTTTTTTTTAACATCCAGGTCATTCTTCCCGCGCAAGACAATCCTGGCCAGTCTTTCATACGGAGGATAATAAAGTTGCTTTCTATATTCAAGTTCTTTTTTGGCAAACCCGTCATAGTCATGTAAAGCAGCACACTTAATACTGTAATGTTCCGGATTATAAGTTTGAACTATAACCTGTCCCCCCTTGGAGCCTCTTCCGGTTCTTCCCGCTACCTGACAAAGCAGTTGGAACGTTCTCTCACCTGCCCGGAAATCAGGCATATTGACAATTGTATCAGCAGAAAGCACACCAACCAATGTGACGTTCGGAAAGTCAAGGCCTTTTGCAATCATCTGGGTACCCAGAAGTATGTCTATATCACCACGCCTGAAGGCGTTCAGCGCCTTTTCATGAGAGTCCCTTCCTCTCATGGTATCGCTATCCATCCTCAAAAGCTTGTGCCGGGGGAATCTGGCCCTGATGTCTTCCTCCATCCTTTCTGTCCCGACACCCAGAAAACTAATGCCGGGAGAACAGCATTCAGGACATTCTCCGGGAACAGGTTCATCCGAAAAACAATAATGACATATTATGGCATCCTTCTTCTTATGATAAGTTAGAGATATATCACATCTTTTACATTTTAGTACAAAACCGCACCTTCTACAACTTATAAAAGGTGAGAATCCTCGCCTGTTCAAAAACAACAGCACCTGCTCCTTTTTAGAAAGGCACTGTTTCATACAAAGTTCCAGATAATTAGATATATAGTACAAATTTTTACCTCTGTACTTTTCGTGTCGCATATCAATTACTTCCACCCTGGGAAGCGGTTTATTTCCAACCCGACTTTTCAGGGTAACACATTCATACTTACCAATATTGGCATTATAAAAACTCTCAAGAGACGGTGTAGCGGAACCAAGTACAACCAGGGCATTTTCACGCTCCGCCCTGATCATGCTCACATCACGGGCATTATAACGTGGGGAGGTATCCTGCTTGAATGTATTCTCATGTTCCTCGTCGATTACGATCAATCCCACATTTTCTAAAGGGGCAAATACTGCTGAACGTGCGCCAATAACAACGTCTGCATTGCCATTCTTGATATCCCACCATTGATCGCTTCTCTGCCTGTCAGTCAAACTGCTGTGCAGAACGGCTACTCTATCAAAACGAGATTTGAATCTTTCAATAGTTTGTGGTGTGAGAGAGATCTCTGGAACCAGAACTATTGCCTTAAGTCCCAGAGTAATTACTTCAGAAATTACCTGCAGATAAACCTCTGTCTTTCCGCTTCCCGTAACCCCTTTCAACAAAATAGCGCCGAACTGTCTTTCCCTTAATTTCCTCTTGATTAGGTTAATAGCTGTTTCCTGTTCTCCGGTTGACTGTAAATGGCATGTCTTCTTGAAGTGTTTTCCGGCAAAGAGGGAATCACTTACTTTTCTTTTATCAAGAGTAATCAGTCCTCTATCTCGAAGTCTGTTAACACTGTCCATTTTGCAATTACTGATATTTGCTAACTCAGGAAATGTTATTTCGCCTACCTCAGAGAGAACCTCCAGTACCCTTGCCTGTTTTGGCGCTCTCTTTTTTATTGAGGAAATCATCTCTTTTACGGATGCTCCATCTTTACATAATCTGACTACACTTACTGTCCTGGAGTTAATGCCCTTTCTTACAACGGATGGAAGAAAAGTTTCCAGGGCTTCACCCCATCCACAAAAATAAAAATTGGCCATCCATTCCGCAATTCCCAATATCTTAGAATTTAATATAGGCTCTGTATCAATTACACGGATTATATCCTTAATTGTTTTAACCTCCGATTTATCGGTTAGCCCAACGCAATATCCTACGGCTGTTCTCCCTCCAAAGGGAACTTTAACCCTTTTGCCAATCTCGATCTGGTTTATAAAAGACGGTGGAACCTTGTAGTGAAATTTCTTATTCAGAGGTATGTCCAATACAATTTCAGCAAACTTTTCATAAGCCATTGATGTGTAATCCTTTACAGGTACGATAAATCCTAATATTATTGCTGAATCCTATCACAATCATAATAAAGTGTCAAGTTAAGCATTGATTTACAGGCATATTAATCTTGCTTTAATATTCTAAAATTTCTATAAAATATTGTTTTAAAGGGTTTTTAAAGTACCAGTATCTGAAATGAAACAATATTAAATCACGGTATTCATACCCCACTGAATGATGCTATGAAGATAGTTGAACGGCACGTTATAATATTTTTAATTGCTATGTATGTTACTGCAATAGGGCTTTTAATTTACCTGCAGTTTATTGGGGAAGAAAGACAATTTACAATAGCTATAGATATTGAAAGATTATGTAAGGTAGATGTAGACGAAAACGAATGGGAATATGTAGTATTACATCACAGTGCCACTGACGAGGGAAATGCAATACGCTTTGACAGGTACCACAGAGAAAAGAGAAAGTGGCCGGAAGGCCTGGCCTATCATTTCGTTATTGGAAATGGCAAAGGCTTAGGAAATGGCGAGATTGAGGTAGGTGATAGATGGAAAAAACAGATTTATGGCGCACATACCGCCAATATGGATCTTAATCAAATCGCTATTGGTATCTGTCTTGTTGGAAATTTTGAAGAGGATAATAAGCCCACAAACAACCAGTTGGAATCACTGACAAGTCTGGTCAATTATGTTTCAAGAAGATATAAAATATCCGAATCAAACGTCATCATGCATAATCAGGTTAATCAAAAAGGCACAGCATGTCCCGGTAAAAACTTTCCCTACGAACAACTCATTGATAGAGTAACCAGGTCAGAATCCGAAAGTACGTTATAATGTGATGAAATTTACCCCCGGCAATGCCACAACATATAAAACTTCATTAACTATTGGCCATTGTTAGCGTAAAGACCATGTTTATACAACAATGCCTTCATGTATTCTACATGTGACCACATCAACGGGGTAACGAACATGACATATCCGCCTTCTTCCATAGTACCATCAGATATCATACACCTGTCTGCCACTTCACTGTAAGCCCTTTGCATATTATTAGCTTCTTCTAAAATTTTATCAAAGTCCAGATTGTCCTGCAGGATATGCTTATCAAATTCCTTGGCGAAATCAAGACCTGTCTTCCACTCTGTTTCCATGAATGAATCGAATCTTTTGCAGGTCGAAATATGTTCAGGGATCTCTCCTTTTTCGTTTTTATAGCCGTCAATAAGGCTCATTAATTCATCGCCACATTCAGTATTCTTACACCAGTAATGATATTGGGCAAGTATTGCGGTGTACTGAAGCCATGGGCCATTACCGGCGTGAGTGTGTATTTCAATATCTCCACTGAATGGAAGGTACCGTTGGATCATGCCCAGTTCCGGATCCCAGAGCTGCCTTTCCAGAAAACTCACGCTATTATCAAGCAGACTTCTATCCTCGTTACCAAACCCAAAAGAGAATGGGCTTAATAGTGTAGAATCAGGCTTAAAATCATAATTACCTTTCTCATCTATACGCCTGAGAAATCTTTTATTTGCTACCATAATACTAAACAGATTGTGCTTAAAAGCCGATTTAAATGTGAGTATCTTGTCCAGAATATTATCCGATGTATCGAAATCTTCGTTTACCTTAGAAACGAGAGTAAAGGCCTTTAGATATGCAAAATTAGTCCATCAGCTGAACCCTTCTTCAAGAGCCGATTCGTGAATAGATGTAGTGGAATGGAAAAGATTTATCTCAGGACGGTAATAATTCTTAATGGCAAATTGCGAGGCATTATTTATTGAGAGGAGAACTTTATCTATGTCACGTATGTCTTCTTTTCTCTTTTCTGCAGTAAGTAAATAATTGGAAAGGATGATCAATCCATGTGCATTATTATCTTCCTGCTTATAAATACTTTTTTCTTCACCCGAGAGGGCATATCTTTGCCCAATATAACCATCGTCTCTTACAACCTCCAGCACAAAGCCTGCAATTGTCTTGAGCAGCCCGTATGCATCATCAGCAATAGAAAGACCGGAGGTAGAAAGATATGCTAAAAGCCCTGACGCACAGGCAGCATCACGCGGATAAAAATAAGGGTACCTTGATTCCGGTCTTGCAGCCAGCAATATTCTTTCTCCGTCATTCGTCTTTACAGAACACGATTGTATAATTCTGAAATGTGCCTCAAGTTCACTATTAATGTCTTTGTGAGGTAATTGTTTGTCAGGATTAGAATCAGTCATAATAGTAAATTCCTATGTTTTACAGGTTCTGTTTTAACGGATACAAGGTATTCAGCTTATTTCCTCTTTCCCCTTTTCAGACCATCTTTGTAATAAATAGTCTTTGGAATTTTCAAACACCTCCGCCTGTTTCTCGACAACTTTTTCGGCTTCACCGTTTGTCATATCTTTCGTCTCAGTGACAAATCCGGCTATCCTTGCAAAGTACAGCGGCGTCATCATATTAATCAATTTTACCCTGTTTCTCTTCCAATTACGAAAAGTTACAGCTATATCATAAAGTATCCTGCACCATAAATCTGTCGGAAATATAAAATTTTCAGCACTTAAAGAGCCCATTTTCTTTAACTCTTTAAAGTTGTCTTTTTCTATTATATTTTCCCATAGTGCACCGAAGTGATTGAGTCCCGTCTTGAAATACTCTACAAGATTGTCCATGCTGACATCAAAGGCTTCCGGCTTTGTACCGGTATCCTCTCCCAGGATTGGCACGGGAGAGCTTCCCTTTATGTCCTTCCAGTAATCATAATTCTGCTCCATGAGGACAAAGAGCGTGGTAACAACCTGCTGAAACATCGGCCCCAGTGACTCACTCGGGTCTTTAACATCATGAACCTTCGTTCCCAGCCGTGTTTGACAAATTCTGAATCCCTGAATGATTGCAGTAGTGGTAAGCCAGATGTCTATTCCAAACTTAGCCACATCAGTCTCCCAGACATCCTGATCATTGTAGAATTTTATGAGTTTCGCTGAAAAGGCAAAGTCACCGCCTATTGGCTGCCTGACCCTCAGACCATAGAGTGTGCGTGTGAGATTATATACTATATTATTGGTAATAGTACCGTCATACTTGTATCGTTCATAATATGGAACAACAAACTGATACTCCTCATCGTAAATAGGCGTAATAAGATTTTTAATCCATTCAGGCGTAATAGACCTTAAATCAGAATCGCAGACAACACATACCCTTGCTCCAAGGTATTCTGAGGCCTCAAATATTGCCCGCAATGCAGTACCCTTACCGGGGATTCCCCTGTATATTGTGATTAGTTTTTCAATCCACGGTTCGACCTGCACAGCCAGGGTTTGTTCCCGTGAATCGTCTGTAGAGCCGCCATCTCCAACCATAATAAGGGCCTTTGAATCAGGAAAGTAGGTAGACAACCCTTTACCGACGGTTTTTACTACATATGAGACCGTAGAATCGTTATTATAACATGGTATGCCTACGACAATGTCCGCATTCTTTATTTTCTCAATCCTTCTTCTTGAATACTGCCTTAATGCTGTGCTGAATTTCATTTAGATATCCTTTCTATCAATTAAAGAGATCATTATATCCATCACATTAGTAAGAGTGGGACCCGTAATTATGTGTTCACCGGTCTTGTTAAAGAAATTGTAAGAATCATTCTTACTTAAAAAATCTTCTGATTTCAGGCAAAACTTTTCTCTGGCATCTTTACATGTATTAGAGTCAACGATTGCGCCTGTAGCGTCTGTCGGGCCGTCAGTACCATCGGTGCCTGCACTTAAAATTACTATGCCGTCATATCCCTCTATCTCCATGGCCGCAGAGAGTGCAAACTCCTGGTTTCTTCCACCCTTTCCATTGCCCTTTATAGTAACAGTGGTTTCACCTCCCGCAATTATACATGCGGGTTTAGAGAGAGGCGTTCCTGTGTGGCATACTTCTTTTGCAATGGCAGAAAAAAATATTGCAGCTTCTTTACTTTCCCCCTGTACCATAGAGGAAAGTATTATGGTGTTATATCCTAAATCTGCAGCCTTTTCTTTAGCCGCTTCCAGCGCTATCTTGTTAGAACCAATGATTACGTTTTGTGTATTAGCAAATACTTTGTCTCCCTGTTTGGGATTCTCTCTGGTCTCTCCATTTTGTCCCTTCTTTAAAAGCTTACAAACGCTGTCAGGTATCTTGTCTTCCAAAGAGTACCTTCCAATTACTTTACAAGCATCGTCGAAGGTGCTCTCATCCGGTACGGTAGGACCGGACGCTATAATATCCAATGGGTCACCGATCACGTCTGACAGTATCAGCGTGATCAATGTTGAAGGGTATGAAGCATGTGCAAGGTGTCCGCCCTTTATTATCGACAAATGTTTTCTTACGGCATTAATTTCATCAATCGTAGCGCCGCAGGCCAGTAGTTCATTTGAAGTTGTTTGTATATCCGGTAAAGTTACTTCCTTATGCGGTTGTACCAGTAAGGCGGAACCGCCGCCGGAGATAAGGCAAATAACCAGGTCTTTTTCGCCTGTTCTGGATAAAAGTCTGAGAATCTCAGAAGTGCCTTCTAAACCGTTTGTATCCGGGATTGGATGTGATGCCTCAATGATGCTAATTTTCTTAAGTGGCAGACTGTGGTCGTACTTCACAACGACTATACCCTCTTCCAGCCTGTCTCCCAGAATCTCCTCAACTGTTTTAGCCATCGGAGCACATGCCTTGCCGCCGCCGATCACATAGATATGCTCATAATCTTTGAGGTTATATTCCCTTTGATCCACTAAAAGTGTTGAACCATTAATACTGACTTTCTTCTTAACTAACGACTCTGAGTCTAATGTACTTAATACATGCTTAAAAATTTCATCTGCGTGCTTTCTGAGATTAAGCATATTCACCTTATATTTTTTATAATATTATTATTTATTTTTGTTCCAGAGCGTTTGCAAATTTTTTCCCAAATTCCTGACACTCTTTTAAAATATTGTCATCTGGAATCAGTTTTATTTTTAAGGAAGGTTTATGAAGTTTTATATGCAGTCCACTTAATCGGTGCTCGATCATTTCCACCGCTTCACCACTCCAACCATAAGAACCAAAAGCAGACCCCAACTTAATCCCGGATTTAACTGTGGTAAGAAGGGAAAGAGCATCCCAGACAGGCTTGGGTGCATCACCGGCAACTGTCGGTGCACCAACAATTATGCCATCCGCTCTTTCAATGGCATCCCTGATAAATTGATGATCTGAATCATTTATATCGAATATCTTAGAATTCATACCCTCTCCTGACACTCCTTTGGCGATGGCTTCTGCCATCTTCTTTGTACTTCCATATATACTAACATACAGAATTAGAACATTCTTTTTTTTGTCTATCTGGGCCTGGCTCCATCTACGATAGCTTTCAATATGTTTCCGGGGATCTTTACGTATAATCGGCCCATGTCCTGTTGCAATAATATCAATATCCAATTCCCCGATCTTTTCAATAGCTTTAAGGATATGCGGCTTAAACGGACGCATTATGCTGTCATAGTAATAGTGAAAATGTTGATCAAAATCTCCGACCAAATCATCAAACATTCTTTCATCACAAAAATGTGAACCAAATGCATCACATGTAAAAAGAATCTTTTCCTTCTCTAGATAGGTCCAAATAGTATCAGGCCAATGTAAATATGGTGCAGTTATAAACCTAAGTTCGCAGCCACCAAGATCAACCACGGTATTGTCTTCAATGATTGTCAGGTCAACCGGCACATTGATTATGTTTTTCAGTAAATGTCCACCAGATTTTGAAACCATAACCTTCGCATTGCCTGCATACTTTAACAACTCTAAAAGTGCGCCTGAATGGTCGGGCTCTGTATGATTAACAATAATATAGTCAATATCCTTGAGATCAATCTGTGATTTAAGATTTGAAATGAATTCGGTTGTAAAAGGCTTTTTAACCGTATCTATTAATGCAGTTTTCTTGTCCTTAATAAGATAAGAATTATAAGTAGTTCCCTGATCAGTCTTAAAGACTATATCAAATATTCTCATCTCAGGGTCTAATACGCCAACCCAATATATGTTATCCCTTATTTTGATACAATCCATACTCTATTTTTTTAATGGAATTTGCTTAAAGATTAAGTATTTATTTATTATCCTTCTCAACTGTATCAATAAGTTTTTCAAAAAAATCAGGTACCGCTGAAGTTACCCTGCTCCAGTTCGGTATGAGTGGTGAGCCGCCAGGGTTCTCAAAAAATTGATCTCCTGCAATCTTAAGCCCATTAGTAAATGCCTCTACTGCCTTTGTTTCCATATGCCTGTCAAAGTATAGTCCGTTTATTGCTGAATCAGTCTCATATTTTTCAATGAAAGCCTGAGCTGTCCTTAGATACGTAATGTTCAATGTCCGGAAGAAACCTTCATTGAATATTGTACCCGCACTTGCCATCGTAGTAAGAATTGTCCTGGTGATGTCTATGCTCATCTTCATCAATCCCGTTGTAACATCTTCTTCAGAGAGTGGTTGGTGTTTATGTTCATATGTCTCACATAAATCTACCTGACAGATCCTTTTCCTGGAACAATTCCTGTATATCTCTGCCAGCACTCCTACCTCCAGTCCCCAATCACCTGGAATTCTATTTACCCTTGCAAGGTCAGCTAACATGGAAAATTCTCCCGCCAGAGGGTACCTGAAACTATCCATATATTTTAAGAAATCCAGGTCTCCCAATAACCTGCGCAACGCCCTCAATAGAGGCGTCACAAGCAGCCTGGTTACCCTGCCATGCATGCGATCAGTGATACGGCTGTAATATCCTTTGCAGAATTCAAAATCCAGATCTTGATTGACAATCGGGTAACATAACCGCGCAAGAAATTCTCTGTCGTACGTCTGAACGTCACAGTCGTGCAACACAATTACCTTTGATTTCTCACTTGCCAGGACATAACCGTAAGACATCCATGCAGATCTACCCTTGCCATCAGCACCTGCTGAAACATTCTTTTCGTCAAGCAGCTTATAAAGTTTCTTCATCCCGGGACCGTCATTCCATATCAACGTTACCTCCTGTGGCAGGACAGAAAAGAATTTCTTCGCATATTTAAATTGTTCTTTATTAAACCTGCCCAGAGTTACTATTATTTGTTTTAAGTACTTAACATTCTTTAATTCGTCGAGTATTTTTGGTAAAGCGGTGCCTTCCAATTCAGAAAAGATTGTTGGCAACACAAGGGCAATAGGTCTCAGGCGTGAGAGTTTCTTTATTTCTGATTCCAGTTTGGCAATATCCCTGCTGCCAAATCTGTGTAGTGTTGTAATTTCTCCTGATTGATGAAAGTCCCCCATGATACAAA
>Ga0208274_1000301_pt1 | contig 26618 bp, 26 predicted proteins | sample ETNtaG_22_FD_185755 | JGI IMG/M metagenome (GOLD analysis project Ga0208274, IMG submission 185755) | Marine microbial and viral communities from oxygen minimum zone, Eastern Pacific Ocean - ETNP201306SV43 (SPAdes) (version 2) | ecosystem: Environmental > Aquatic > Marine > Oceanic ... | reverse complement strand
AGACGGCACCTGTACTTTTTCCCAGGTTTCAGTGTGTACCCGCAGATCATAGGTATAAAACTTCAAAAGCGGATTAACTATATGAAAGCCTTCATCCAGTGGTTGGCCACTAATCTCGCCAAATAATGTGGCAACTTTGTTATGACCCGGTGAGACGGTGGTGTAGGAATTCATTCCTACCCAGATGAGAAAAAACAACGCTACGACAGATATAACTGTTTTTATATTAAGCTTTAGATTCATCGGCTTCTTCCTTAAAAGGTAATTTGGAATTATTTTTGTTAATTCCAGGATTGTTAATGAGGCTGGAATCGCTGAAGACTAATCGACGAACACCTACTTAAATGGAAGAAGTAGGTTCTTGATCCATTGTTTCCATTCTACGCCGTTAATTGTCAACTTTTTCGATTGATCTCGATCGGCCGCTTTATCGGATTGTGGCTCGGCAATCTGACCTGAAGGTTCATCTTCACCTTCTACTGCGCCATCTGCATCTTCCCCGACTGCAACTTCCTTGATTGTTTCTTCTGTTTCCTTTTTTGCAACTTCTGGTTCTTTAAGTTCTAACGTGGCGTCTTCCGTATAGGGATCCTCAAACGTGGCGTCCTCGGTCGTATTATCGGATGGTGTGCCAACAATCTGACCAGAAAGATCACTAGCAGATGCCTTAGATTTCTTTTTAGAGCCTTTGGATCTTTTTTCCCCACCGCCGGCCAGTTCTTTGAACGTACCTTTAGGCACTACCAGCGCGATCGCATGTCGCTGAACCCGGACTTTGACGCTCTTGATGCTAACGCCCTGCGCCACATCAATCGTCAAAAAGTTGTCATCCAAATCTGTCACCTTACCCAGCAGGCCGCCGTTGGTGGTGACCTCATCGCCTACCTGCATTGCCGTCACTATGGCCTGGTGTTCTTTTTTCCGTTTTTGTTGGGGGCGGATCAAAAGGAAATAGAACAATCCAAAAATTAGGACCAGTGGTAACAAACTGAAGAGGCTGCCGTCACTACCCCCATCTGCTTGTGCCCAAGCATCGGCAATAAAAAATCTCATTATTGTGGAACCGGTAATTGAAGTGGAAACTGTCTAATTATCCCATAATACCGCAGTATTGAGTCGATCAAAGGCATTGTCATTTTCTGCAAGGCTTGATGGAGTTTGTGTTAGCTCCGAACTGGAACTGCCTCCCCGCGATCCATTAGTCGTCGTCAGCGTTCCAGTAAGATCGAATAAAACGATAGATAAAAATGCCACAGTACAGTACTGCCGCACCGATCACGATGCCAAAGGTGGAGATCCACATGAATGATGCTATGTCCATTCAGACCTTCAAGGCTCAACCCGTATGATGGGCAGTATCACCACAAGGGCTGCGAATATAAATCCATCATCACCGCCTGGTCTTAGCATCCTTAAAGCTGCGCTCCGTTCGCTCTTTGCTTGTTCTTATGGGATAACAGCAGAAGTGAAATGGTGAGCACCAGCCGCCTCACCAATACAAGGTGCTACATGGCGAGAGGGTAGGCATCATATGTCCATCCCCCTTTGGCGAAAAAATCATCGATTTCGTCTGTAACTGGACCTAACTTTTTTAAAGAAGTGAGCTCCATCATAGTCAGTATTTTAGGAATAAAATCTTCCTGCAAGAATTGTTCCATGTGTGCCATAAAGGCTTTGTCATCGGCGTATTTCTCTACGATAAAAACTTCTCTTTTTTCTTCATTAATAAAAAAATCATAAGATAGTGTTCCAATTTCAGTTTCAGTGGCATCTTTCATTTTCTTGGCTTGCGCTTTGAAAGAGTGAATATCGTCAGTAGTTATTTTAGATTGGACTAAACCATATAATTCGGCGCTCATTTTTACTCCTACTCCTTTCTTCGTTAAGATTTCATCCTCACCTCGCCAAGTGTAAGATTCATAATATCACCGCCTGTTTAGTGATTAACCAATTAATTCCACTTAGGAGCGCTTGTAGTGCCATCACCCGATGATTATGCGTCAGTCCGGGCCGTTATAGAGAACTACATAAAGGGTAGTTACATCGCAGACACAGACCTGCTGAAACGTTGCTTTCACCCAGATGCGCTTATGTCTGGCTATTACCGGGGCGAATTGGAAATCGGCTCACCGCAACCATTTTTTGATCAACTCGACTCTGAACCGTCGTCCAAGAGTTCAGGCGAAGATTACCAGGCTGAGATCAGCTTTATTCATATTGCTGGGGGCATGGCAAGTGCCGGCGTGGTCGAAGATAATTTGCTTGGTACGAATTATGTCAATCATTTCCATTTGTTAAAGATTGACGAGCAGTGGCGCATCATCAGTAAAGTCTACGTTGAGGTTTAGTGTATGTGACTGATTGTGACTCAAATGGACAGGAGTGGACTCCTGTCGGTTACATTATCGTCGCAGTTGCCTCTACTGTTGCTGGCTGTAACACCGGCAGGCAGGCGAGGGATAAACCTCCATCAGACAATATCCCAATCGAAGAAAATCGTGTACCTATCCGACAAAAGTTGGAAGGGTAGGGCCACCTATGGCACAAGCCTAAATCCCGCTCTACACCACCCTATAAACGCCTTCTGTCACTGTTTTAGCCGCCTCGTGTGCTGATGGTGGTTGGGGTGGTCACAGGTCAAAAAGCCCTGAGTCGGAAAACAGGCGATCAGATTCTCTAATCAACTACTCACAAGGCGGTATATCCGACGTGCAATTGACCCTCGCTGAGCAAGAGAAAAAGATGTAGGGCTTTAAGATTGGACCCGTGGCCTCAAAGATCGCCAATTAACAAGAGTCAGCCTGCAAGGCCTGATAGCCAGGCGATGGTTGAACACCTTCCGGAGAAAGGGTATGACAAAGTCAACGAGATACACTGCGCTCGAAGATCGGCATAGAGCACTTGGCGCCGAGATTGATGACTGGAACGGTATGGGAATGGTCATGGAGTATGACCAGGATGTTAATGATGAACATTTGGCCGTTCGTAGTTCTGCCTGTTTATTGGATGTGTCCGGGTTGAAGAAGGTGCACATTCTAGGGCCTGACGCCTTGGCAGTAGCGGATCATTTAATTACCCGTGATATGACAAAGATTCCTGCAGGTCGCTCGGTGTACGCAATCATCCTTAACGAGGATGGCGGGTTTACCGATGATTGCATCATGTTCAATTTAGCACCGAATCACTTGTTATTAGTCCATGGTAGCGGGACGGCCATGGAGAGATTAGAGGAGTCTGCGCGGGGCAGAGATGTTTCGATCCGCTTTGACGATGACCTGCATGATATTTCCCTTCAGGGACCAAAATCACTGGAGGTATTGATCGAGCATACTCCGATGAATCTAGAAGCCCTGAGATATTTCTCTCAGGAGGCGACCACCCTGTTTGGCCATGATTGCTTAATCTCGCGGACCGGATTTTCTGGTGAGCGAGGCTATGAAATATTTGCTAAAGCAAAGGATATTGGACCTATTTGGGACAATATTCTTGAACATGGAAAATCAATTGGGGTCATCCCTGGCTCGTTTGCATGCATCGATGCAGTCCGGGTTGAGGCAGCCTTGTTGTTCTATCCGTTTGATATGGATGAATCTCTCACTCCCTGGGAGACTGGACTTGGTTTCGCAGTATCTAAGAAAAAGCAGGGTAATTATCGTGGCAAGAAACCATGTCTGGATTCGATTGGCAAGGAACAAATAATGATTTGCGGCGTTGTGGTGGATTCAGATTCGGTTGTCGATGCTGACGCGGAGATATTTCACGAAGGCAGAAAAGTGGGTAGGGTGACAGCTTCAAACTATTCTCCTGTCTTGCATCAATCTTTGGCGCTTGTTCAGATTGATGTCGCGCTTGCGGTTCCTGGAACCAGAGTTCAGGTCAATGGAACAAGCACATCTTGTGAAGCGACCACACATGCTCTGCCATTCTACGATCCTGCCAAAACCAGACGTGAGTGTTTGTAGATGGGGCGCTCCTCCAAGGGATTAAGCGACGCAGGTAGGGAGACAGTAGTTCGCCTGGAGAAGAGACTCCCATAGGCCCCGAACGATGTCGCCTGTCAGATGGCCTGATCTTTCGTTACGAGAAGCTGGATTGCCTGATTGACTTTACTCAGTTGGGGGTATGTCTTAGTGGCGATTGACCGTTTTTTGCCTGAGCCTAATGATGGGGTTTCGGAGTGGTGTGAACCCAGGAATTGTTAAGAGTAAGGAGGCCTCCTTTGATAAGACAGATAGAAAAGGATGCACGAACGCAATTATGTATGTATGTATGTTGTACGGAGGGCATGAGAGCCCTGCCGATGCTGGTCAAGACCGGCGGTCCCGAAAAATTAATTTGAGTAAGTAAAGGAGCAATAAAAATGGCCCGAAACCCCAAGCACGATATCCTGTTTGAACCTATCCAGATAGGCCCAAAGACTCTGCGCAACCGGTTTTATCAGGTGCCTCACTGCATTGGTGCTGGGTCCGATCGCCCTGGTTTTCAGGCGGCTAATAGATCAGTCAAGGCTGAGGGTGGTTGGGCCGGGATTAATACTGAGTACCTGTCCATACACCAAGAATCGGATGACACACATCGTATGTCCGCCCGCTTATGGGATGAGGGAGATGTTCGAAATCTGAGAGCAATGACGGATGCGGTTCATAAGCACGATGCCTTGGCCGGGGTCGAAATGTGGTATGGCGGATCTCACGCGCCGTGTATGGAGTCACGCTGTACGCCTCGTGGACCCAGTCAATATGCTTCCGAATTTGAGATGCAGACATACTGCCATGAGATGGATCTGGAGGACATCCGAATGGTCCAGCAGTATTACGTGGACGCGGGAATCCGTGCCCGCGACGCGGGCTTCGATATCGTCTATGTATACGGAGCGCACTCCTATCTACCACTGCAGTTTCTTTCCCCTTACTACAACAAACGCACAGATGCTTACGGCGGATCATTGGAAAATCGTGCCAGGTTCTGGATCGAGACGCTGGAGAAGGTAAAGCATGCAGTCGGTGATGACTGTGCGATCGCAACTCGGTTTGCTGTCGATACTCTCTATGGTGATAGCGGAGTAGAGGTTGAAGAGGACGGAATTAAATTTGTTGAAATGGCAGATCCGTTTGTTGATGTATGGGACGTGAATGTAGGGGATATCGCCGAATGGGGTGAAGATGCAGGTCCATCGCGCTTTTATCAGATGGGCCATCAGATTCCATGGCAAAAGTATATAAAGATGGTATCCAAGAAGCCTGTATTGGGAGTTGGTCGATTCACAGATGCGGATAAGATGGTTGAGGTAATACGCGCCGGCTATCTTGATATTATTGGGGCCGCCCGACCATCAATCTCAGATCCTTTCCTGCCTAATAAGATCGATGAGGGCCGTATTGATGACATAAGGGTTTGTATCGGTTGCAATGTTTGCATCTCACGCTGGGAAATCGGCGGCCCACCCATGATCTGTACTCAGAATGCAACCGCTGGAGAAGAGTATCGGAGAGGTTGGCACCCGGAGAAATTCCCAAAGAACACTTCCAGCGATTCTATATTAGTAGTCGGCGCAGGCCCATCGGGCGCAGAGGCTGCCCGGGTGTTGATGGAGCGTGGCTATGTTGTCCACCTGATGGACTCAGCGGACAAGATCGGCGGCTGCATTAATAGTATCGCAACCCTACCTGGCCTTGGGGAATGGGGTTATCACCGTGATTATCGAGAGGTGCAACTCGAGAAATTGGTAAAGAAGAATGCCGATTCGCAGGTTGCACTTGGTGTTGCACCAATCTCGGTGGATGACGCCCTCCAATATGGTGCCGACAAGATTATCGTGGCCACCGGGTCTTCCTGGAACATTGACGGAACCAATGCGCTGTTACACGATGCAGTTCAGGGCATCGATGCCGATTTACCGACCCATCTTACGCCCGAGCAAGTGTTCGCCGGTAATAAGGCAATCGGCAAGAAGGTTGTTGTTTTAAACTGTGATCCATATTTCATGGGGCCGAGTATTGCGCAATATCTTCGCGAACTCGGCCATGATGTCAGTATTATTACTGGCGCTCCATTGGGTGGTTATATGCATTTCACCCTGGAAGCGCCCAATATGCATCGGATGCTGCACGAACTGGAAATTGAAGTAATCGGGGATGTATGGGTTTCTCAGGCTGAGGCTAATCGGATCCAAACTTACCCAATCTTTGGAGACGGTTACAGGCGTGAATATCGTGGACCAGGAAAGCTGCCACGCAGGGAGAATAGTCACTTTGATTGGGTTGAATTCGACTCGTTAGTGCTGGTTACTGGGAGGCATTCCAATGATGAGTTGTATCGCGGCCTAAAGGCTCGTAAAGACGAGTGGGGTAGCAACGACATCAAGGGTGTGTATGTAATAGGCGATGCCTGGGCACCAAAACTGATCGCCGATGCAACCTTTGAAGGTCATCGTATTGCTCGAGAAATTGAGGCGGACAACCCACAGCTTCCGTTGCCCTACCGACGCGAGGTAGCTGTTTGGGGCACACCGTATTTACCCGGTGATAAATACGAGATCGAATATCAGACCTGAAGTGTCTCGCAAACAGTGGGTCCAGTTTGAAACTGGGCCCACTATCCCTCGACGGACAAGCCCAATGAATATTGATCCGGCTGGAGCGCCCTGGCCGGCCTGTAAGGGGCTTGTTATGGTTGTCTCGCTTTCCAGTTAACTTTGCAGGGCATGCCGCCAATTGGTGAATACATCAATGCAGAATCCGGAAAACGTAACGCGCATTTTATTTGAGGGATTTCCAACCTGGATGCTTGTTGCCTTTTATTTTGTGGCAGCAGCAGCAATTGGTTGCTTCTCTTATGGCTGCTATATACAGGTGAGAAAATATTGCCGGGGAAAGCCTTCGGCAGTTCGCAACCTGGGTGCGGGATTGTGGGAGATGTCAAAGGCGGTATTGAGTCATAGAACAATCAGGCGCCGCGATAAATTTGCCGGTCATAGCCACGCAATGATTTTTTTCGGCTTTACTGTACTGTTCATCGGCACCTCAATCATCACGCTTCAATACGATATTCTCCAACCGTTAGCCGGAATTACGTTCTGGCATGGCTCCTTCTATCTCTGGTTTTCATTGTGTATAGATATTGCAGGCCTTGCGTTGGTGGTTGGCTTGATCCTTATGATGATCCGACGGAAGTGGTTTTGCTTGCCGAAACTTGATTACACGCGATCAGACCGCGCGCCTGGCGACTCAGATTACAACCGTGACGGGTATCGCAGGGAAGATTGGCTGTTCTTGTGGTTGCTCGTTCTGATTAGCGTGACCGGTTTTGTCCTCGAGGCGGATCGCCTCGTTTGGCTTCAGCAAGACCCTTCAGTCTGGAGTCATCGCTGGTGGTCTCCGGTGGGAGCAGTGATCGCTCTTAGCATGCGTGGAGTTGGGTTATCCCCCGGCGGTGCGGAGGAATTGCGTTACTTTCTATGGTGGTTACACGGCCTTCTGGCCTTTTCGTTTCTCGCGATACTGCCGTTTACTAAGGCGAAACACATCTTTACTGGAATTGGTTCGCTATCAATACGCGACCCCCACCCCGCAGCCCGGTTGCCTAAAGCCAACCTTGAATCCGAGGTTATTGGGTACCAGGAGATCACCGATCTTAGCTGGGAGCATCTAGTGCAGTTAGACGCCTGTACGCGGTGCGGGCGCTGCCATGAAGCCTGTCCGGCAAACGCGACGGGATTCCCTTTGTCACCACGGGATCTAATTCTGTCGCTCCGGGAGCTGTCCGCGACCAAACTGGAAGGAGGCCTCTCTACCGCTGACCTTGGATTGCGTACTACGGGCGGTGGGCCTAATCAAGTACGAAGTGACACGCTTTGGTCGTGCCGCACTTGCGCGGCTTGTGTTGAGATTTGTCCAGTCGGTATTGAGCATGTGCCGATCATCGTCGAGATGCGACGATCACTGGTGGAGAGTGGCGAGATGGAGTCGACTCTTCAGTCTGCGTTGCAGCAGATACAAGGCAAAGGAAATTCCTTTGGTGAAAATAAGAGAAAACGAGCTGCCTGGACAAAGAACCTTGATTTTAAAATCAAGGATTCCCGTAAAGACGCTGTTGATGTACTTTGGTTTGTTGGCGATTTCGCCTCTCTTGATCCGGGTTATCAGAAAGTATCGCTAGCGTTTGCCCGCATCCTTTCTGCAGCGGGCATTGACTTTGGCATCATTTATGAAGCGGAGTTAAATGCGGGTAATGATGTTCGCCGAGCTGGTGAGGAAGGTCTGTATCAACATCTGGCCGAATCGAATATTGATACCTTAGGGAAGTGCAAATTCAAACGTATCGTTACAACTGATCCACATTCGTTCAATACGATCAAGAACGAATACCCGGACTTTGGTGGAAAATTCAACGTCGAACATGCCAGCACTTTCATTGGACGTTTGCTGGACGAGGGCTTGATTACCCTCGCACGCCCTTTGGGATATCGAGCCACCTATCATGACCCGTGCCATCTAGGCCGGCTTAATCGAGGTTTTTCAGCACCGCGGGAGGTGCTTGGCACTTTAGGGGTGGAACTCGTCGAGATGGACCGGACCAAAGAGAATTCGTTTTGCTGTGGTGCTGGTGGGGGACGAATCTGGATGGCGGACCCGGTGGATATGCAGAAGCCTTCAGAAAATCGAGTTCAGGAGGCGGCAGCTATCGGTGATCTCGAAGTGTTGGTAGTCAGCTGTCCAAAATGCATGAACATGCTTGAAGATGCGGTGAAATCAACTGGCAACCAGAACAAGTTTAAGGTTAAAGAACTGATCGAGTTAGTGGACGAAGCCATGGGCAGCTCTTCTGTGGCTGCTAGAGCAATAGAACCAGAGAATGTGGCTTGAGTCGTGGGCTACTCTTTCCAGAGTCTACTTGGCCAAGCACTGGACGATAAGGATCCGCATATTGCTGCTGCGTGTCACCCTTGTGCTGAGCCAAGAGACAGACAGGCACTGGAGCAGATCTTGTTTACCACCATCCGGTCCAGACGGCAATTATCTAGGGCAACCCAGACCCCGGCTACTGTATTACATTGCCTTGCAGCGGACGACAATGAACTTATTCGTGGTGCTGTTGCCAGAAATCCATCAACAGCCGCCGCTTCATTGGTCACCTTAGCTCTAAACAAAGGGTCGGTCGAACTGGCTGTGGGAATTGTGAGCCATCGTCACACGCCGGCGTTTACACTTACAGATCTTTATTCCCAGCATTCTGAGTCGGCTCCAGCACGCCAGGCGCTGTGTCGCAACCCCCGAACGCCGAGTTCGGTCTTATGTGCACTAGTCAAGAGAGCTAACGCCACGGAGTGTAAACTGATTGCGGGCAACCCGAATGCGGGTGAGGGACTGCTGCGGCGTTTTTGGGAAAAGGGTGATAGTTATCTACAAGCCGAAGTGGCGGCGCATTCGCATTGCCCATCCGACTTACTTAATTTGGCGAGACACTCCCCGCAGGCGTTAGTGCGCCGCAAGATGGCTGGGAATCCAAACGTTTCTGACGTGCAATTGATTAGTCTATTGGATGATGTCGCACCACCGGTAAGAGCTGCTGCAGTTCGCCATGTAACTAGCCTGCATATTGGGCAAGCCTGTTTAGGTGATCCATCTCGGTTGGTCCGTCGTGATCAGGCGCGCCACGGAAGGCTGCCTTTAAAATGGATAAACACTCTGTCTGTCGATACAGACGCGTGGGTGCGTCAATTGATAGCGCGCAACGAAACGACACCGCAGCAGACCCTTAATTCGCTAGCGAATGATCCAGTAATGGATGTGCGGCGAGGTGTCTCACGAAATTTAATGTGCCAGCCAAGCCTGTTAGCCATGCTAGGAGGTGACCCCCATCCGTGGGTACGTGCTGGCGTAGCTTTACGAACTGATTTGGCTGAATCCCTAATGGAAAAATTGTCGCAGACTGATGATGTGAACGTGTTGTCAGCGCTTGGTAGAAACCCGATGATTTCATGCAGATTTCTTGAGCGGCTCATTGAGCACGAAAATAAAGATATACGTCGTGCAGTAATCTTAAATGTGCGTACTCCACGTCGGTTGCTAAAGGAATTACTGGTTGATCCCTACCCGATTAATCGAATCTTACTTGCCGGTCACCCAAGTCTAAATCAATCGGACCTGTCCCGCTTACTGAGCGACCCGGTGTCAGATGTAAGATTTGCAAGTGCGACATCCTTGGTGGCGCGCTTTTGCGAAGAATTGTTATGAGTGGTAGCAGTACAGGCAGATTTTATTCCACTGCATTAAGTACGTGATGGACGAATAAAGTTGGTGGGAAAGCATTAGCACAAGGATTTGAGGCAATAACATTATGAAGATTCTCGTACCAGTTAAACAAGTAGCGGCAATTGATGAGGATTGCGTGTTGCGAGAGGATATGAGGGATATAGATCCTGATTTTCTCGACTATGAATTGAACGAATGGGATGATTACTCGTGGGAAGCGGCGCTCCAACTTCGAGAGGCTCATGGCGATCAAGTTGAAATCGTACCCGTGACTGTTGGCCCTGACGAAGCCACCGATGGATTGCGCCGTTGCTTGGCTAAAGGTGGGAACCGCGGTGTCCGTGTATGGGATAGCGCACTAGAAGAATCCGATCCAATAGCAGTGGCCAGAGTAATAGCACGACTGGCGAAACGCGAGGAAGCCGACCTGATACTTGCCGGTACACTTTCATCAGACCATGGTTTCGCAGCGACCGCCATGTGTGTTGCGGGCTTCCTTGATTGGCCCCATGTAGCAGTCGTCTCCAAACTAGACGTAAGGCCCGACGCTCAGCATGCAACGGTACATCGGGAACTCGAAGCCGGCTGGGAAGAAGAAATCAGCGTGCAGTGCCCCGCTGTACTCTCTATTCAGTTAGGCATAAATGAGCCGCGTTACGCATCACTTCGTGGAATTAAGCAGGCGAAGGCGAAGCCAATCGAAGTCCTCTCGCATAGCGATCTGGGATTAGAGAGCGATGAGGTTGGCTTGTCCGGATCTGGATCAAGGGTGCGACGAATGTTTGCACCCGCAAAGGGGCAGGCTGAGATGATTGAGGGAACTACCGCCGAGCAGGCGTCTCGAATCGCACAAATTGTCAGTGAACTGTCGAGGGAAAATTCATGAGTGAAATACTGGTAGTAGCGGAACACCGCCATGGCGAACTCGCCGTGAGCACGCTTGAGGTTATCGCTGCGGCGGGTGAACTCAAGAAAAAGAATAATATGGCGGTCGTCGTGGCAGTGCTCGCCCAAGAGCCATCAACATTTACTGATCAGTTAAGTGTGCCGAGTGTCGATGAAATCGTTAATGTAAAGGTTCCCCTGGGAGAATTTCAAAATGATAATTATGAGGCGATCATAGGGCAACTGATCGTTAAGCGAAATCCAGCTGTCGTATTGGTGCCGCACTCTGTTGACTCGTGGGGTTATGCGCCAAGCTTGGCGGCACGCTACGGATACGGCTTTGCAACGGACGTATTTGCACTTAGTTATGATGGTGACGAGTTGATTGCAACACGGGCAGCGTACAGTGAAAAAATGCAAGTTGAGTTGGACTTTCCAGGGAAGGAAACAATTCTTATTACCTTGCGCGGTAATATCTTCAAACTGGAAGAGGGTTCTTCGAGTCCAGTAATCACAAGTTTTGATGCATCGTTTGTGCCGGCGCGCACGGATCATCACAGATTTGTCGAACCGGAGTCGACAGGCGATGTTGATATCACCCAGTCAGAATTAATTCTCTCAGTAGGTCGTGGGGTAGGTGAGGAAAACAATATTGAAAGTTTCCGAGAACTCTCGGACCTAATGGGATTCACTTTAGGGTGTTCGCGGCCAATCGCGGATAGTGGCTGGTTGCCAAAGTCACGCCAGGTAGGGCAATCGGGTAAGACTGTGAGTAACTGTAATATCTATATCGCTATGGGCATCTCCGGTTCAGTTCAGCATATGGCGGGTATGAAACATGTCCCAAATATCATCGCTGTCAATACAGACCCGGAAGCGTCTGTCTTTTCAATAGCGCATTACGGTGTGGTTGCTGATATGTTCGATATTGCAGAAGAGTTGAGAAACCAGTTCGAATGAACAGGGTTCGATCATCGGACGCACTTGAACAGGCACGAGCCAACTACCGTCTGCGGAGCGTGCGATGGGGTTTTTATTGGGCACTGTGGTGCGCAGTACTATGGGGTGCCTGGTACCTGCCAGGGACCGCTCTTTGGTATGAGACCCCCTTTAGCATTCTTGGCGCTAGTGACAAGGGCGACCTATTACTTGCGGCAGCAATCATAACCGCTCTTAGCTCAGTTGCCGTGTTGTTGTTTTTGTTTGTTTGGACTGGCGTACTTGAAAAGTGGCCAGAATATGGTCGAACTATCAGCCAGTGGCGTATTACAAAGTGGTATTGCCTGGGGGCGGTGTTTGGCGGCCCTTGTGCCTTGTTTGGCTCGTATTTAGCTATTGGTTATGTGGGCCCCGTGTTCGCCGCTATCGCTGCTCTGATGTACCCAGTGGTGGGTGCCACTCTGGCACGATTTTGGTACCAAGAGAAAATCAGTCGCCGCGCCGTCATTGGCATTATTGTGATTCTGATAGGTGGGGCATCTATTTACCTGCCGGGGTTGCTGGCCGAGCTGTCGAGGCCTGATGGTGGGGCATGGTTAGGGTATATCGGCGGCCTTCTAGCTGCCTTTGGTTGGGGAGTAGAAGGCGCAATTGCCGGAAGGGCGCTGGATGTAAGTGATCCAGACGTTGGGATCACCTTGAGATTTACCGCGGAAGTTCTCTACTGGCTGGTATTAATTTTGCCTGGGATCTGGTGGTTCGGTGACGTAGATATGGTGGCGTTGATCGTATCGGCGCTGGGCTCCAAGGCGCTGTTGTGGATTCTATTAGCTGGGGCTAGTTTTGCATTCTGCTATGTGGCCTGGTACAAGTCGTTTCCCTTGATCGGTGTTGGGAGAGGCCAGGCGATCGGTGCGTTGTACGGTGTGTTTGCAGTGGTATTTCTTTCGATTTTCACGCTGACCTTGCCTGAATGGCACTTCTTGATAAGTCTGGCGCTGACCATTATCGGTGGATTCATTATGTTCACTGAACGGGCGGAGATACTTGAAGTAATACGTGGTGACAATACTCCATCCATGTATTGAGGAGTTCTACGATTTGAGCAAGCTCCATACAAAAGGCCTGATTCTGGCCATGCTGGATCAAAATAGAGAGGGACTGTGGGATTACGAGGTTGCGCAACAGGTCCTGGCGGAATATGGGTACTCGGGAGCTTACTGGCGTGCAGAGATTCGCGCGACTTTGACTGATTTATTCTCAGGAGCGCTGATCGAGGAGACTGATTGTCAGCTGGATCAGGGGGAATTCTTTGGGAAGGACAAGGTGTTGGTTAAGTTTAGATTGACGAAATTCGGGCAAAAGCGAATGCTCGAAACTGGCCTGAAAGATTCCGGAGAATATAATCGCCAGTCGAGGTGCAACTATGAGTGATTTTTGGGGTTTTGCCGGCGCGGATTTGTTATCAGCGCTACTAATTTGTTGCCTATGCGTCGCTTGTCTATATCACGCGCGGAGGTGGGCGAAAAGGCTCTAAAACCGGAAAGAGTACCGGCCTTGGCCTCCAGGGGTGCGTGCTGCCAACATGGCCCTTAGATTCCTAAGTATGCCTTTTTTACGTGCGCGTTGGTTGCGAGGTCGCGAGCGTCTCCTTCGAGAGAAATTTGCCCTGTTTCAAGAACGTATCCGTGGTTCGCAAGCTCTAGTGCGAGCTCAGCGTTTTGTTCTACCAATACGATTGACACATTATTGTTGTTAATTTCACGCAGAATTCTTGCAATATCCTGAACGACAATCGGCGCAAGACCAAGTGAGGGCTCATCGAGTAACAGGAGTCGCGGACTGGACATTAGAGCCCGGCCAATTACCAGCATCTGTTGCTCTCCGCCGCTCAAAGTTCTTCCGAGTTGTGTTTTGCGCTCCTGCAATCGTGGAAAGTGGTCGAAGACCGACCTGAGATCTCGGTCGATTGCCTTGGGATCTTTGCGGGTAAATGCTCCTAGAAGGAGATTCTCAATAACGCTCAGGTCTTTGAATACCCGGCGTCCTTCTGGTACCTGGGCGATTCCAAGCTTAAGAATTTGATCTGGTGGAAGCGAGTCTATACGTTGGCCGTCAAAATGAATCTCACCGCTGCTTGGTTTCTCGAGCCCAGAGATTGTGCGTAATACCGTGCTCTTTCCGGCGCCGTTCGAGCCAATAAGTGTAACGAAGTCTTTTTCTTGTACATTTAGCGAAATACCCTTTAGAGCAGCGACTTGGTTATAGTGGACGTGAACATCGGTCAGAGAAAGCACTAGTGAGCCCCCTGCCCGAGATAGGCTTCGATAACTCGTGGATCATGGCGTATTTCATCGGGAGTCCCTTCGGACAGTAGCGTTCCGAAGTTAAGCACGGTAATGTATTCACACAGACCCATAACCGCTTTCATATCATGTTCTACCAAAACAATGGTTACGCCTGACTCGCGGACTTTCCGCGTCAGGTTCATCATATGATTGGTTTCCTCTGAGTTCATTCCGGCAAAGGGCTCATCCATACACAACAACACCGGATCTGATACCAGCGCAATAGCGATTGCCAGCGCGCGTTGAGAACCTAAGGGTAATTCCGAACCCAGCTGATCCTTGCGGTTTGTTAAGCCCATAAAGTCTAGAACCTCCATAGTTTTTGTATGGGCATCTCTTTGTTTTTCTTTGTCTAAGCCAAGCAGTGCAGAAAAGATATCGGTTTGCGCTTTTAGATGACAGCCAACGAGGACGTTCTGATAAACGGTGAATTCTTGAAACAGCGTGGTTTCCTGGAAAGTGCGAACGACGCCACGACGAGCAACTTCGCTGGGTTTTTTCCCGATGATACTTTCCCCCTTAAACAAAATATCACCCATTGTAGGAGTATAAAAACCTGCGATATTCTTAAACATCGTGCTTTTGCCGGCGCCGTTAGGGCCAATTAAGCCACGAATCTCACCTTCGTTGATCTTGAAACTGACGTTACTTAGCGCGGTTAACCCGCCAAACTGTTTGGTAACATCTTTTACGTCGAGTAGGGCCATGAAAAGAAAGATATTCGTTAGGCAGCGGGTTTAGAGGCAAAGAATCGGGCTCGAAACTTGGTTGGAATACTTTCGAGCCCGCTGGGAAGAAACATTATTGAGGCGATCAGGATGGCGCCGTATATAGCGGGCCGAATTTCATCGAACCGCCGGAACGATTCGTCTAAGATTGAAAGGATAACAACGCCGAGGATAGCGCCATAGAACTTGCCGTAGCCGCCCACAATTACCCAAATCAGAATAAATACCATGAATCCAATCCCGAATTGGTTTGGGGTTACCGTGCCGAGATAATGAACCTTTAGGGTGCCCGCAATGCCAACAAAAAATGAGCCGATGATGAACGCGAGTGAGCGGTATCGCCAGGTATTTACGCCGACAGATTCAGCCAGAGGCGCCTTCCAGTGCACGGCGTGAAGTATCAGGCCAATGTGAGACTTTTCAATCCGATAAAGCGTGATGAGGCAGATGCTGACGATTGCCATCACCAGGTAGTGATAAGAGATGGGGTCGAGAAAATCAATGCCCGCCAACTCTGGGGGTGGAATGCCACTGATGCCGCTGGTCCCACCGAAGGGGTAGATAAAATGAATCCAGCAAAGTCGGATAGCCTCTCCAGCCGCGAACGAACCAATCAGGAAATAGAACTGGGTCATTCGAAACAAAGGGTAGCTTAGCAGTGCAGCTGATGCACCAGCGACCACACCAGCAAGTGGTAGCGCAAGCCAGAAGGATAAATCAAAGGATTTCGTAAGGATTGCACTTGCGTATGCCCCGACCCCCATCATCACCGCGTGAATTAGTGACCATTCTCCCGTCAGAGTAACTAGACGATAGCTCACAACGACCAAAACGTTGATGATTAGAAAAATAAGAAAATCTTGGTGGTGGTACTTGAGAAAGTAAGGCAGGATTCCGAGTAGTAGCAATAGTCCACCAATCCCAGCTAGGCTTTTGGGTTTCGCCCTAAGCATGCTATTCACTGACAGCTTTACCCATGATTCCTGTTGGTCGGACTATCAATACTAGAACCATTATCAAGAGCCCGGAGATGGTTGCGATAGTTCCGCTGAAATAGGTCGTAACAAAGGTGTGAAACAGGGCGTATAGCACTGCAGCCATCACTGCGCCCGATAAACTGCCAACCCCTCCAACGATTGTCACGATGAAAGCCGTGATGATGACGCTATGGCCCATATGTGGGTTTATATTGGTTAGAGGAGCCATTAACCCGCCAGCTAGGCCGGCCATCGCCCCCCCTACCGCAATAGCAATCATAGAGGTCCGATCGATATTAATACCTTGCAGGGCTGCGGCCTCTCGATCCTGGGATACAGCGCGTAACGACCAGCCAAGTTTGGTCTTAACCAAGAAAAACCATAAGACCGTCAGTGCTAGGACGGCAACACCGATACTAAATATCCGCTGATACGGAACGCGTAGCGTCTCAAAGAGTACCAAGGTGCCGTGAAAAGGCGGTGGCACCTGTTTGGACGGGCCCTCGCCACCAATTACAGTTGCGATAACCTGGAGAATAAACAGGACGCCGATCGAGCAGATCAATCCACCTAGGGGGTCATCGCGCTTTGGTCGGAACAAGAACCGCTCCATAAGGATGCCAATAAGCATCACAAGCATAGTCGCGATCGCTAGGGTAAATAAATAGGGGCTGCCATGTTGCGCGTGTAAATACCAGATGGTGTATGAGCCAACCATAGTCATTGCACCATGGGCAAAGTTTACGACCCCCATCACCCCGAAGATCAGAACGAGTCCGACTGCCGATAGCGCGAAAAAGCCGCTTTGAATTAGGCCGTTAATTATCGACTGGAAGAATAACTCCAACGCAAAAGGTTCCTCAGTTCCTCAGTTGAAGATGAGCGGGAAGAGGAAGATATACCTCTTCCCGCTGTGCAAGATTAGACAGTGCGCAAGCCGAGCGCTTTCATGTGCTTAATCAGTACGTCCTTGTTCTTATCCAGCCATGCCGAGACACTTCGGTACTCTTGGATGCGAGCCTTACCATCGACGATGGTTACCACTGGCCATCGGCCAACAACGGCGTTGTCAAGGCCCCACAACTGGCTCCCCCACCAACGTCCTTCACCAAAAACAAAGTGTGGGTTCTTATTCGAGAGCATGGTAGAGACCACGTCGCTAGGCTCGATGCTTCCGGCCGCTTTGGCAGCGTCTACCCAGTCAAGCAGGATTGCCGGGTATTCCCAAGCGACCGCAGACCAGTCATTGGGATGATCCTTACGGAATGATGTATCGAAGCCACCGGGGTCTGGAAAATTGATACCGTCTTCTGTTAATTTCGGATCATCAAAATCGGGGAACTGGTAGATCGTGCCATCGACAAACTCCTTGCTCGTCTTGGCAATAATCTCGTCGTAATAATCCAGGGTACACGAAATGATTTTGCCTTTGAATCCCTGGTGGTAAAGTTGTTCCATCAGCGGGGTGACATAGAAACTGGTTGCCATGCAGAAGATGTCAGGTTTTTTCGCAAGAACGGAACTGACAATCGGAGCGAAGTCAGTAACATCGAAGCCGTGCAGATTTACGTCAATGACATCAATCCCTTCTACCTCGAAGGCGGCCTTGTAGGTTGCAGCAGATTGCAAGCCGTATTCGGCGTCGTTGTTGGTTACGATTGCCGCTGTTTTTGCGTTAGGAAAATTCGCGGCTAACCACTCTACGCCGGTTACGTTATACAAGGGGTGTGACTCACATGTTGCAACTAGATAGTTCGAGTCCGGTGTGATATCACTGGGCAGGAGCGTCGTGGTAAGCATCTTCTTACGATTTGATAAGGGCAGAACCGAGGCGACAGTGGAGCCACCTAGCATCATGACCATTTTGACGTCATCCTCGAAGACGAGCTTTTTAAAGCCTTGGACAGCTTTTTCAGTATCATAACCATGATCATAGGCTGCCATTTCGATCATGTAGTTTTGGCCCCCGATTTCAACACCGCCAGAAGCATTTAGTCGTTGAGCAACAATCTCACAGCCATACAGGCCGGGTAGCCCCCAGGGAGCATAATCGCCAGTTAAAGGGATATTCATGCCAAGTTTGATAGTCTTGGATCCCCCGTATGCAATTTGGGGTATCGTGCCAGTGACCGCTGCGCCGATACCTACTGCAGTTGCGCCAAGAAAGCGTCGTCGTCCGAATCTGTGTTGAAATACAGTCGTTGGAGTCTTAGTCATTCTCATCCTCCTAGTGTTTGGTTGGAAAGGCTACGGAAATAGTCATTGCTGAATCGTAAGAGTGAGTCGCGGGGGCGGTTGGGTCAATTAATCGTTGGATATACCTCCAAGAGAGTAATCAGCAGTTCGGGGCGGGGAAAGGCGGGGGTCAAAGCACTCAATTCGACCGCCACCCAAGGCGCTGGCATGGTGCATAGCTCTCTCGGCATCGTGCAGCAATTCATCAGCACAATGGTGACATTCTGAACCCATAGCTACTCCAATGCTTAGCGAGGTTAGATATTGCGCCTCACCAATTAGTATGGGCTGAAGGAATTCATCCTGGATTGCTTGAGCTAGCGCAACAAGCGCTTCAGTATCAACAGTGCGTTCGGTGAGAATAAGGAATTGGTGTTCGTTGGTGGCGCATGTAGTATCAAGTGGTGCCAGTGGTGATTGTATGCGTTCGGCAATAATGCTCTTAATAGCGCGCGGGTCAACCCCTCTATCGAGGATGCTCTGAAAGCGATCCAGCAAGATTGCAATCAGTGCAAAAGGTTGTCGCCCAGGTTCTTTTGATCGATTAATAGCCCGTCCGATTCGGTCCAGTGAGAGTGCGAGGGTCGCTATTCCGCTATCAGGGTCGATCAGTGTATTTTCACCAGCAACTACCTGGCGCTGCTGGTCAGCTGTTATATCAACCATGAATCCTTCCAGGCCCAACAACTCTCCATTACTGGAAAACAAACCTCTGCCACGTTCCGACACCCACTTTTCATTCCCACTAGCCGTTATGATTCGATAGGTCAGTTCGAAGTGCCGTCGCTCCCTAATACCTCGTTGGACGGTATTCCATACACTACTCTGATCGTCAGGGTGGATAAGTCCACCATAGGAGATGACCCGATTGTTAATGATGTCGTCAGGTGGATAGCCGGTCAGGTCCAGGCTGCCAGCACTAACATAGTCCATGGTCCAGTCAATATTATTTCGACACCGATACATCATTCCGGGTAGATCATTAAGCATGCCTGCCAGGCTACGCTGGTTGGCGAGTAGTAGCTCTTCTTCGTCGATTCGATCGTTGATGTTTGTTAGTGTGCCGGTGATCCCGCAGAATTGGGCATCGACAATCAGGCCTGCGGCGTGAACTTCGACCCATTGATAGCGGTCGCTTTCGCGCCCCAATCTGATTGCCAGGGTGCATTGGCCACCATGACTCAGAAGGCTGAACTGTGACTTACAGCGCTCGCGATCACGAGGGTGGATCGCGTTGCTGTAGTGAGTATCAATGCATTCGTCTATAGTGAGGCCTGTTAGTGATGCCCAGGCTTTACTCAAAAATCGCCACTGCCCGCCTGCATCCAATTGGAATACGACATGGGGTAGATTTTCGATTAGCTGACCAAGAAGAGCGGGGGGCTGGTCCGTGGCTTTTCGATTGAGCCAGTCACGAAGTCGATTCACGGTCAGGTTGATTTATTGGGCTGGAAAGGTTATGAGGCAGCAACTCAGGCAGAAATAAATGGCCGAGGATATCTTTAATGGTTTAAGCCCACAGTGCCGCCCGGCTTTTGCCCGAAGGACCACACCGCCGCTTCCAATCGCGAGCGAACCCCAAGCTTGCGCAGTAAGTTCTTGACATGAACTTTCACAGTGCCGTCGCTGATACCCAGGTCTAAAGCAATCCGTTTGTTGCTTTTCCCTTCAGCAATAAGGGTAAGAACTTCTGCCTCTCTGTCGGTAAGATCAGGGTCGTGTATAGGAGATGTTCTATTATCTTCGCCCAAGGTTTTGGCTAATATTGCCGAGACTGAGTCATCAAGAACCAGCTGTCCGCTGGCGGCTCGGCGTAACTTCTTAAGAATTTCCTCGGGCTCCAAGTCCTTAAGCAGATAGCCATCTGCACCATAGCGCAGAGCCGCGACCAGGTCATTTTCTGAATTCGATACTGTCAGCACTACAATAATTGCATCAGATTCTGAGTCCTTCAAGTGGCGTAGCACATCGATTCCACTCATATCCTGCATTTCTAAATCAAGTAAGATGAGGTCTGGCTGAAGCTGGGCAGCTAGATCAATACCTTCGGCGCCAGAGGCGGCCTCGCCAATAAGTTGAAACTCGTCGTCAAGCTCTAGGAGTTGAGCCGCGCCCTTGCGGAAGAGGGGATGGTCATCGACGACCAGAACTTTACAGATGTTTGCCACTGCTGGAATTAAACCGCCAATTTGGCATATGGCTCGTTGGATTGCGAATCCAGCGTTGCCGGAAACCGAACATCGATGCGGGTGCCCCCGTCGGGAGACTCATGCACCCACATATGACCGTTCAAACGGTGCACGCGCTCCTGCATGATCAATAAGCCATGATACCGGCTACGTTGTTGGTCAGTATCGATTCCCACCCCGTCATCAATTGCACTGAGTTGAATTAGGTCGTCGCCCAAGCGTTGCAGAATAATCCGGCCTCTTTGTGCGTGCGAGTGACGGACCATATTAGACAGTGTCTCTCGTGATATATGCAGTACCTGCATCTCTTGGTCAACACTTAGTTCATCCCCCATTAATCGGTTATCAAGCTCGAAAGCGATACTGCTGCGGTGTGCAAACTCATCGATGGACTCTTCCAGTGCATGGGCGAGATCCCGGCCTTCCATTGTCAGTCGGAAGGTTGTCATCAGTTCCCGAAGATGGCGATAGGCAAGATTAAGATTATCACGCACTTCTTCCACGACCTCATTGATTTCATTACGAGAAAACAGAGCATCCCGAGCGTTGAGCATAGATTGAATACGGGTGGTCTGAATTTTTAGGTAGCTCAGTGATTGCGCCAAAGAATCATGTAGTTCACGTGAAATAGCGGCGCGTTCGGCGTATAACGCATGGCGTTGACTTAAACGGGCCCGGCTCGTAGCAATATAAACTTCGCTCAATAGGTCAATACATGCGGAAAGAAATTTCAGCTCCCTATTCTTTATGTTTCGGTTAATCCTTGGTTTTGCAAGGAAACTGAAATTCGTTCCGGTCTTCAAATCGTTGATGGTAATGGACCAAACTCGGTTTCCGTTACGGCTATCAAGAAATGTTTCGAAACCGGGCTTTAGCGTACGGTCGAAAAGAAAGTCCGACCAACTACTTCGCGAGCCAGTGTTTGCCAGAATGACTAAACCGGTCTGGTCTGCCTCACACTTAACGAAGACTGATTGTTCAGAGCCAATATGGCATTGAACCTCTTCAATTAGCGAAATCAGTGACTCCTTGGAATCAGGCTTTTCTAGCAGGTTCAATAGTTGGGTTTTGAGAATATTGGTGGAAACGCTTAATTCAGATCGTATTCGTTGGTGGACCAAAAACGCCAAAGTGATAATCGCCAGAACCAGCCCTACTGCTGCAGGGTAGACCGGATCAAAGAGAATGGCTGCAACACCCGTCGCCCCCATCAGGAGGACTAGTATGATTGTTACAGAGTTGGGGCGCTCAATTAGCACGGGGTTGACTAAGAATAGAAATCTGTTTTTGGTAGATTGGCTCGCGGGAGAGCTTCGAGAAAGTAAAGCGGTTCTCGTCACCCTCGTGCGTGACTTCGATTTCCCTAGCCATCGATACTCATGCCCGGTTGCTTGCCTCACACTGGTAATGCTGCTCGATCCAACCGCCCAGAAAAGAGCATGCTTTGCGGGAAGGGTGCTGGTGGGGGTGACCCGGGGGGAGAGGGTGTCGCAAAGTATGGACGCTGTGCGTGCAAAGCGAGGGATTCTGGTTAGTTTCAATCCCTTTATCCTGACTTAAGCCTTGAGGAGTGATATTCCGATGCCGGATATCAGAGCGGACCCCTTCGTTAAATTCCCAGCCATAGACAATTTCGGCTTTGCTGGTTCTACCGACATTGCAGGAGCCGGTAGGGGGGCTTAAAACAAAGGTGTTACACCACCAGTGGGTATAACCCTGGCGTACCCGGCTTCCGCCAAAGGCGGCGGTCTCATAGTGCTTTGCATATCTGGCAGTGCCGGTTTTCATTACAACTCGTTTTCTACTCCTATTCCACACTGAAGGCAAGGTTAGACAGATACCCGTAATTTCGATGGGAAGGGAGGACATCAGTTCCAACACTGACCCCCATCAAATACGACTATTACGGCGTCACCAACTAGTCTGGAACAAAAACTGGGGAGGCAATATGACCGAGATCAACCCCGGGGTAGATCCTAAAATCTTGAGGTAAACAGGAGAGGCACAATCGGCCACTATTATCTTGGGATCGGCGAGGGTTCAAAAGTTGCCGCCTAAGGGCGAGCCTCGATTAGGCCATTGAGAACATCGACAAGGCCACTGCATGCTCCACCCAATGTTACTCGGATTGTGTGGAGACCCGAAAATACTGACAGCGTTCAGGGCAACACGCGACAGCTTCAGTCCGCACTGTCTGTAAGGTGTTGCCAACGCGGGCGCTCCAACACTTCTGGATTAATAATGGCTTCCGGCAGATGACCGGCCAGGATGGCTGCGACGTTCATCGACGCTCGACGCTGCAATTCTGCTACTGATTCGGCCGAATAAAAAGCAACATGAGGGGTCGCAATCAGATTATCTAATTGCAGTAACGGGTGATCCGGTGAAAGCTGTTCGGGTTCAAACACATCCAGTGCCGCACCTGCAATGTCACCTTCATGCAACGCAGTCAATAACGCATCATGGTCAACCAGGCCGCCGCGCGCACAATTCACAAGGCAGGCGGTTGATTTCATTGCATGCATAAAGTCCGCATTGACGAGAGCCCGGGTCCCCTCGGTCAGTGGTGCGTGTAAGCTGACGAAGTCTGATTCGGTAATTAGTTTTTCCAGGCTCACTTCACTCGCTAGCCCCGCATCTATAGCCGCGCTGAGGGAAGGGGCCGGATCGTAATAGATCACATTCATCGAGAATCCACGTGCCTTCTCGGCAACCACCTGCCCGATCCGACCGAATCCAATCAATCCTAACGTTTGACCACGCACCCGATACATCGGCAACCCATCCTTTAGATTCCAACTGCCTTGACGCACAGCACGATCGTATAGAGAAATCTTACGTGCCAGTGCGAGAATAAACCCGAGCGTGTGCTCTGCAACCTCATCAACACAGTAAGCGGGAACATAGGTGACGGGAATATCCAATGCTGTTGCCGTCGCAACATCAATATTGTCTACACCTATGCCGTAACGCCCAACGACCTGAAGTTTCTCTCCAGCTCGAATAACGGATTCAGTCACCTGAGCAAAACAGGTCAAAATGGCATCTGCGTCCGCCACTAACTCAATCAGGTCTGATTCGTCACCCGATGGAGCCAACAGTAACTTAGCACCCACTTTCGCCAGTATTGCAGCCTCAATATCTGGTGTGGGCCAGGTGAAATCAGTAACAAGGACGGTTTTCTCTGCCATCAGGTGGTATAACCAGTACCTCTGGTTACCTCACAGAGGGCGGGTTCTTCCGTGCGCGATCGCAATACCCCATCAGTGTCGCCGGTTGTCCTCGCAAACAGCAACAATCGTTTTAAGATTTTCGACCGGTGTCTGCAACGGCACCGCGCATTCGGGGGCGATGATGTCGACGCCAGCATCAATCACTCGCTGGACCTCCACTCGAACATCCTCGGGTGCTTTCTGCATCAATAGTTGCGGATTATTGAGGTTACCTGCCAGGCGTATCTTATCTCCGGCACCTGCCACCATTTTTTCGGGAGCATTGGCGGATTCAAAATGGTACATGGCAAATGGGGTCTCCCGGAAATACTCGATTCGATCGAGCGATCGACCACAGCAATGCAGTATGACGGGTGCCGGCACCTGAGGCACCAGCTCCTGATGTCGCCATAGAAGGAAGTCACGGTACATGGTGTTGCGTATCAAATCTCCCGTAGCATGGTCAGCCCAGACAATCGCATCAGCACCCGCCTCCAACTGCGCTTTGGCAAACAAAATTGGCACTTGTGACAACGTGTCGAGCGATTTTCGTACTCGATCTGGATCCGCAATTGTATCCATGAGGAATTCCTGCACATTGTAGGCATGATACGAAAGGGTCCACGGGCCCATCACCTTACCGAGAATCATGACTTTATCGCCAAAATGTGATTTCAATAAACGAATCGCATCAAGCGCACATTTCACGTGCTTATCCTCAAAGAACGAATCTGGGAACCCATCGGGCAAACGAATTTCGGCATCACGATCAGCCCAGGGCGCAAACTGCGGCGTCGGCATATTGTCTGGATCACTGAAATCGACAACGCACCCGATTGCCGTGGCTTCCTGTGCGATCCCAAAGATTGGCATCACACTGTCAAATCCCATCAGATCGTGCGCACTGGCAGCAAGTTCCGCCATGGGCTCTGGCTCTGTGTTGGCCTCGGGGAAATGAGGCCCCACCAGATCCATGAGTTCGAAGTTAACCACCGAGGTAATGCTGGCTGCGCACGGGCGATCGACCGGTTGCCCATTGAGCGCAGCAATAAAACGTTCCTTGGGTGTCATGGAGTCGACGGCCATATCATTCCTCCAATGCTGTGCCTAGCTAACAGCAGGTTCCCGATACTAGCTGATTCGAGCCAACAGCCACAAAGAGCGGCAAACCGGTACGCTCTGACATGCCTGACGCTGGCACCTGTGGGACAAATTCGACTAACCCTTCTACTGAAATTTCATGCCCAGACTACTAAAGGATAAGTGTTTAAAGACCACCGTCTCTAGTTGGCCCATCGTACCCTTTTCAATTCGATCACATTTCAGCAGCAAACTCAGCAATTGTTGCCCCAAGAATAATTAGAATAAGCAGTCCGACTATAAGCACCAGATAACTGATTATCAGCCCCGCTAACGCCATACCAGATCCGGTCTGATTGCCATTACTTTTCTCTATCTGCGATCGCGCGATATGGCCACAGATAATTGCTGCGATTTGAGTGATAATCGGAATGAACCAAGTGACAATTACGCCCAACAGAGATACTACGAGACTAATGACGGCTAATGCGTTTGTTCTTGGCACGGTAATACGATGCTCAAACACCTGATGACGGCCGGCCCCTGCACTTGTTGAGTCATCAATGTCGTGCTCGGCGTCTGATTGAATTGCCGAGGTCGGTCGTTGATCATTTTCGACTAACTCTTCTACTTCAATTCCTCTTCCCTTCAGGATTGTAATAGCGTCATCGAGAGATTCGGATTCTAATGAACCTCGAACAACTATTCCCTCTTTTTTCCCGGTCCAGGTAAATTCTTTCATCGTTCATCTCTTTACGACAATCTCAAGTTGAAAGCAAATCCCGAATAAAGGCCATTACATCCCGGAGACAAAGTTTGGAATACATGGCAGGGACTGCTGCGTTTTGGCGTTATCCGTGGTGGATTTCATCCTCCGTACATAACGGGGAAAATAGTGATCTGATCTCCTTGTGCTAGTTTAGTGAAATTCTTAGCAACCGATGTACCATTCAGTGAGATCAATCCTATCTCGTCATCTTTGGGTATTCCGATTGCATCTAGTGCTTCATTAACACTTGCGCCTTCGTGTATTCTAAGAAAGTTGTTTTTATTATAGAAATACCGGATCTTAATCACTATTTCTTTTTTTGTTTCTTCTTGGGGTTCTTTTTTTATTTTCATGGAGGCCTCTTCTTGACCATTAAGTGTAAGGGGCACTACTCGACGACACCCCCGATTTGAGTAGCGCGAGGATTTAGAGTCCAATTCATCTACCCGAGGAGATTGGACAAGAAGGAAAAATTAGGTTGACCAAGAAGGATTGGGCCAAGTGGTACCCTTACTTGGCGACATGGAGCAATGCGAGATGGATGCAAGTTACCTATTCAGGAGTCTGATGATCGATGAGGATTATAGCGAGGAATGGGTATATAAATTCGCAAGCGGTTCAGAGCAGTTAAAACAAGAAAACTGCATTGACAAGTAACGAATGGATTACAGTGGTTAGAGGTCGAATAACATCTATTTGCCGTCCTTTTTGTAGTTACTTTTTGAGAGGTTTCTGCTATCCCACCCTCTCGCACATACACTCGTCTTTGATTGCAAACTGGCGGATATTGACTAACTACAGCCCTGACTAGGGCAGACAATAGCCTCAATAGATTCCCATAGAAAATAGAGGTATATTGGCCGGGTGAAATGGTCGTTAGCAAATGTTTTGACCGCTCTTCCGCTTCTTGTGGGCGTGGTATTACTTGCCAATCCACAGCAAGCGTTCACACAGTCATACTCAAGCCAAAGTGAAAGAGACTGCCACCAATTATTTCTAAGAA
>Ga0208274_1000300_pt1 | contig 26647 bp, 25 predicted proteins | sample ETNtaG_22_FD_185755 | JGI IMG/M metagenome (GOLD analysis project Ga0208274, IMG submission 185755) | Marine microbial and viral communities from oxygen minimum zone, Eastern Pacific Ocean - ETNP201306SV43 (SPAdes) (version 2) | ecosystem: Environmental > Aquatic > Marine > Oceanic ... | reverse complement strand
CAAGTAATCTGCCCAGTCTTTTTCCTGTTGAGTGGCGTCTTTAAACATTTGTATGACTTCAGGTTCACACTCTTTGGCAATTTTTTCCAAATCAAGGTCGTCTTTTCCATTTTTCATTAAATTTATCATGTGCTGGGTACTTGTTAAATGCAGCGCTTCGTCACGAGCAATAAGTTTGATAATCTTAGCATTGCCCTCCATTACTTTTCGTTCAGCGAATGCAAATGAACAAGCAAAGCTTACATAGAAGCGTATAGCTTCAAGAATATTGACAGACATTATTGTTAAATATAGCATACGTTTTATGTCATATAGGTTAACCTCTAATTCCTCATCCTTGAGTTTATGTTTTCCTTCACCGTATAGGCAATATGCCTGTGTGTATTTAATTAATTCATCATAGTTTTTTGATACGCTTGTTGCGCGCTGGATAATTTCATCAGTCTTCATAATGTCATCAAACACAACGCCCGGCTCATTAACAATGGCACGGATGATGTGGGTATAAGAGCGAGAATGAATTGTTTCTGAAAATGCCCATGTTTCAATCCAATTTTCTACTTCAGGGAGAGAAACTATTGGTAAAAAAGCTATGGTAGGGGAGCGCCCTTGAACAGAATCGAGCAGGATTTGGTATTGCAAGTTAGAAATAAAGATGTGCCTTTCATTTGGAAGTAGTTTAGAGAAGTCGATCTTGTCTTTAGACACATCAATTTCCTCTGGCCTCCAGAAGAAGGAAAGCTGTTTTTCTGTAAGCTTTTCAAACATTTCAAATTTTTGCTTATCAAAACGAGCAATATTAACAGTATCGCCAAAAAACATGGGTTGGGTTAATGTGTCGCTGATTTTTTGATTAAAAATGCTGTATGTCATAAATATACCCCCTAAAGTTTACAAACGCCGTCCTCGCAATCATCGTCACCGGGATCTATTACAGTTGCAAGCTCATTTGGTTGGTTAGTATTTTGTTGGTCAGTTGAGCCATCTCTAGTATTGTGATAATAAAGTGTTTTGATGCCGTATTTATATGCCTTGAGTAAGTCCATTAAAAAGAGCTTCATAGGTACTCTATTGCCGTCATATTGAGAAGGGTCGTAATGTGTATTCGTAGAGATAGATTGGTCAACAAATTTTTGCATAATTGCACATAACTGAAGGTAACCTTCATTATTTTTAATGTCCCACAATAACTCATATTGATTTCGTAACTTTTCATATTCAGGTACAACTTGTTTTAGAATTCCATCCTTAGACTGTTTGACTGATACGAATCCTCTTGGCGGCTCAATGCCATTAGTTGAATTTGAAATTTGGGAGGAGCTTTCACACGGCATTAATGCTGTAAGGGTAGAGTTTCTAAGGCCTGTAGCTTTAATGTCTTTACGTAAAGAATTCCAATCGAGCGCTAACTTAGTATTACAAAACGCGTCAATATCTTTTTTATAGCTATCAATCGGCATAACATTGTTGGCGTAGTTTGTTTCTGAAAATAGCGGACAGGGGCCAAGTTCTTGAGCTAATTTGTTTGAAGCTTTAAGTGAGTAATATTGCAATGCTTCAAAAGTTTTATGGATTAATTCGTTGCCAGAACCATCAGAATATTTGACACTATTTTTAGCTAAATAGTAAGCTAAATTGGTAACACCAATACCAAGTGTCCTGCGATTTTTACTGGAAATTTCTGCCGCCTTTAAGGGATAGTCTTGATAGTCAAGCAGTGAGTCAAGAGCACGCACAATGATTTCAGTGATATTTTCTAATTCATCAAGATTATCTAAAGCTCCTAAATTTACAGCTGAAAGTGTACAAAGTGCCACTTCCCCATTTTCATCTTGCACTGAGTACAGAGGTTTTGTAGGCAAAGTAATTTCCATACAAAGGTTTGATTGTCTGATTGGTGCTTGCTTAGCATCAAAGGCGCTATGAGTATTACAGTGATCAACATTTTGTAGATAGATTCTTCCAGTATTTGCTCTTTCCTGCATAAATTTAGCAAATAGGACACGAGCTTTAATAGTTGTTTTACGTATAGATTTATCTTTTTCATACTTTTCGTAAAGAGATTTAAATTTTTTTTGATCTACAAAGAACGAGCTATATAGTCCCGGTGTATCGTTTGGAGAGAATAAAGTTATATCTTTATCTTCGAGAAATCGTTGATACATCAAGCCATTAAATTGAACGCCATAATCCAAATGTCTAATCCTATTTTCATCAGTCCCTGCATTATTTTTCAGAACTAACAGGCCTTCAACTTCTAGATGCCATAATGGGTAGAAAAGGGTGGCAGCACCACCTCTAACTCCCCCTTGGGAACACGATTTAACGGCAGTATGAAAGTGCTTAAAAAAAGGAATACAGCCAGTATGCGTAGCTTCACCGCCTCGGATAGGACTACCAAGACCTCTAATCCTGCCACCATTAATGCCTATGCCAGCACGTTGTGAAACATATTTGATAATAGCTCCTGAAGCTGCACTGATTGAGTCTAAATCATCGTCACTTTCTATTAATACGCAGGAAGAAAATTGTCGAGTAGGCGTTCTAACTCCAGCCATAATAGGGGTCGGTAATGATATTTTAAATTTAGAAGAAGAGTCATAAAAGCTTTTGACAAATTTCATTCTACTATCACTACTGTAATCCTGGAAAAGACACATTCCAACAAGCATATAAAGTAATTGAGGGGATTCGTATATTTCACCGGTTACGCGATTTTGAACTAAATATTTGCCTTCGAGTTGCTTGACAGCAGCATATGAAAATTTCATATCGCGCCAATGATCTATGTGACTATTGAGTTCCTTAAATTCATCTTTAGTATATTTTTTAAGGATATCATTGTCATAAATTCCCATATCAGTAAGCTTGCTAACATGATCAAAAAGGGGAGGTGGTATAAATGATCGAAATGCCTTTTTACGTAGATGAAATATTGCTAATCTAGCTGCAAGATATTGATAATCTGGTGAGTCAGAAGAAATTAAATCAGCCGCAGACTTAATGATGGTTTCATGTATATCTTCAGTTTTAATACCATCAAAAAAAGCTAATTGAGCATTAATTTCAACCTGCGAAACAGAAACGCCTTCCAAGTCCTGAGAAGCCCAGTGCACAACTCTATGAATTTTTTCCATATCAATGGATTCCTTTGACCCATCACGTTTTACAACCTTAATATCTTCATTCAAGGCTTTACTCTCCTTTTGAAAAACACTATATTTAGTGCTGTAGATTATAAATACACACTAAATATAGAGTATTTTAATTAAAGTTGCAAGTGGAAATATCAAAAATAAATTTCAGAAATGATCTAACATAATGAAAAATAGAGAAAAAATATATAAAAATATTTTTATATATAAAGAAACAAGGAAATAAAACTAAGAACGATATCTTGAGAGAAGAATTCCAGAAACAATAATAATTAATGCAAACAAATCATACAATAGGATTGGCTCAGACAAAACATATGCACCTAGAAAATATGCTACAACTGGTATCAAATAGTTAATATTTGAAAGGAAAGTTGCGCCAGCATTGTTAATGAGGAAAAAATATATAACGCCCGCTAATGCCGTTTGAAAAATTCCCATGGCAATAACACTCAAACCAGCAATAAGTGATATATCATGAAAATCAACAGAAGTTACTTGTGGCCAGATTAATAAACAAAGCACAGTGCCAATTAAAAAGGTGCCAGTGCTCGCAACCAAAGGGTCATAAGAAGGAAGGCGATTAGTAATTATGGTGTTAAATGAATATGAGCAAGCAGCAGCTAATACTAATAATATGCCAAAAACTGTATTGTTGGAATTAATAATACTAGGTCCTAGAATAAATAAAACACCAGTAATTCCAAATATAAAACCAAGCAATTTGTACCTATTTAATTTGTCATTTGGGAGAAAGTAATGAGCAAGAATCAAAGTAACTAAGGGCATTAGAGACATTAATAGACCAGCCATGCCAGAAGTAATCGTTAGCTGGCCGTATGAAATAAGAGTGAAAGGTACAACGCTACCAACAGTTGCAAATATAAAGAAATGTGACCAGGATTGGATAGATCTAGGTAAAGATCTTCTAGTAACAAATAAAATAGGAATCATAACAATAAACCCAATTAATAGTCTTGAGGTTACAACTTGTTCAGGTGTAAAAAAAGTTAATGAACGATTATTTAAAAGAAAAGAAGAGCCCCAGATAAGAACAAGTGATAACAATAACAAATAGTTTCTAAGTATTTGATTCATAAGGGATTGAGCAAAATTAGGACTAAGTTAATTTGAATAAGTATATAGGGAAAATATATAAGGACTAAGAAAAATTATATGCAGCTAAGATGATATAAAAGGGGACTATGAATGAAATTATGGAAATATTAAAATATATATTATTTAACATAATATAAATTATGCGAATTAAATAACAGGCTCCAAATTCTTGATTTAAAGGTGAATAAAATAAAATAATATAGAATTAAGTGATAAAAGGGTAATAATGCCTATAAAAGCAAATTTAGAAGAAATATTTTGAAATAGCAAAAAATTTTAGAGTAATACAATCAAAAGTCATTATTTAGTTGTTTAATTTAATGCGTCGTTTGGCAAATTTATTTGTAACTCTATATTTCTGATTGGGACTCTTAAGTTTATCTGGAATTGTTAACTCAATAAACCCATGATTAACTAAAGGATAAATAATTGCATGCTTAAATTTAGTTTTATTTGTTCTTCCGAGAATATTCATTAACTCGATTGCAGTACTTTCTTCCTTACAATTTTTTAAAACTTTAAGATGGTCCCTACTTAGTCCCTGCTTAGTCCCTAAATCTAGTTTTTCATTGTCCTTATAGTACAAAAATGAAAGTTGTTCTGAGTCATGACTTATTACTTTATTTTTTTTGATATCTCGAGTCCAATCATTTTTTGGCTGAGTATTTTTGATTGTTTGCTGTTGTGGTTCTTTTTTTAGAAATTTGAACATTATATTTCTATACAAGCTTTAATATTAGGTCGTTTTTTTGTTTATGAAACTAATTATATCTGATTTATGAGGCTTTTAATTTACTATAAAGCCCTGATGTTACTAAAAATCTATATTTAATGGTATTTACTTGTTAGATCTACTTTATTTTTTTTGCAAATATAGCGGAAATTAACTAAGCACTTAAAACATCATTTTTTGTTTTAATACTGCTCTATTTGTTTTCTTGCGTGTATTCTAAAACTCTAGTGTGTAAGAATTTGTTTAAGGAATAGCTTTAGCCTATCGGATTCTGGGTTTTTAAAGAATTCGTCTGGATTGTTTTCTTCAACTATTTGCCCATCATCCATAAAAATAATTCGATTTGCCACTTTTTTTGCAAATCCCATCTCATGCGTGACGCAAATCATTGTTATGCCTTCGCTTGCGAGCTCAATCATTACATCTAGTACCTCTGATATCATTTCCGGATCAAGCGCAGATGTAGGTTCATCAAAAAGCATTATTTTCGGTGTTGTACATAGTGATCTTGCTATAGCAACTCTTTGTTGTTGGCCACCACTCAGCTGATTTGGGTATTTTTCTGCTTGATCCTTAATGCCTACTCGATCTAAAAGTTTTAGAGCTTTATTGCGCGATTCTTCTTTTGTTTCATTGTGAACCCATATTGGAGCTAATGTGAGATTATCGACGATACTAAGGTGGGGAAATAGGTTGAAGTGTTGGAAAACCATTGATACTTCGCTTCTAATTTTTCTTATTTTTTGTGCATCATCAGTCAACTCAGTGCCGTCTACTAGTATTCCACCTTCCTGGAACTTCTCCAGAAAATTTACACATCTGATTAGTGTTGACTTTCCGCTTCCTGACGGACCGCAAACAACAATGATCTCACCCTCTTTAACATTCATGTTGATGTTTTTAAGTGCATGAAAGTCACCATACCACTTGTTCAATTCGCTTATTTCAATAATATTTGATGCGTTATTTTCTATTTCCATCTGTGATTACCTTTGTTAATTTATATTTTCAGTATTGAAGCGTATCTCTAGCTTTTTTGAATAGCGAGACATTGAGTATAGTATCACCCAAAACACCATTGTAACAAATACAAAACCCTCCGTCTCTCTTCCTAGCCAATATGGGTCATTACTCGTCATGTTTACCATTGCAAGCATATCCATCAAGCCGATGATGAGTACTAATGTTGAGTCTTTAAACAAGGAAATTGAGGATCCAACAATATTTGGTATCGAAATTTTCAGAGCTTGAGGCAAAATAATGAGCGCATTTTTTTGGAAATAGCTCAGTCCAATAGCATCAGCAGCCTCATATTGGCCTTTTGGAATTGCCTGGAGGCCACCTCGTACAACCTCTGCAAAGTAAGCAGCCTGAAAAAGCGCTATTCCGATTAAGGCTCTCAAAAGTTTATCGAAATTAGTACTTGACTCAAGGAAAAGGGGGAGTACAAATGAAGCCATAAAAAGAATTGTAATGAGCGGGACGCCGCGAATAAATTCAATAAAAATTGTTGAAAATAGCTTGATTACTTTCAAGTCGGACTGCCTTCCAAGCGCTAACACAACTCCTATCGGGAAAGAAACGATAATCCCTACGGAAGCGATTATAAGAGATAGTGTCAAGCCACCCCATTGGTGTGTCTCAACAATGGGCAATAGACCGAAACCGCCAGCCATTAGAATATATGAAATAATAGGAAAAGTTACTATCATTGCTAAAATAACTCTGTTTTTTTGTTTGTAGTTTCGAACTAAACGCACAATTATAAACAACAATGCTGTTAAACCATAAACTACATTTGGACGCCACGACTCCTCATGCGGATAAAAGCCGTATATATACATGTATAGTTTTTCATAAATATATGGCCAACAGGCGGCCTCTCGACCGCAATTTTGATTATCAGCCATGAATTCACTAAACTTAATGTCGAATCCAAGAATATTGACAGTACCAAAATTAAAGTTAGCACTTAGGAACATCCAATCCAATAATGGTGGAATTGCGATATAAAGTAAATAAAGTGACGCAAACGTTAGAAGTCCATTTATCCACGAGGAAAAGAGATTGCTCCTAAGCCATAGAACCGCACCAATTTGGGTTATTGGTGGCTTTCTGGTTGATTGTAGTTCGTTTACTGCCATAATTAGCGTTCTGGAATAGCCATTCTTTTGTTAACGAAATTCAACAATAAAGAAATACACAATGAAATGAATAGATAAACTAGCATTGCCATTCCAAGAATTTCAACTGCCTGCCCTACTTGATTTAGAACAGTGCCACCAAAGGCACCCATTAATTCAGGATAGCCAATGGCTGTTGCCAGCGAGGAATTTTTAGTTAAGTTAAGATACTGATTAATTGTAGGTGGTATAGCAACTCTTAAGGCCTGTGGCAGTATAATTAATTTAAGTGATTGGGTTTGAGTCAGTCCAATAGCTGCTGCAGCTTCTTTTTGACCTTTATCGACAGCCTCAATACCTGACCTGATCGCCTCTGCTATATAGGTTGCCGTATAAACACTGAGAGCAAATGTGAGTGCTATGAATTCAGGCACAACTTGCATGCCCCCTTTTAGATTAAATTTACCCAGTATTGCAAAATCAAAAGAAAGCGGAGATCCGAGTAATAAAAACAAGACTGCTGGGAGTCCAACGACAAGTAATGTAGAGTAACCAAATGTTCTTGTGTATACACCAGTTTCATCGTGTTTTTTCTTGAAGTAGCGTTTCATAAAAATAGTCAGAATAATGCCAACTACAAAAGCAATTACTACAAGTGAAAAGCCATCTTCTAAAATGGGCTTCGGCAGATAGAGACCACGCTGATTGAGAAATGCCATATCAAAAAAGGAGAAACTCCTTTTTGGATGTGGAAATATGTTTATAAAGATGTTATACCAAAAGAAAATTTGCAGAAGGACGGGTATATTTCTGAAAATCTCTATGTAGCCCCCTGCTAGCTTGGCTACCAAGTAGTTGTTTGAAAGCCGTGCAATACCAATAAATAGACCAAGAAAGGTTGTAACTATTATGCCAACAAATGCAACAATTAGAGTGTTTATAAGGCCGACATAAAAAACAGTTAAATTGCTTGACTCAGGGGTATAGTCTTGCAAGTAATTGCCAAGAAATGGAAGAATATCAAAACCCGCCCTGTTTTTCAGAAAGGAAAAACCTGTATGAATTCCTCTTTCTTCGATATTGTCAAACAAATTACCAATTATTGTATAAAAGAGGCCAATAATTAGTAGAAAAGTAGCGACTTGAAAGAAAAAGGCCCTTGCATCGTTGTTATACAACAATTCCTTAAAAGTTAAGCCTTTGACTTGAGAAAAAATGTTTTGTTGTTTCATGAATCTAGAAGCAATAAAAAATATTATTTGAATTAAAAAAAACCAGCCTGCTAAGTATAGCAGGCTGGTTTAAAGGCTAACTAGATAATTGCTTATCTAAATGGAGGCGAATAAAGAATACCGCCTTGTGTCCATAATGCGTTAACACCACGAGCAATTCCAATCGGTGTATTAAGACCGATGTTACGCTCGAAGCTTTCAGAGTAGTTACCTACCTGACTAACAATGTTGTAAGTCCAGTCTGGAGTCAAACCCACATATTCGTGCGTGTTTCCAGAACGACCCATTAAGCGCTCACGCTCAGGGTTATTGGTAACATCATCAACAGTAGCACTAGTTACACCAAGCTCTTCAGCTGTAATCATAGCATTTAAAGACCATCTTACGATGTTAAACCATTGATCATCGCCTTGACGTACTACAGGGCCAAGAGGCTCTTTAGAAATGATTTCTGGTAATACAACGTGCTCTGATGGATCATTAGAGGCAGCGCGCAGTGAATATAAACCTGATGCGTCAGTTGTTAATACATCACAACGTCCTGATTCATAGTTAGTCAAAGTCTGTCCATTTGTGTCAGATACAACTGATTGGTAATCGATACCATTTTGCTTGCCCCAGTCAGCTAGGTTAAGCTCAGTCGTTGTACCAGCCTGAATACAAACAGCAGCTCCGCCGAGTTCAAGAGCACTTGAAACGCCTAAAGAAGATTTAACCATAAAGCCTTGACCGTCATAATAGTTAACACCGGCAAAGTTCAAACCAAGAGATGCGTCACGAGTAATTGTCCAAGTAGTGTTTCTAGACAACATATCGATCTCACCTGATTGAAGTGCAGTAAATCTTTCTTTAGCTGTTAGTGGGACAAATTTAACTTTCGTAGCATCACCAAGTGTTGCAGCAGCAACAGCACGGCAAACATCTACGTCAACACCTGTCCAGTTGCCTGATGAGTCTGCTGCAGAGAAACCTGCAAGACCTTTAGATACACCACAGCTAACATAGCCTTTACTTTGTACATCACTTAATGTAGAAGCCTGCACTGCTAGAGCGCCTGCAACTAATATTGTCGCGACGGACAATTTAACTAATTGTTTCATATTTTCTCCTTATGAGTTTTAAAGATTTTCTCTATATTAAGAGAACATCAATCCATCACATTTGCATGAGGATTAACTGAAGTTTATCATTAAATTGGCACAAAAGTGAATATTTTTTATAAAAAAAACCAAAGTAATTTCATATAAAGGAACTAAGTATATTCTTTGCTATGTTAGGTATTTGTAGACTAAGTTGATTGCATTATCACACAAAGAAAAGTTTAGTTAAATTCAACATATTAGAACATTTATATATAAATTTTCCATCTATATATTTGATTGTTTCTTGTAATGATTATATATTTAACGTTGCACTTGAATAATTAAATAAATTCTATATTAATCAATTAGTTATATATATAATAGTTAATAAATACAACTATTGAGTAGTGATAATTTATCTTTATATAGTTATTTAATACTTATAGTTGTAAAAAATAACTAAAATATACTTTAATTAAAATATACTAAATTATGAAAACGGCTGAATATCTTGCAATGGTCAGAGAAAAAACCGGTTTAACAGACTATAGAATTGCTAAAGAGTATGACATTAACCAGTCAAATCTAAGTAAATATAGCTCCGGAAAGACTGCTTTGAGCGAAACTCACGCCTGGTTAATTGCGAATATCCTTGATATTAATCCAGCCGAAGTCGTTGCCCATACCAAATTTGAACAAGCTGTGATTAGTGGCAATAAATCGAAGGCTAAATTTTGGCAGGAGCAGTTGAATTTCATTTTTTCCACTGACTTGCCTATAAAAATACAAATCTCGCAATTTAACCCTATTGTTGGCGATCTTATTAATAATGCTGAAAAAATTAAGATTTTTGCTAATACTGCTGTTGAAACAAATGCCGATTTAGTTGTTTTGCCAGAATTGGCTTTAACTGGATATCCGCCTGAAGATTTATTGTTGAGAGATGGATTCATGGAGGAAGTTGAATTTCAAATTGATCGCTTGTGTAATGAACTACCTTCTTCTGTAAGTGTACTTTTTGGAGCGCCTAGTCGTGATAACAACTGCTTATTTAATAGCGCTTATCTCATACGAAATAACATTGTAAGCCAAATTTATAATAAGCAAGAACTACCTAATTACGGTGTTTTTGACGAAAAAAGATACTTTAGTGCTGGTAATGATTTATGTGTTTTTGAATGTAAAAATACAAGAATAGGAGTGCTGATATGTGAAGATCAATGGGTTGATGGGCCTATTTCAAATCTTGCTAAATTTGATATTGATATGGTTATCAGTATCAATGCTTCCCCATTTCAACAGGAAAAATCTCTTGAAAGGCTGGATTTATGTAAAAAATACGCTAAAACCTTTGGTGTCGAGTATATCTATGTTAATTTAGTCGGCGGTCAAGATGAGATTGTTTTTGATGGCGGATCTTTTGTCTTGGATGCTAATGGTTCAGTTGTTAATCAACTACCGTCTTTTAAGGAATATAGTTGTCACCATAATATTCCTAATTTAATTGTTGAAACTGAATCTACCGAGAATGCAATTTATTCTGCCTTAGTTCTTGCTACAAGAGATTATGTTCATAAAAATAATTTTGAGAGTGTAGTTATTGGACTTTCCGGAGGAATTGATTCTGCTTTGACTCTTTCTATAGCTGTCGATGCTGTTGGGTCCGAGAATGTACATGCTGTTATGATGCCCTATCAATTTACCTCCAATATAAGTCTTGATGATTCTGAGTTGCAAGCAAACACTCAAGGAGTTAAATATTCGGTTATTGATATTGAAGAAATGGTAACTTCCTTTAATATGTCCTTAAGTAAATTGTTTCTTGGGGCTAGTAAAGATACAACGGAAGAAAATATTCAGGCAAGAATAAGAGGCGTACTGTTGATGGCTATTTCCAATAAACACCATAAAATGGTTTTAAGTACCGGCAATAAGTCTGAAATGTCTGTCGGATATGCCACCCTTTATGGTGACATGTGTGGTGGCTTTGCACCACTTAAAGATATCTCCAAAACAATGGTTTATCGTCTTGCAAATTACCGGAATACTTTATCAATGGTGATTCCAGAAAGGGTTATCAATAGACCCCCTTCTGCTGAACTGTCACCTAATCAAGTTGATCAGGATTCACTTCCGCCTTATGATGTGTTAGACGATATTTTAATGAGATTTGTAGAAATGAAGCAGTCTGTTGAAAGTATTATTGATGCTGGACATGAAGCTGATATTGTTAATAAAGTTACCAGGATGGTGCTTATGAATGAATACAAACGACGCCAATCAGCTCCTGGACCAAAAATTAGTAGCAATGCTTTCGGTAAAGAGAGGCGCTATCCTATCACTTCAAAGTTTCAGCCTTGAAAAACCTTAACTAGACCAGCCGCCTTGTGTTTTGTTTCTGCTAATTCTCTTTCAGGTATTGAATCGTAAACAATTCCAGCACCAGCTCTAAATGTTAAAACATTGTCTACATGGACAAAACTGCGTATTAGAATGTTAAAATCCATTTTTCCGTTATTACTTATATAGCCGATAGAGCCAGTATAAGCACCCCTTGTCATTTGTTCTAGTTCGCTAATTATTTGCATACAACGAATTTTTGGACAGCCAGTAATGGTTCCGCCAGGGAATAAAGCTTTAACTAGATCTTTTATTGTTATTTCTTTTCTTAATTTTCCTTTTATATTTGACACAATATGGTGTACAAAAGGGTATGTTTCAAGTGTCATAACTTCGTTTACAAATACACTACCGTATTGACATATTCTGCCCATATCATTTCTTTCTAAATCGAGCAACATGACATGTTCAGCGATCTCTTTAGGGTGACTGATCAAGTTATCTTTTTGAGCTTCATCTTTAATGCCTTTTCCTCTTGGATGAGTGCCGGCAATAGGTCTAGTCTCCACAACACCATTGTTGACTGAAAAAAGTCTTTCAGGAGACGAAGATATAATGCTAAATTCTTCATACTGTACAAGCGCCGAAAATGGCGCTGGATTAGCTTTTTTAAGTTTTTGGTAGATTACGGCAGATTCTATTTTTTCACTTAAATGATATTGCCATTCTCTTGACAAATTAACCTGAAAAACGTCACCAGCAATAATATAGTCTTTGCTTGAGTTGACTCCTTCAATGAATTTTTCTTCATTCTCTTGCGATAATTTTCCAGAAACGGGTTGAGTTGGTATTGGCTTTAACTTTAACCTTTCTATATCCTTAATAATCTTGTCAATTCGGTCTTTATTATTGTCTTGATCAATAATTTGAAAGGTTTCTGATTGATGGTCAGCTATTATTGCACAGGGTATTTCTACGGCGTAAGCTATAGGTAGTTTAGAAGTGTGAAGATTGTTCAATAAAATTGGTTCTATTTGACCGATGAGCTCATAGGAAAGATAGACAAACCATCCTCCTGAAAAAGGAAAATTATTTGCTTCTTTAATTGGTTTAGCTTGGTTTTCAAGTTTAGCAAGAAAATCAAAGTCTGAAAATTCATCAAGAATAATTCTTTTGCCTGGAAAGGTAAATAATATTGAATACCTGTTATTTTCATTATGATTAACACTTTCAAGTAAAAATGGGTAGCGTTCCTTGTTAAGGCAACAAAGAGATGCTAAATCTACATTTTCAATTTCTAGGGTTTGCACAATTTGAGTAGAGCCCTATCGGCTAGTAAAGTTCTTTAAGCTTTTGTTTGGTTTTAATGTTGAGGCCATGTTCAGGAAACTTTTCAAGCATTAGAGTTAGAATATTTTTTGCAGTCTCTAGTTCATTTAACTCTATAAGTGCGTTCGCTAGGTCATACATTGAATTGGCAAATTTAGTATGTTGTGGATTTTCATTTTGAAATCTTACGAATACATTTTTAGCCTCTAAGTAAGATTTATTTGCGGAATACGCCCTTCCTAACCAGTATGTTGCATCAGCAAAATTCTTATAATCTTGGTAGTTTTCTAGATAGTTCTGAAATAATTCAATTGCGTGTTCATTTTCTCCAGCTAATAAAAATTTTCTGGCATCATCGTAAATTTTTTTAGCTTCATCATCACTTTTTTTGCTATCGATAACAGCTTCTTTGACAACCGAATTTGTTACCTTTAGCTCGAGCATTTCAAATAATTCAGAAATTTTTTGAGCATTTACTCTTTCTTTTTCAGCAAGTATTTCGTATTGCTCTTTAAGTGAAAGGATTTCATTATTTAGATTATCAACTCTTTTCTTAATATTAAAAAAAGCTAACTCGAGATCCAATCCTTCAGTAGTTTGCTCACCGGATAGTAATTTATATTTTTCTTGTAGTGACTCGATGTCATCACTCATCGAGGTGATTTTGATTATCAGGCCTATATATGCTTGCTCAATATCAACGTCGCTTGCCTGTAGCTTAACGACACTAACAATGCAAAATATAGACAAAGTAACTTTAAGAAGTTTCATTTTTTTTCAGACGTCAATATGCAATTGCTGAAATATAAGCATTTACAATGAATGCTAGCTTAATAGTATACGAATTCTACGCGTCGGTTAAGTTTCCAGGCGGATTCATCGTGAGTAAAGGCGGCAGGACTTTCTTCGCCAAAACTAATTACTTCAATCCTGTCTTCTAGATTGTATAGACCAAGCACCTCTTCAACACTTAGAGCTCTATTTTCACCTAGTGCAAGATTGTATTCTCTTGTACCGCGTTCATCAGCATGACCTTCAAGGCGAAGATTGATTGCGGGATTATTTTGCATAAAGTTAGCGTGCTGGATAATAACCCTAGTTGCTTCTTCATCTATTTCGGTATCATCATAAGAGAAATATAACACTGAAGAAATACCTGAACTCTTAAGAGTGTCAATCGCGGCCTGGTTAGCAGAGCTCTGACCGCTTTCATCTTTGGCAACTCCAGCTTCTGCAAGCGCCTCTATCAACTCTTCTCTATTGGCAAGATTTCCATCATCTCCTAGTTCTATTAAGTCAGCATTTCCAGATTCTATAGCTTTTTGTATTAACTCAGAGTCAGAAAGTTTTTCAAGCTCGCTCTTAGTGAGAACGTCGCCTTTGGTAAGGCCTGCGTCTAATAGCGCTTGAATCAATTCTTCTCTATTTGCTAAATTGCCATTTTCGTCTAACTTAATGATATCCATAAAGCCTGTCTCTTCGGCAATTTTAATTAAATCAGTATTAGATAATTTTCGAAGATCCTCTTCAGTAAAAATTGAGCTTGAGCCTTCAGCGACTAATTGTGCTTCACTTAAATCTGCAACTTCTACAGCGTCATCTGAAGGGTTGATTAAATCTAGGAATTTATCCCCTAATTCTGAAACACTTGTCGAACAAGAACTTAGAAAAAATAGGCTTGATAGGAGTATGGTTATTTTTGTCATTATATTTTTCCTTGTAGGTTATTTTTTTGAAATATTCATAATGAATCAGTAATCTAAATAGAATATTCAAACACCGTTGTCATTTCAATAATAAAAACATTATCCCACTATTTATTGAAATAGAGATATATATTTTTTTAATCATTTCTGGGAGTAATTTGACCAGCTAGGCTCTCGAACTTCTCCATCTTTTTGGGCCAATTCAACAACTTGATTGTTATGTAGTGAAATGACTGAAAGCACACTCTTATTTTCTCGTTTAGTTGAAAAAATAATCATTCCCCCATTAGGAGAGAAATATGGTGATTCATCTAATTTGTTTCGAGTCAACACAGTTAAATCTCGTGATTTAATATCCAGCAAAGCAACTCTATAGTCTTTTCCCACTCTATGAACAAGAGCGAGTTGTTTTCCATCGGGCGAAAAGACAGGTTTAGAGTTGTAGCTACCTTCGAAGCTGGCGCGTTTAATTTTTCCAGAATTTAAGTTCTTAATATATATTTGAACTTGACCTGTGCGATTAGAAGTAAATGCTATGCTGTCGCCGTCGGGCGAAAAGTTTGCTTCAGTATCAATTGCAATGTTTGTAGTAATTCTTTCTAGCTTTTTAGTTTTAAGATGATAAAGGTAAATATCTTTGTTTCCGTTTTTTGATATTGTCATGGCAATGCTTTCTCCGCTTGGATGCCATGTAGGCGCAGAAGCGATACCATCAAATTTGGGAAGTTTTAATGACTTAAGTCTCATAAATGGATATTTAATAAAAACCTCTGACCTTCCATTGATAAAGGAAACATAGGCAATTTTATTTTGATCAGGAGACCAGGCAGGTGAAAGTATTGGATAGCGAGATTTTACAACCGGTTGCGGATTATGTCCGTCTGAATCAGAAATTTCAAGTTGATAATAAGTTTGCCCTTTGTTGTCTTCACTTGAAACCGTAACATATGTTAGCCTAGTATCAAAGGAGCCTTTCTGGCCAAGCAAGATATAGTATATTCTGTCGCTTAAATAATGCGCAATTCTTCTAGTGCCGGTATTGTGTATTGCAATCTTTTTTGCGAAGAGCTGTTTTTCAGAATAAACATCGTAAACATAAATAAAGACATTGAATGTCTTTTCGCTAACCTTTTCAACTCTACCAAATACAATGGCATCTTTTTTTTGCTGTTTCCAGTAATTAAAGTCAATTTGGTTTATTATCGGTTTAGAGGTGCTGATAGCATTAAATTGACCAGAACGGTTTAGGTTATCTCTAATAATATTGGCAATGATTGCGCCGCTATCAGCCCCTCCTCCAACTTTAAAGGGGGCAATCACTATGGGGAATGAATCTTCTTGAGTCTTTAAAATATTTACTTCTAAAATGGCGTGAGCAATCGAAGATAATAGAGTTAACAGTAATAGGATAAACTTAATGTAATTCAATTTTTTTCCTCAATCCAGTGCATTTGAATTGCCTCAAGAGCTCTTTCGCCACAGCGAGAGTTACCCTCCTCGAATTCTTCTAATTTAGTTACAAATTGCTGTAAGTCAACAAAATTAATTTTATTTGGGTCAATTTGAGGATGAGTTTCTTCAAGAGCAATAGCTATTTCTAGAGAGTCGGTCCAATTCATAATTAATTAAAGGACTAAATAATTTGTAAACGTCATTTTAATCAATTGAAGCTCAATTTAGTATTGTTTTATTAGTTAATTTCTAGTGGCTGAAATAATATGAGCCAATTCACTTAACTTGTCTAGTACGTTGTTAAGCTGAATAACATTTGAAATCATAATAATCATCTCAATGGATTTCTTTGATTGAGGTTTGTCTTTTTGGACTATGTGTTCAATATTAACCTTTAACTTAGCTAATGCATTGGCTATAGTTGCTAGTGTTCCGCTATGGTTATCAACTAAGCAGCTGACAGAAACCTCAAACAATTCTTTGTCGTCTGCATCCCAGTCAATATCCATCCATTGAGGGCTTTTTTGCTTAATATGCTGCAGGTTAGCGCAGTTTGAACGATGCATTACCATGCCTTTGCTTGTTGTCAATATACCTGTTACTTGGTCGCCAGGAATTGGATAGCAGCAATGCGCAAAGTTTATTGCCATCCCTTTTGTTTTTTGTATTGTGATTGAATTTATGGTTGTTTCACTGATTCCTTGAATTAATTTGTTTACAACTACAGCTACAAAAATTTCTGACAAGCCAACCTTGATATATAGAGCTTTTGGTGTTTTGCAGTAGAGCTCTTTTAAACAGATATTCCATTTTTCTTTAGAAATGTTGGAGATGTCGATTTTATGAAGATTGAGTGCATCTGTAACTAAATGCTTGCCAAGTTTAGCTAATTCTGATTTAGAGTTTTCTTTTAGCTGGGCTTTGATAGCAAATTTAGCCTTAGAAGTGGTTACTATGTCAAGCCAATTAGGGCTAGGCTTGACTAGACGGCTTGTTATAATTTCAACTGTCTGACCGGACATTAATTCCGTATCTAATTCTACTGGATTGCCGTTAATAGTTGCTTTTTGAGTTCTCTTGCCTACATTAGTATGCACAGCGTAAGCAAAATCAAGCACTGTTGATTTTAATGGCAGCTGAATAATTTTTCCTGCAGGAGTAAAAATAAAAACTTCATTAGAGAACAGGTCCGCTTTCGTGCTTTCAAGAAAATCGACTGATGAATCAGAGTTTTGCTGAATATCAAGCAGAGAGCCTAGCCAGCTTTTAGCGAGTTTTTCTGTCGGCTTTTTTGTATTTTTATAGTGCCAATGTGCCGCAATCCCATACTCAGAAATAAAATGCATTTCTTTTGATCGAATTTGCATTTCAATAAACATTTTCCGAGGGCCCAATAAAACGGTATGAATTGACTGATAGCCGTTAGGCTTTGGGGAGGCAATATAGTCTTTAAATTTCAAAGGGATTGGCTTATACAGACTGTGTAGTATGCCCAAAGTCCGATAGCACTGCTGGTTATTTTCAACAATGACACGGAATGCATACATATCAAGAACTTCAGAGAACTTCAATGACTTCATTTTCATTTTGTTGTAAACACTGGTAGGTTGTTTTTGGCGCCCTTCTACGTCGCCATTTATACCTTCAGATTCAAGTCTATTATCAATCTCAGTTTTAATCGTTGAGATCATTTTCTTTTGATTGCCGTATTGGTTCTTGATTTTTCTTTTAAGAACACCATATCTGTAAGGGTGGATTGTTTGAAAACATATATTATCCAATTCAACTCTAATACTGTGAAGACCAAGTCGGCGTGCAATAGGAGCATGAAGTTCAGCAGTTTCTTTAGCTTTTTGCATCCGCTTCTCAGGACTTACTGAGTCAATAGTGCGCATATTGTGTAGCCTGTCGGCTAGCTTAATAACCATTACACGCATATCTTTTGACATTGCAAAAAACAATTTTTGAAAATTACTCGCCTGTTTTTGTGAGCTAGAGGTAAATTCAAGGTTTGTTAAATTGGATACTCCTTCAACTATGTGTGCTACCTGCTCTCCAAAAGTTTCAGATATGTCCTCTTTGGTTACGATTGTATCTTCGATACAGTCATGCAAGATGGCGGCAACGATACAATAATAGTCGAGCTCTAATTCAGCCAATATTAAGGCGACAGCAAGTGGATGGTGTATATAGGGCTCGCCAGATTGCCTATACTGCCCTTCATGGGCAATTTTTGCAACTTTATAAGCTTTCTTTACTAAGTCAATCTCATCTTTAGTAAGATAATTTTCCAATACTTTGGATAGATCGCTAATTAGAGTTTTTTTATGAAAAAACGTAATTGCCATTGCCTAAATAATATTACGATTAAATTGATATTATTATAAGCTTATTGGAATAAATGGTTCTAGATTATACAAAGGTTTCTATAGCTTCTACAGCCTAGTATAATGCATTTATTTAATCAATTTTGAAGTAGTCTTTGCATGAAAAAAACCTTAACAATATCTTTATTATTTCTTATATTCTTGAGTAGCTGCAGTTTATTTACGAAAGATAAAGTCAACCTTGTTGCCGGTGGATTAACGCCCAAAGCTTTATATGAGCTTTCTCAGGAAAGATATGATTCTGGTTCCACAAATCAGGCCATCGAACATCTAGAAACTATAATAGCTGCTTATCCAGGATCGAAATATTCAATACAGGCTCGATTGGATATTGCTTATTATTTGTTTAAACGTAAAGAATATACACGTGCATTACTTGAGTTAAATTCGTTTATTGACCTCTATCCTGTCCACTCTAGCACTCCTTATGCTTATTATTTAAGAGGCAACATTGCTGAAGATCTGTCTAGCTCTATACTAGATGATATAGTAACTGATAGCGCACAAAGAGATATTCAGAGTGTTCATGATGCTTATGGTTACTATAAATTATTGATTGACACATTTCCCGCCTCTAAATATTCTATAGAGGCAAAAGATAAGTTAATTAAACTTAAAAATATTCTAGCAAGGCATGAACTCTATGTGGCTATATATTACACAAAAAATAACACCTTTATAGCAGCTATAAATCGCTGTAAATATTTAATCGAACACTACCCTAATACGCCTTCAATTCCTGATGCTCTTCACCTTATGGCTCTTAATTATGATAAGATTTTAGCCTCAAAACTTGCCCAAGATGCGAGAGCTATATTAACAGCCAGCTACCCTAACTATAGCCCAAGATACAACCTAGATTAATTCTAGTTATAGGTTAAAGATGAATTCAATTGAGCGAATTGTTGCCCTTAAAGTTTCATTGGTTATGGCAACAAGAATGCTGGGCTTGTTTATGCTGTTTCCTGTAATCAGTGTATATGCAAGTAGTGAGTATCAAAACACCACTCCCTTTTTAATTGGCTTAGCGATAGGGATTTATGGCCTTACACAGGCATTTTTTCAAATACCTTTTGGCTATCTATCTGACAGGTTTGGTAGGAAACCTTTACTATATATTGGTCTTTGCTTGTTTTTCTTGGGAAGTATTCTAGCCGCTATTTCTACAGATATTATCTACGTTATTGCAGGTAGAGCTCTTCAGGGCGGTGGAGCAATTTCCGCAGTTTTAATGGCATTATTAGCGGACTCAGTTTCTGAGGAAAATCGCTCAAAAGCGAATGCATTTGTTGGTTTCCAGATCGGTCTTGCGTTTATGCTTTCACTTCTTATTGGTCCAACAATTGCTTCAATGACAGGACTTTCAGGAATTTTTTGGAGTATAGCTCTTCTTTCAGTTATCTCTATGAGTATAGTTGCTAGTTTGCCCCACACTAAGCCGATTAATTATTATCGATTATCGACTCAAGAGTTTAAGAAGATATTGAATCCGAGATTGTTGCGGCTTGATTTTAGTGTATTCACTTTACATTTAATGCTAACCAGTACCTTTATTGTCATGCCATTAATACTAGTTGAAAACAATATTATTAACATAGCGGAAAACTGGAAACTCTACTTGCCCGCTATGGTGATGTCATTTGTAGGAATGGTTCCGTTAATAATTCTTGCAGAAAAATTGCAAAAAACAAAGCTCATCCTGCTTATATCGATTGCTTTATTGATGATTAGTCAATTATTATTTTATGAATTAAAACTGAACTTCAATATATTCCTCGCAGTTCTAACTTTGTTCTTTATTGCATTTAATACGATTGAGGCAATACTCCCTTCTCTTTTATCTAGAACTGCAAGCACTTCAAAGAGGGGTTTAGCGATGGGAGTTTTTTCAACTTCACAATTTCTAGGCACCTTTTTTGGTGGCGCAATTGGAGGTTTGATTTATGACATTTTCAACTTAAATAGTGTATTCTTATTTACCATATTTATGGCAATTATTTGGTGGCTTGTAATGTTAACTTTGCCACAAAACAACAACTCAACGGAGAAATGATTATGGCAGGCATTAATAAAGTTATATTAGTTGGTAACTTAGGCGCAAAGCCTGAAGTTAAATACGCCTCAAACGGCAACGCAATTGCCAATCTCTCTGTCGCGACGAGCGAATCCTGGACAGATAAAAATTCCGGTGAAAAACAAGAAAGAACTGAATGGCATCGGGTAAGTTTATTTGGCAAGTTAGCTGAAATTGCGGGGCAATATTTAGATAAAGGATCTAAGGTTTATGTTGAGGGGAAGCTGCAAACTCGTAAATGGCAGGATCAAAACGGTCAAGACCGTTACACCACCGAGGTAGTGGTAAGCGGTTTTAATGGAACTTTGCAAATGCTTGACAGGAGAGACAATGTAGGATCTAATCCGCCAAGCGCTCCTTCCAACGCAAAAACTGATTCAAAGCCTAGCAAGCCTGAGCCGAGCATTGCTCCGGTAGCCGAAGAAGAGTTCGAAGACGATATACCGTTCTAATCTAATGGTTTTGATTGCAACGTCTAGCTATCTTTATATTGCAATTCTAAAATAACAAATGCAATAGCGTTATTGGTCTCATCAGAGATACTTAGGTGTGCTTTTGCGATATTTTTTTCGACTAAGTATTGCCTTAATTTTTCGCTGGGGATGAAGTACGGTTTGCCATTTTCGTTACTTCTAACCGTCAAATCTTGGAAACTAACCACTCTACCGATTCCAGTACCGAGCGCTTTTGCAAAGGCTTCTTTTGCAGCAAAACGTTTTGCGCAATACGCAGGATTATCCGCCTTGTTAGTAAATAGAGCTTTTTCATGCTCTGTCAAGACCCTTTTTATGAATCCATCGCGATTTTTTTTGAGGATATGAGACACCCTGTCAATATTAACTATATCAGTGCCGATGCCATAAATCATAGATCTCTAAGCCTCCTGAATTAATGCTTTCATTTCGCTAACCGCATTTGCCAAACCTATGAAAACAGATCTAGCGATTATAGAGTGACCTATGTTCAGTTCTACAATTTCATCAATTTCAGCAATCAATTTAGTGTTTAGCATAGTTAATCCATGCCCCGCATTGACCTGTAAACCGAGCCCATGCGCATACATACAAGCTTCCTTGATTTGGCTATATTTATCAGCCTGTTCTCGGACAGTTGTAGCGTCCGCATAGTGGCCTGTATGAATTTCAATGACAGGTGCGCCGCAACTCACTGCAGCATCGATTTGTTTCATATCAGCGTCAATAAATAGCGACGTTCTAATGTTTTCTTCATTTAATTGCTGGCAAATTTCCGTCATGCGAGATATTTGCGAAGACACATCTAAACCACCTTCAGTAGTAAGTTCCTCTCTTTTTTCTGGAACCAGGCAACAGTCTTGAGGCTTGATTTGTCGAGCAATTGAGAGCATTTCGTCAGTTGCAGCCATTTCTAGATTCATTTTTGTTTTGAGGGAGCTACGAATTTCCTCAACATCACTATCCTGAATATGTCTTCTATCTTCACGTAGATGCAGTGTAATACTATCGGCACCACTATTTTCACAAATTAGGGCCGCCTCTAGTGGGCTAGGATAGATAGTTCCTCTTGCCTCCCTTAGTGTGGCAATATGATCAATATTAACGCCTAAATAAATACTCATAATCAATAATTAATTTGCAATAAAAAGTTCTCTACTTTTGAGCGGCTTTGCCCCCAAAAGGGCTTGTAATCTTAGTCGGTTTAATTTTTTCAATACTGACAATTGGACGGGGTTTGGGTTAGAGTCAAGTCGACCATCTAACTGACGTAGTGTTTCGCCGGATATTTTACCATTTTCACTTGCAACTAAGCCTTCACAGTCATCAAACCGATAGCAAAGATTTGGCTCAATTATATTCCCTAGAGAGTCTACATCAAATTCTAATCCATATCCGAGCTCTTCAAGTAAAAGGTTTTCAAACAGCCTCAAAGAGAATTCCTTTTCGGCGCTAGCTTTGTCGCCAATATTATCAATAAAGATGTAATATTCATCGAACAGTTTTTGGTGTGCTTCGTTATCTGGCAATAACCGCGACAACAGTTCATTAACGTAGAGACCTAATACAAGGTCGTTACCTATAAGACGTCTAGGTTTATCGCTGATCTCCCAATGCGCCAGAGATTTAAGTTCTCCTCTCCCTTTGTAGGTAATATTGAGGCGTTGAAACATCTGAAAAGAGGTTTTGTTTTTTCTCGCGCTACGAGCAATCAATCTTGTTTTCCCGAAATCACGAACTATAAAATCTAGCAATAGTGAGTTACCCTGAAATGTTCTTCGATGAATTAAAAAGGCTGGTGTCAATTCAATATTAGTCATAACCCAAAGAAGCTAAAGCCCTTTTGTCATCTGACCAGCCCTGCTTAACTTTAACCCATAGTTCCAAAAAAACTTTACTTTCCAAAAAACCTTCTATGCTTAGTCGCGATTCTTCGCCGATTTTTTTTAGCATCTTGCCTTGATGACCAATGACGATACTTTTTTGTGATGCCTTGTCAACAAAGATTTTGGCAGCGATTCGATACATTTTGCCATCCAAATCGAACTTTTCAATCTCAACAGTCAATTCATAGGGTATCTCGCTAGAGAGGTTTCTCATTAATTTTTCGCGAATAAATTCAGCAACAATAAAGCGCTCAGAACGGTCAGTTACATAATCCTTTTCGTAGAGTGCATTTTGCTCAGGCAGGTATTGCAGTATTAACTTTTTTAAAGTCTTTGTGTCTGAAAGTTGAAATGCTGAGAGCGGGAACACTTCATTTACTTTGACTTTTTCATTTATCTTCTCTAGATAAGGCAAAACAAGATCGTTGCTATTTAGTTTATCAATTTTATTTACACAAAGAATAACTGGAATGTCGACTTTATTGACATGCTCTAGCACTCGTTCATCTTCCTTAGTCCATTTCCCAATCTCGATTAGCCACAGTATTATATCTACCTCAGCAAAACTTGAGCTTGCAGCCCTATTCATATATGAATTGATTGCTTTTTTGTTTCCAACATGGATGCCTGGAGTGTCAACAAAAATCATTTGATACTTTTGGTGAGTGTCTATAGCATTGATTCGGTGTCTAGTTGTTTGAGGTCGATGCGAAGTGATAGACACTTTTTGTCCCACCAATTCATTGATAAGGGTTGACTTGCCAACATTAGGTCGACCAACTACAGCTATAAAGCCAGACTGAAAGTTCATAACATTGACAGTTTTTCTAGAAGGGTTTCGGCGCAAGCTTGTTCCGCCCTTTTAATGCTTTTTGCACTTTTTTCTACTTGCATGTTTTCATTGCTCAATGTGCAACGTACACAGAAAACAGCGTTGTGGTCTTTACCGCTAGTTTCAATTAAGTCATATTGTGGCAGGTCAGAGCTTATCTTTTGCAAAGCTTCCTGTAACTGAGTCTTAAAATCCTTATGTGATTCTGCAGGATTGGCCTGGTCTAGCAATTCTTTGTACAGCCTCAATATCACTCTATTAACGGTCAAATAGTCAGAATCGAGAAAAATAGCCCCTAAAATAGCCTCAAAGGCATCTGCCTGTATTGATTCTCTGCGAAAACCGCCACTTTTAAGCTCTCCCTGCCCTAATATTAGTTGTCCAGAAAGCTTAATTTCTTTTGCTAGTTGTGCAAGAGTCTGGCCTCTAACGAGATGAGACCGGAGGCGAGATAACTGGCCTTCATCAATCGAAGGGAAGCGTTGGTATAGCTCTCTCGAAATAATTGAGCCTAGGACACTGTCACCCAAAAATTCCAGCCTTTCATTGTTTTGCTTGCCAACACTCCTATGAGTTAAGGCTTGCTTAAGTAAGCTGATATCGTTGAACTTATAGTCAATGTTTTTTTGCAGCTTTTCCATAAAATATTGTTTCGATTTAGACTGCAACAGGAGCAGGAATTGGCGCATCATGGATATAATTAGAGAATTCGAAGTCATCAAAATTGTAGTCAAAGATGCTTTCGGCTTTTCTTTTAATTACTAGTTCTGGTAGAGCTTTTGGGCTTCGGTTTAGTTGTTCATCGACTTGAGTAAAATGGTTAGAATAAATATGACAATCTCCACCACTCCAGACAAAATCACCAACATCAAGATTGCATTGCTGTGCAACCATATGTGTAAGTAGCGCATATGAGGCGATATTGAATGGGACTCCAAGAAAAATATCAGCACTACGCTGATAAAGTTGACAAGATAGGCGGTTATTTACAACATAGAACTGAAAAAGTGCATGGCAAGGCTGTAAAGCCATATTTGATAGCTCGCCTACATTCCAGCTAGAAACAATAATTCTTCTAGAGTCGGGTGAATTATTGATTAACCTGATTGCTTCAGAAATTTGATCAATATCTTTGCCATCAGAGCCCTTCCAGCGACGCCACTGCGCACCATATACAGGGCCTAATTCGCCATTCTCATCGGCCCACTCGTTCCAGATATTGACATTATTGTCGTTAAGATATTTAATATTGGTATCGCCATCTAGAAACCACAACAGCTCATGAACAACTGAAGGTAAATGTATGCGTTTAGTTGTTACTAATGGAAAGCCGTCATTCAAATTAAAGCGCATCTGGTGCCCGAAATGACTCAATGTACCGGTAGAGGTTCTGTCGGTTTTAACGGCTCCGTTATCTCTGACAAGGCGTAAAAAGTCTAAATACTGTTTCATAATTGTTTTCCTATAAGTTGTGCTTTATAAAATAAAAATACTCCAATAATGATCATTGGCAAGCTCAATAATTGACCCATAGTTAGCCATTCAAAGGCTAAATATCCTAGCTGGGCATCCGGCATTCTAATAAATTCAATTATAAATCTAAAGAGACCATAAAGTATCAAGAATAAGGACGATGGAGTCATCAATGGTCGCGATTTATTAGTAAACAGCCATAAAATCGCAAAAAGCAATATACCCTCCAGAAGCGCCTCAAAAAGTTGAGTTGGATAGCGATATGCCCACTCGCCAAGATGATCAGGCGAATATACTCCCCAATAGCTACTAGTAGTCTTACCCCATAGCTCACCATTGATATAGTTTCCAATCCTGCCAAAAAACAGACCTAGTGGCACCAATGGCGCTATAAAGTCAGTCGTTTGAAAAAATGTTTTACCGGTTTTGCGATTCAATAACATCATTGAAAGTAATACCCCAATGAAGCCACCATGAAAAGACATGCCGCCATTTTGAAAACTTAAAAATATTAATGGGTTATCTATAAAACTAGGCAAACTATAAAACATTAGATAGCCAAAACGTCCACCTATTACAGCGCCTAAAGCGCCATAAAAGATAAGATCATCAATCTCTTTATTGGTAAATAAGTGAGTTTTTTTAATTCTTAGTTTAGCCAATAAATAGGCCGATATAAATGCCAACAGATACATCACGCCATACCAATAGATTTTTACAAAACCTAAATCAAAGATGACAGGGTCAATGCTAATGTAATTCATAATTTATGTATGAGAAATTATAAGGTAGAACTAGCTATTCAATAAACCAAAGTAAATGAAAAAATGAATTAATATTAGTAATGAAGAAACACTTATTGAGAGTTATATTTAGTAATGTTTTTTAGCTAAATCTGATTGAGCCAGTGATTTAGTCTACTTCTTTGTTGTTGAGGCTTAGTTCCAACATACTCATTTTGTAAGTAATCTTCTACTAATTCTCTATATGTAGTCTTGTTATTTAAATTACCTAAGAAGAGATAGCTTTTTCTATTCCCCTCTAGATTAAGAATAAACTGCTTTGCTTCATTTTTTCTGGAAAAGGTTTTAGTTATGACGGGCAAACCTTTCTTACGGATTAATACTCGGTATGAGATACCCTTCTTGTTATTAACTTTTTGTATTGTTGCCATATGAAATCTCCATGTAATTGTACGAAAAATGTATGAAATACAAGATTTCAATATGAAAACAACTTAGTAAGAAATTG
>Ga0208274_1000299_pt1 | contig 26661 bp, 17 predicted proteins | sample ETNtaG_22_FD_185755 | JGI IMG/M metagenome (GOLD analysis project Ga0208274, IMG submission 185755) | Marine microbial and viral communities from oxygen minimum zone, Eastern Pacific Ocean - ETNP201306SV43 (SPAdes) (version 2) | ecosystem: Environmental > Aquatic > Marine > Oceanic ... | reverse complement strand
ATTCAAACAGGGGAGTAGAAAACTGTTCCCCCGTTACAACCAGAGAATCTATTCTCAAATCACTATTACCTTTATTATAAATACGTAGCTTCATCAACTCATCAAAAAAGACATGTACATTTCCAAAATCAACGATTGAGTCAACTATTGCTATGGTAGGCTTAAGCGCTTCACCCTTCAATTTTATCTTAAGATCACCCTTACTAAAGTCATTATGCTTTGCTGTGTACTCCCCTTCATATACAAAAGGCTCTTCAGGAACGAACTGAATCCCTACACGGATAGTATCTCTGGGTGCAACTTTAAATTCAGAAGCACCAGCATTAAATGCAGACGTATCTACTTTAGCGTTGAAAAAACGGAGGGTGTCTGTTCCTGAATTGATTACATCAAAGCCTTTCACACTATAGCTATCTCTGAAAACACGACCAAAGTCAAGAGAATCAACACTAACGGACATTATGGGCTCGCGTGCACGATTCGTTACAATAATATCATCTGGATCCAGGGAAGCATAAAGTGAATCATCTGATACCGGCTTTCGAGTTAATATTTTATAAGTTCTGTCACCATCAATAATTGAATCATTCAAACCGGTAACCATCACTTTTTGAAATGTGCCCCAATTTGCGGAAGTAAAAACAAGTGAATCAGCTGAGAGGCTCCCTTCCTTTTCCTTCGACTTTTCTAGAGGAATTGTGAGCTTGGCAATAGGCTCAGAATTAAGTTTAACACTGAATGAATCTTTTTCCCCTGCCTCCGTTGTCACAAGCCCCCCTGCTGGGCTCAGCGTGAAACCAGCTTTGTCACTATCATCTTTATTTACAAGCTGAACATCATCCGGATCTATTCCGTTATAACGGTCGTCATCGGAAACGACCCCGGAGATCTCGATTTCATAAGGCACATCGCCGTCATCAATGTCATCATTCTGGCCAACAATCTCAACCTCTTCAATTTCAGTCCAAAATGTGGTACTGAATGTAATTGTTGATTCAGAGGCTTTTCCTTCCGATTCATCTTTACTCTTTATATCAACAATAACGTTGGAGGTCGGCTCCTTGCCCAGCGTAAGTGTAAAAGTTGTCTTTCCACCTGCTTCAGTGGTATATGCAACAGACGGTTGTGAAATAATAATCTCCGGCGTTTCCTCCATAGAAAATATTGCACTGGCTGCATTAATAGCATTGTCGACATCATCCTCCACTTTGGCTTTAATCCCTACATAAACTGTCTGCCTGGTCGAGAAATTAGAATTAGGATTAACCGTAATCTCAGTCTTGGGGGTGTTTACCGTTGCATCAAAAGGAATATCGGCTCCATTATGGTCTGTATCTTTGAATACAATAAGCGTGTCAACATTATCATTGGTCAAATCTGAATTATCCAAAAGCCGGACAGATTCATTAAAGATTATTTTTATATCGGTTGTGACACTAACCCCGGTATCTCCATCAGCCGGATTGAAAGTGACGGTTGGTGGTTTGGCATCTTCGGTGGTGAATTGGGCGCTGGCCGCGACAATCGCATTATTTGAAAAATCTTCAACGGTCGCACCAATAGAAATTTTATACAACTGCTCGCTTAGTAAAAGAGCCTGAGGAGTAAGTGTCACCTTTATGTTATCCGTACTTACGGCAGCATCAATATTTACTTTCTCCAGCCCCGATGCTAAAACCTTTTCTAGTGCAATAAGGGGCTCAATGTTGGCATTGGTCATGGCATCATCATTAACCAATCGAACAGGTTCGCTAAAAGTCAATACAATTGTAGTGTCCACAGTGATGTTTGTTGCTCCATCAATTGGACTAAAGGCAACTGCAGGTGCTTCCGAATCAACAGTTATGAACGTACTGCTCGATGCAAGAATGGCATTGTTTTTAATATCTTCAACGGTTGCACCAATGGCAGCATAATATGTCGTCTTACTTCCTAGTAAGGCCGTTGGATCTACATAGATTGTATCCATGGTGGCACTGACAGTGGCGCCAAAAGGGACAGCTACTCCATTAGCATCATTTAACTTCAATGTAATTAAACCGCCGACATTTAAATTTGTAAGTTCTGAGTCATCATCTGCTTTTCGAACCGGGTCATCAAACGCAAGTGATATAGTTTTTGCAATAGCAACATCTGTAGATCCATTAACAGGATCCCAGGTTACAACAGGAGCAATCACATCCGATGTTTTAAAAGTAGCACATTGCTGGATTGATTCGTTTCCGTGTTCATCTTCCACAGGATCAACGCACATGAAAACATCTATTTCGCTGGCAAAATTTGCATCTGGTTGAAGTGTTATGACTGTTTTTGCGGCATTTATTGTTACACTTCCCAAAGCAATGTCAGCACCAGTTGCATCTGTGCCTTCCTTAAACGTGATAAGTGCCTCAACATTAGCATCGGTCACATCTGTAGCATCAGTGTTGAGCACTGGCTCACTGAATGTTATCGTTGGAACCGTATTAATAGGGACATTTGGTGCATTATCTACAGGAAAAAATGTTACAGAAGGTCCTAGGATGTCTTCAACAGTGAATATGGCTGAGGCCAGATCAACTGCGTTATCAGCATCATCTTCCACTACCTTATCATTAATGGCAACATAAACTTTCTGTTCACTATCAAAGTCGTTGGTGGGGTCCACGGTGATGACTTTCTTAGCAGCATCAATGGTTGCATCAAAGGAAATATTATTTCCGCTTGCATCATTCTTTTTCAATGTAATATGACCGTCCACATTGGTATCTGTAAGTGCCGTATCTGCCGTATCGCGTATAGCTTCGCTGAAAGTTAGTTTAATCGTCTTGCTCACCACTACGTCTGTTACACTGTCAGCGGGATCGAAGGTTACCGTGGGGGATTCTGCATCGGCAGTGGTAAAGGTGGAATTTTCTGGATTAATTGCGTTGTCGTCGTAATCTTCCACACCGGCCCAGATAGCAACATAAACTTGCGATTTACTTTTGAGGTTGTTAGTGGGGTCTACATAGATAGTATCCTCGTTGACATGGATGGTTGCATCAAATAAAATATTAGGACCGCTACTGCTGTTTTCTTTTAAGGTGATAAAATTATCAATGTTGGTATCATCTAAAGGATCATCATCAACCCTTCTTAACGCTTCTGAAGAAGTAAGCTTAATTATTTTCTCTACAGGTACATCTATTGCCAAATCAGCTGGATCGATGGTTATGGTAGGTGCCGCAATATCCTCCGCGGTAAAGGTAGCACACGTTTGTGAGGTTGCATTACCACTTTCGTCTTCCACAGGATCAATACAATAATAAATAACCTGTTCACTGGTAAAATTGTTATCAGGAGCAACAGTTATTTTCTTCCGAGATAATTTTACTTCCGCATCAAATGGAAGGGAAGCCCCATTGATATCATCTATTTTTAAAGTAATCAATGCGTCAACATTGGTATCATCCAGAGCACTATCATCAGTTTTTCGGACAGGTTCACTTAAGCTTATAATAAGGCCTGATGCGATGGGTACATCAGCTTCTCCATTAGATGGGCTTAAAGTGACAACGGGTGGAGATACATCTTCAGTATCGAAAGTGACACAGGTTTGGGGAATGGCGTTATCACTGAAATCTTCTATTTGATCATCAATACAAGCATAAATACTCTTTTCTCCTTCAAAATCGGTGTCTGGATCTACGGTAATGACATTTGTAGCAGCATCAATAGTTGCATCAAAGGGAATATCAGCTCCGCTTGCATCGTCCTCTTTCAATGTAATATGACCGTCAACATTGGTATCATCCAGAGCACTATCATCAGTTTTTCGGACAGCTTCGTTAAAAGTAATGGTTATGTCAGAAGCTAGAGAGACACCTGTTTCAAGATCTCCGGGGTTAAAAGTAACCGTAGGCGCCGCCGCATCTTTAACAGTAAAGGTAATATTTTCGGCTGCCACCGGATTGTTGTAATCATCTTCTACCATATTCGCCTTTATGGCAACATAGACCACTTGTATACTGGGAAAATTATCGTGGTTGATAGTGATCCGATTGTTTACCCCGTCCCAGGTGGCATTAACACCTGTTGCCGCCGGGGCCCCACTGGCATCATCTTGTTTAAATTCAAACATGGTAGCTACATCAACATTAGTAATAGGGGTGTCATCAATCTTTCTAACATCATGACTGAAGGTTATTGTCACAGCCTTATCAAGATCTACACCCGTGACTCCATTAGCCGGATCGAAGGTGACAGTAGGAGGATCCGTATCAAGATTGATATTCTTGTTTGCGCCCAGGGATTCGGGGTCGCCCGGATTGGCCAGAACGAAAGAGGCGTCGTTTTCACCAGCATCTTTAACTGTTCCACTATTAAGAACAAGAGACGAAGAGTTTTCATAATCCAAATCACTAGAAGAATGATCCGCTGCTACCGTATAATTGAAGGTTAGGGTATTTGTACCAGTCCCGCTTGCGTAGTCTATTACAGCATTTGGAGTGGTTCCGGTATCTAAAGTAAGCTTCAAATCTGGAGCAGTCTCTTCAACATAAACTTTGAACAAAAATTCTCGATCATTACTGTTTGATGATTTTCCTCCCGCATAGGCGTTAGAGTTAAAATACCTTACCCATGAACGTTCACTTTCGGCAGTATTGACCTCCCATGTATACTGTTGTCCCGAAGTGACAGTGACTGGAGAACTGAGCACATATGTTTTCCAGGTGTTGTCTTTATTCAAAAATGTTACAGGCTGACTGTGGAGTTCGGTACCGCTGTTGCCTTCCCCTTGATAGATCTTCAGTGTACCGGTAGCTGAACGACTATATGCTTGGTTATTTCCAAGAGGGGATTGCAACTCCAGATCAATTATTCTTATTTTTCCACTATTCTCAGCTGTAAATGATTGCCAATGGGTGGTACCACTTACATGGCCAGAGTTAGTTGTCCAGTTCGCATCCAGAGTTAATGGCCCCATAACGGTGACATTATTGTCGAATTCTACCGTAACAGGGATCAATTCTCCCGGCCCATAGGTACCATCTAACTTTGTGGATGAAACATTAGTCACCGCAGGAACCGTCGTATCGATCACCAAGGCTTTCTTGCCAGCCAGGGAATTAGCATGGCCAGGAGCTGGAAGCGTTAGATCTACTTCCGAACCAAAGGATTTTATGGTGCCAGTAAGAGCTGTTGTAGAGGCTATATCAAGACCAGGACTGTTATGTCCAGCTTCCACAGTATAATGGAATGTCATAATGGAATCTTTAATTGAGGTTCTATTTATGGTTTTAGTTGCTGCACCTCCCACATTTAATGTTAATTGAGGTGTTCCTGTCTCATCGATGGGAGACCTACTAAAATGAACCTCGACAGGAATAATTTCACCCACACCATAAGTACCGTTCAGTTGTTCAGAGCTAATAAATTTTACAGTGGGAGTCGTATTATCTATTTGTTGCTCAAGCCAAAACAGGCGATGTGTTGATTCTTGTGAGCCAGCTACAATATCTATATCTGTATCCCCACCATTATCCGGATCTAAATTTGCCGCCTTTACTGCATTTATATATGGGTGTTCCTTCGGGGAAGTCCATATTGTGATTTGATCGAAATTGTAAGAGCCCTTGTTCAACAAAATTGCTATTTTCTTACCATGGAACTGAGGTCCAACAATAAAATCTATTCCACCCTGCTGATCTATATCATAAGGATGGAAAGCTTTAACATACCATCCTCCTCCGGTTAATGAGATTTGATGAACAGTATTAGTTGGGAATCCTTGGTTCTCCCATATATATATTTGACTGTAGTTGTTTGCTGAAACGATATCTATATCTGAATCACCATCAAAATCAATCCCGGTCATATTTTGAATCCATGTGGTTCCTGTTTGGATTACGTGTGTAGAAAAATCTGTCGGACCGGAAACTCCCTTTTCAAAAATAATTAAATCACCGTTTCCGGACGCAATATCTACGAGATTATCACTTGTAAGCTTAGCGGCAAAAACCGCTTCATCAGCACTGGAACCCAAAACAACTTGATGTTCCGTCCAGGTGGGGGAGGCTCCGCCTGAGCTTTCATACCACGCGATCTTTCCGTCCGAGGTAGATGCGGAGAATACATCTATATCTCCATCTGCGTCCATATCTGCAGCATGTACAGATTTAGCATAATCAGCACTATCGCTGATCATATGAGTAGTCCAGGTGGGGGAGGCTCCGCCTGAGCTTTCATACCAGTTAATCCTGTCGTTACTTTGCGATGCAGAAAGGATATCAATATCATTGTCGCCATTAATATCAATGGCAAAAACTTTTCTGGTACCGCTAACATCATTGCTTTGTGTAACCTCGTAGCGTGTAAAATTCCCAGCCCCATCGTTTTTAAACCATAGAACCCTTTGATCGTGGCCTGTAACAATATCCATTTTCCCATCAGCATTAATATCTTCAAGTACGAGATCATACACATTTCCCCCATTCCCGACATCGATGTCATGTTTTTTAAACTTCATCTGTGCCGTTAAAATTGAGGGCAAAATAACTAAGATGCCCAAAATCAGATTTAAAAACCGGTAATTCATCTGTTTTCTGCTGTTACGGTACCTCCGGATAATCAGGCGGATAACCCAGGTCTTGTTCGGCAGACCAGGCATAAAGACCTCCCCCAACTAATAAGAAGCCAGTAAGTATGAATATTGATTCAAACCCGGAGTCCAGGAGAAAGAAAAGGGAGTTTTTTAAATCTTTGGATAAATCCGATACAAACCCTCTATCAAAACGATCCCTGGGTAGTTTGGAACCCACAACATGCCAGGTCAAAACACGCGTTGCCTGAGCAACATCTTCGGGAGTACCAGTTAATTTTAGGGTTGTTCTGTTCTTTGCTTTAAGATAACGCTTATTGATTTTCTGGTTTAAGTTGGAATAGATATTTTTGTAATCCACCTCAACTCTATACAATCTGAATTCAAAATTATAAGTCATGCCTGATCTATTGATATTCCATAATAGAACATCAGAATCCTGTACATGAACACCACTTCCTGAAGAAAGAGTATCTACAGCTGATCGCCAAAGATTTGTAGCAATTCTTCCAACACCTGATCCCGCACTACTTTTATAGCTATACGACAGTTTACCTGAAGCCTCCCTGTTAATTTTATACAGTTCCATAGCAATCAACTCTTCCTCTATCATTAATGTGATTGCATCTTCCTCAATGCCAACCATACCTGAAGAGCCGCCGGAGATAACAGCAATTCTCCTGGATTCAGCCCCTTGGGAAACAGCTATTTGAAATAGAAAAACAAATAGAATAAAAAACCTAGATTTCCACATTTGTACAATCAATTATTGTTTGAATAAATTGCTGATTTGACGAATTAATTCTTCCATGCTTCAAAGAATTTTAACATGAATATCATCAACTGTATCTACGGCATTACTACGCATATAAGCGCACCGCCACGTAAATCGCGTGGTATCATATTCAGAAAAAATGTGATTCAGAGCATATATGTACATATTCAAGCGGAAGTAACTTGGAAAAAAATAAAATTAGTTAATGATCTAAGTTCTTCCAATACTGGTAACGGCACCCCATAAACCTCCCGAATATGTGTGAATTACGTCATTTGCGTGGTAATGCCGTAGCGTTACCCCGGTTTATCCACCATAATATTGATTAAGGAAAAGTGAGGAAATAATGCAACAAGAGTGGAACGAAAGAAGAGACACAACTGACAGGCGTTATTCCAATGACCGCCGTGCTGGAATTGATCGTCGTTTAGGGGAAGATCGTCGTAAAACAAATATACCGGTAGAAATAGATAATCGTAAAAGTTCGGATCGCCGGAAAGGTACAACCAGAAGAAAGGGTACAGACCAACGTGGGGGCCTAGAAAGGCGTTTATTAGTTCCACGCAATGACAAAAAAATAGGCAAAGTGATTCTTGGCGGAATCATTATGGCCGCTCTTGCACTAAGCCTCCTTTATTACGATAAAGATATCGCCACAGAAGCTCTTTCTGGAACAATTGCAGGAATGGAAACGCAACAATTGAAAATTCTGGGTGGTAAAAATACAAATCTAAAAAAATTGCTTTCCGAAGGCCCGGTGTTATTGGATTTCTGGGCTACATGGTGTGGACCATGCCTCAAAGAGATGGTGCACCTACAAAGGTTCCATGAAAAATATAAGGGCTATGGCCTTACCATTCTCACCGTCAATCAGGATTCTCCAAAAAGCATCTCTAAAGTAAGGTCTGTTTTAAAATCGAAAAAATTTTCCTTTATGGTTGCCCTGGACCCCAACGGCAAAATTGCCAAAAGGCTCAATGCCCAACTGATGCCTACGACAATCCTTCTTGATATGGATGGTGTAATCCGCTGGATGCATCAGGGCTACCTTCCCGGAGACGAAATTGAGATCGAATCTAGAATCCAGGCCCTAATTGGATATCAAGAACCGACGCCCATTACATCTTAATCCAGTTAATTTGATGCCGCTCCTTTTAGCTTCAGGTTTTTTGACCTCTTTTCTTCCTGGTCAAGCATCTATTTCTGGTAGCATCACATCTAAATATGCAGATAGCGCCAATGATTTCAATTTTTCTGAGCACCTTTTGGAAGGTAGAATAAATATGGGCCAATGGTCAGCCTGGACTCAACTTGAGTTCAGCGATCCACCTGAGCTTGGTGTCAACTATAGTGGCCTTAGAAAATTTCGCCTGGAATATTTTCACAATAACCTGAGTCTTGAATTTGGTGATGTTTACACTATATGGGGGCGTGGCTTACTTCTAAACCAGATTGACGATCAGGCAATAGACCTGGATACAGGCGTACGAGGTCTCCATATAAACTATATGCATGATATTTTCAACTTGAATGTATTAGCTGGAAAACTGAATAGTTGGAAAAGCTCCACCATGGTTGATGATTTTAGTGATCGCATTCCAAACTATGAAACTGATCACCTTCTTTCCGGCGCTAACCTGGAAACAGAAAAGTTCGGCCCAAGGCTGGGTATATCCTATCTTGAGTCAAGGGAAGATCATTATATCCCTTACGACAGGTCAGGTAACCCGGTCAATTTGGACTTGAAACACCGATATGCCGGTACTTATGCCGAATACAGCCATGATCTTTTTGACGCGTTTGTTGAGGCAGTATACAGGAGTTCGGTGGATATGGGGCCAGGAACATATCTCTCAGATGGAAAAGGTGTTTATGCCGGTATTGGAACATACCTGGGGGAATGGTCAGCAGTCATTGATTACAAGAATTACGATTTCAAACGTCTTCCCCCAGATAAGAATTTTGACTTTGTGAACAACTATGATATTTCCATGGATTTTCAGCGCCCCCCTACCGGTGTATATGAGCACACATCACGTCTCATTGGCAGGATAATTCATGAACTGGACCCGAATGATGAAGTGGGCACCCAGATCTACATTACAGGTCCTGTAAAGGAATGGTTCAACCTTTCATTAAACCATTCCAGAGCAAGCCGTCACGATATCCTTTCCATGAATGAGGATTTCAAATGGAATCCTCAAACAGATAATCGATTTCTCTCAACTGATTCACCGTTTGCTGATTATTTCACAGATACCTTCGTTCAGATAGAAGGCGCACTTTTTAGCGATAAACTACAGTTCAAAGTGGGGTTGGATCAGCTTGAAGATGTCCGGTCAATAATTACAAACTTTACCATACCCGACTTTACAACAAAGTCATACGAATATGTCTCAGCCCAAACCTTCCCACTTGATTTAAATCTGCATCTCCCCTCCCGTTTCAGCCTACAGCTTAAAACTGAATATCAGGCCATAAAAAAGGGTTATATGAATGACTTTGGTGAAGGATGGGAATTCCGATCTCTCTATCCTGTGGACACCAAATACAATACCATTGTTTCCCTTGGTGTTGCCCGTTCTCCCAAATGGTCCATCGCTTTTTCTCTAGATCGGACCTCACAGGAATGGGATAAGAAGAATTGGGTATGGGGACCTAAAGAGTGGAGATCTATAGAGATTCTATACAATTTGAACGAAAGTACACGGTTATCAGTCATGAGTGGATCTCAGCAAGGAGGCCTCTTGTGTAGTAATGGAGTTTGCAGATACGTTCAAGATTTTGATGACGGTTACAAGGTCAATGTTAGCTGGGTTTTCTAACTATTACATTCATTGAAAAAAATCTTTATCACATAGATTGGGCTGTGTCGATAAAATTATTATCAACTAGGGAATCATGAAAAAAACATCAAAATACCTTTTCCTCTCACTTGTCATTCTTCTCCCCTTTTCCAGCCAGGCCGCCAAAAAAGCTGCTGTACTGGAAAAACTTACATCCTTTTACTGAGGCTACTGTAAAGTAGCCGGGAGTCTCCTGGAAGAGTGGGCAGATCCAAATTTCGTTGCTGAAACTGGTACACATGTTTATGGTGATGGGGCCAATGGAATACGTGGTGGCAACAGAATGGGTTATGTAGGTGATGATGTAATGAAGAACTGGATTCAAATTAATTATCATACAGGGAGCGGCTCGTTTGCTGATAAAATGGCACAAAGCTGGCAAGTTCATCAAGACAACTGCACCAATCCTCCTGTTGATGATCGCTGGTACAATGATAAAACTGAACCGTATCTTCAATGGTTTGGTGGGATACCGGCTTGGAAAACAAATGGTGAGAGCCCGAATGATGAGATGTCTGACCTCAACAATGACTTTCTAAATACAGGAAAAGCAGCTGATGATTTTGATCAGGGTTACTATGCTCTCGTATCTATAGCAAAACGCCATCAAGCTGAGGAAACACCCATCACCTTGTCACTGGATGGCACATCGTTTGTTGACAAAACCGCATCTGTAAATCTGAGCGTAACCAGCACAGATGATCTTTCGGCGAAAAACCTGCGTCTTTATGTGGGCGTAACGATGGATTCCGTTGAGTATCAATACGGACAGTATTTGGACTGGAGAGTATGGAATCACCACAACAATATCTTCATCGGCTGGATTGGAGATAAAACTTCTGATTGCAAGGCAGGTTGCGAAAACGGGCAGGAAATCACTTTGGCAAAAGATACCCCCGTTGATCGTACCTATTCCTGGACCTTGGAGGACGCTCCCTCTGAATTGTCCTGGGATCCAAAAAACATGGTTATTTTTGCCTTTATTCAAGATTTTACGGCTCTCGATGCAGGTCTAACAAATGAACCCTCAATCCTTCAGGCTGTAAAAATGGTAAGAAGAGATGCAGGAATAGATAAGTCGGCACCGGCCTTAACGTTCAATCCTGCCAATAATGAATTAGGCGTTGGTGTGGACAGTGATATTACAATTACCTTTGACGAAAAGATCCGTAATGTGGATAACTCTGCTTTGGATAACACCAATGTGGACGGCCTTATCACGCTGAAGAAAAATGATGCTACCGGGGACGACATTGCCTTCGATGCATCCATCAACAGCGACAATACTCTTATTACCATCAACCCCACTAATGATTTTAGTGCTGAGCTGAGGGTCTATGTTGCCATAGGCGCCACAGTGGAGGATGAGGCTGATAATGCCATCCAACCAGTAAATATTACATTTACCACGGTGGACAACACGGCTCCTACAGCTACCATCGATCCGGTGGATGCCGCAACAGGGATCGCGCCCAGTTCTAACATAACGATCTCTTTGAGTGAACCTGGGCGAAAAACAGATGACTCAGCTCTTGATAGTTCAGTAGTTACCTTGAAAAAAACCGATACCAATGGTGACACCATCGCTTTCACAACTTCTATCGATGCCGCCCAAAAGGTTATTACCGTAACACCCAGCAGCGGTCTTGGGAGCTCACAAACAGTTTATGTCTGTGTCAATGGTGTTGAAGACAATTCAAACAACGCTCTTGCCGAAACCTGCGCCACATTTACAACTGCCGACGCCGACGCTCCCACCGTGAACATGAATCCTAATGATGGAGCAACAGATGTGGCAGTGGACACCAAGGTCACACTCACCTTCAGTGAATCCGTCCGAAACTTGGATGACAGTGCATTGGACGACACCAATGTGGACGCTCGTATTACATTTAAATATGAAGATGCCAATGGTTCTGACATCCCCTTTGACGCCACCATAGACTCCGATAAGAAGACCGTAACTCTTGCCCCTGTTAGCAACCTTGATAATGAAAAACAGGTTTATGTAGCCATAGGCGCCACGGTGGAAGATGCCTCAGATAATTCAGTCTCGGCAACCAGTGCCACATTCACAACTGTCGCAGCTGGGAGCACTCCTGTTATCTCAGCCGTAAAAGATACTTCGTTTTCTGAAGACAGGTACGGTACTGTAAATGTCATCGTTACGGACAGTAATGGTGACAAGATAACATTTTCAGTCTCTGCCGATACATCCGCTGTTAAAACCACCGTGAAAGAGAGTAATTCCATATCCGCCACACAGTGGCTTGCAAAAATCGAGCTCAAACCTGAAAATAACTGGAACGGAGAATCCTTGATTACCGTTTACGCTGATGATGGAACCCTAAAGGTTAGTAGCAACTTCAAATTAACAGTAAATGCTGTAGATGATGCACCATCATTATTCGAACTCAAAGACCCGATGGATTACGCTATAATAAAAATTACAGATCAAACATACAACGACACTCTGGTCTTTAAATGGGAGGCTTCCACAGATGCCGAAGGTGATACCATCACTTATAAGTTCAGTGGACGTTGGGGCCTATCTGCCTTGGAGGTTCCTTCTGTAAAAAATGCAACAGAGACCAAAATAGCGTATGCTGATATTTATGCTTCAATGGATCAGAGCGCTCTTAGCCATTGGACTGATGAATCGGAGATTACAGGAGAATGGGGTATATCAGCCTGTGCAGGTATGTACTGCGTACCACCATCCAATGGACCTTTCACAATGACAATAAAAGAAAATGTTCTTTCGTTAAATGGTGACAGACAGCTACCCTCTGCATTTAATCTCCAACAAAACTACCCGAACCCTTTCAACCCAGTGACTTCAATCAATTACCAGCTGGCTAGCGACACTCATGTCACATTGACCGTGTATGACATCATGGGACAAAAAATCCGTACTGTCGTCAGTGAAGATCAATCTGCGGGTTTTCGTTCAGTTGTTTGGAATGGAAAAGATAATTATAACAATCCTGTGAGTTCAGGAGTGTATTTTTATCGGCTTCATGCAGGTAATTATATCCAAACGCGAAAAATGATCCTAATGCGATAAGCCCTGATACTTTAATGAAAGTGATACCCTTGATATCAAAAAGTCATTTTTCTTCATCTCTCCTGGCCCTGGTTATCCTAGCCTCGACTCTTGGTGCATCTTCGAAGAAAAATGTTCTCGGTGAACTGTTAACGGCCAGTAACTGTTCCGGATGCCCTATTGCCAACCGGGCGTTGGACCATTATCTCGATCCTACACACAGTGACTACGTTGGTGATGACTTGGCTAACAACTGGATACTGATTCGTTTTCACTCAAATGATATTGGTTGGGGCGATCCTATGTATCATGCCATTGGATCTCCCGATTATGCTTCAAACTGTGACGAAGACCCTGTATGTTATCGATTCGGGGGCAATTCGAGCAGTGATGCCCCTTACAACCCAAGCTTTTTACCCACCCTGTATATTAATGGTGTGGTTTCTACAACTGCTGAAGCGTTCAAGACAGACGCCACAGCTGTGCGTTCCTCGGAAACCTCCGTTACCATGTCACTAGAGGGGACGACCTTCGACAGCCTAACTGCCAATATTAAACTTTCCATTTCCAGTGATGAGGATCTTTCCGATCAAGATTTGAGACTGTTCGTGGCCGTCACTATGGACTCAATTGGATACAATGGCGACAACGGTGAAACAGAACATCATGATGTGTTTCTCGGCTGGGTGAACAGTTACTTTGGTGGTGACACGTTGGTTTTAGCAAAAAATGATACAGTAAATAAAACTTACAAATGGGCCCTAAGAGATGATTATCCCAAAAACAGCTATTACCCAAAGAATGATTCTGAAATTGACCAAATTACCTGGGACAAAAAAAACATGACAGCTGTGGCTTTTGTGCAACAAAAATCAAATAATGAGATTATCCAAGCCACCCATATTGCCCGGAAAGATGCTGGATCAGCAGACGTGTCCCATGAAGAGCTTCAACCCTCAGAGTTTTCTTTAATGCAGAATTATCCCAATCCATTCAACAGTGGCACGACCATAAGCTATATTCTACCGGAAAGAAGCGATGTTCAAATCATCATCTATTCTCTATTGGGGCACCCAGTAAGAACACTAGTAAATAATAATTCTCATAGTGGATTCCATACTGTGAGTTGGGATGGAAAAGACAGTAGCGGAGATACTGTCAGCGGGGGAATTTATCTTTACCGAATTCGGACAGCGAACTTTACAGCTGTCCGAAAAATGCTTCTTTTAAAGTAACCTTCATTTCCAGGCTTTAGCCTTTCATTTCACGGTCGAGCATATAGATCTGCCACAGATCCTGGCTGGACTGATGCAAAAAGGGCGAAAGAGCCAACATTCCAGATTTTCCTATATTCTTCTCAAGATAGTGAAGTTCATTGAACTTGTCCTGGATGTCCGGGTCCGGCTCTGAATCCATTCCGGCTTCACGCATCATCAACACTCCCTTTGCCCGCATGGAAAGTTCCAAATGAATCCTTAACAGGCAGATCATGTCAAAGACAACTTCCCCTGGAAATCGACCTTTTACAGACTCAAGATACTGTCCCACGTTTGTATCGCTCACATGACCCTTGTTTACCATATCCAGCAAATCCTGATCAGTGTCAAAACCGACTCCCAGCCAGTTTTGCAGGAATGCTTCACTACGTTTAAAAATGACCATAAGCACCAGAGGCAAGGTCACCATGGTTATAACAGTAAGCAAAATGGGGTTAAAAAAGAAATGGTTGTAAATAGAGTGAAAAACAGATGCAGTCAGAAATCCCGGAATGAAGCCGCCCCACTCACCCCAAATCTTCCTGTCCAGCATTGTTTTTGAAATGATACCAAAAAGTGTGGTAGTACCGCCATGCATTATGGCTGTGCCAAAACCACGGATAACAAAAATTCCCAGATTAGTATCCTGGTCCAAAACTGTCACATAATAAAGGTTCTCCACAATCGCGAAACCGGCACCCAAGGCAAAGCCATAAATGGCCGCATCAACGTTAAAGCCGATCTTGCTGGTCCGGATAAAATAAACGAGGATAGCTCCCTTAAAAAATTCTTCAACCAAGGGCGCGCCATAGCGGGAATATGTTGTCCAATCTAAACCACTGTTCTCAACAATGGGTGTATTGACAAAATAGGAAACAATGGCTGAAAGTGCCCCGATTACAATAGCGATTACAACCGCCTTAATTCCCAGAAGTTTGTAGCTGTCCATGAGAATAAATACCAAAAGAAGTGCCACCGAAGGCAATAGAGAGACAGCAATCTCTATGAACAGATTCAAAAGAATTAATCCAGTATCTTCAGAGAAATCATTAGTTCATCAAATATTAATTCAGCTAGATCATTTCTAGCTATGGCAAATCCAACGGAAAAAGTTGATTTGAGGTGAGAAAAAAGGACCATCCGAAGATTGCAATAAAACTTATCATCAATACTCTACTTTGACAAGGTTTTGACTGTATCGCTGGTAGAGTTTGTGATACAAATTACATCTTCAATTAACATATTTTTATGTAAAATACTCGCCTCATTTCCTTTTCACTTAACATTGTCTAAATTGCCCCTTATGGTAGCTGAACTCTCGCTTCAAATAATCAACAATAGACCCGAAATCCGTAATCTCAGGAATCATTTTGACTCTTTCGCTAAGGATAATGAGCTTCCGACCAAAGTAATCCAAGATGTTCAGTTGGCGCTGGATGAAGTCGTCACAAATATCGTTGAATACGGTTATGATGATGATGATACACATATGATTGATGTAAAGTTCAAATTTGAAAATCGATCATTACAAATCAATATCATAGATGACGCCAATCCATACAATATTATTGATAAGGAAAAACCTGATATTTCCCAATCACTTGATGACAAGCCCGTCGGAGGACTTGGTATACATCTGGTAAAACATCTAATGACAAACATTGGTTATGAATACAAAGATGGTAAGAATCATCTCTCGTTAACCAGACTATTGACTGAAGGAGAAATGGACTGATGGATATCAATGAATCTAATAGTGGAAATGCAGTAATTATCCAACCTGTTGGCAGGATTGATACCAACACCTCAACTGAATTTGAAGGAAAATTGGTGGAAATATTGGATCGGTCGGAAACCAACATTGTTGTTGATCTAAGCAAGATCGATTATGTAAGCAGTGCCGGACTCCGTGTTTTCCTAATGGCGGCCAAGAAATTAAAGAGCTTAAGTGGCAATTTCATCCTCGCTTCAATGAATGATCACATCAAGGAGGTATTTGACATCTCCGGCTTTACACCCATCTTTACAATAACCCCAGATACAGAATCCGCTGTCGATACAATTAACTGAAATGCCTGAAACCTCCCACCGGGAAGTACGCAATCTTAATGCCCTGCTGGAAGTATCACGTGCCTTGGGCGCTGAGATGCATCTTGACAGTCTCTTACCAGTAATTATCCACAAAACTACTGAAATGATGGACGCCGAAAGAAGTTCACTTTTCATCTATGATCCAGAGAGTGATGAACTTTGGAGCAAAGTTGCTGAAGGAATGGGTGAAAAAGTCATTCGACTTCCAGCGGGAGTAGGAATTGCTGGCGATGTGGCCGAAACACTTGAAACTGCAAACATCCCTGATGCCTACGACGATCCCCGTTTTAATCCTGAATTCGATAAACAAACGAATTTCAAAACAAAGTCAATTCTTTGCATGCCCATGACCACCCGAGCAGGTGAACTAATCGGTGTTATTGAGGTTCTTAACAAAACGGACGGGGGAACCTTTCAGGAAAGTGATGAAAAATTGCTGGAAGCCCTCTGTATCCAGGCAGGGGTTGCCATTGTCCGAGCACGTCTTACGGAAGCATTCCTTGAAAAACAGCGCATTGAGGAGTCATTGAAACTTGCAGCCGATATACAAATGGGAATGCTACCCAGTACATTCCCTGCCTTCCCTGAGAGAAATGATTTTGATCTATTTGCAGGTATTATTCCAGCCAAAGAAGTTGGTGGAGATTTCTACGATTTTTTTCTGATTGATAAAAAACATCTCTGTTTCGTCATTGGTGATGTTTCAGGAAAAGGAATTCCTGCAGCATTGTTTATGGCTTTAACCAAAACGCAAATCAAAGCTAGCTCATCCCGGAGGAGAACCCCAGGAGATGTTCTTTTTAGAGCAAACAATGATCTTTGTCACGAAAACGAATCAGGCATGTTCTGTACACTGTTTTATGGTATCATGAATACTGAAACAGGAGAAGTTACTTACGCCAATGCAGGGCACAACCCCCCCTACCTAATTACTAACAGTGGTGAACCAGTGCAGATCGAGAGCACAGGTGGGATCGCGCTTGGAGTTATGGAAGAAATGGAATTTGAGTCAGCCACCTTTACCATCTCAAAAGGTGACTCAATTTTTCTTTACACAGATGGTGTCAATGAAGCTATGAATGAAGCGGATGAAGAATACTCCTATGAACGGCTAGAGGATTATCTCAAAGAAAACTCAACCGGATCAATAACTGATATGGTTGACAGAAATTTGGAAAGTGTTAAAGAGTTTGCCGGTACAGCACCCCAATCCGATGACATTACAGTGCTTGCTTTACGATATTTAGGTGAATAACGAAACTATAACGCTCAAAATTAGAGGCGACGATCGGATTCGAACCGATGAATCGCGGTTTTGCAGACCGCTCCCTTAGACCGCTTGGGTACGTCGCCAAGGGGACAAATTTACAGGGAAACTAACACCTATTCAATGCAATGCACGGGTTGACACTATTAACTAATAATGCGTAATCTTCCGACATATCAAAGGAGTAGAAATGGCCATAATTTATCTGAAAATTGTAGATATTGATCAATTCCAGGACGCGCAGGTGACCGATGACAGCACGGGGACGCACTCAGTAGAAGTGGATGAAGAAGATTTTACAGATGTCCTGGACATATTCACCAGATACCTCCCTAAAATTCAGCTCCACCTTCCAGGCCTCACTGAAGGTCTTGGAGATTAGATTAACGCTATTATGTTGGAAAAAGCCCCGCAAAAAACCGGGGCTCATGAGCGAGAGACGGGATTCGAACCCGCGACAGCCACGTTGGCAACGTGGGGCTCTACCAGCTGAGCTACTCTCGCAATATATTAATCTGAAAATATGTCGGCAAATTTAGTTCCCTCCTGAAGCCGGGTCAACCCGATTTCGGAAACATTTCAAACATCTTCTCTTCCCGGCGCACAATGAGGACGGACATGGCGAGCCAGACGATATCCCTCACCAAGATGTCTAGACCAACCAATGATCCTTCCTGGCTGAAACAGCCGCACTCTATATCCAAGCCCCGAGCCATTGCCTGCCCCAGCGCAATGATGAACATAACAAGCATCCCTGCTGAAAGAAAAGCTGCACCATCCACAAAAACGCCGAGAATTAAGCAGGCACCCACATAGAGCTCCACCCATGGTAAAAAGATGGAAAAGAGGTTTGTAATACCGTACGGCAGCATCTGGTAGTTCTGGATATTTCCTGAAAAACTCCCCGGATCACGAATTTTCTCAAAACTGGCGTAGAGGAAAACAATACCGAGAAAAATTCTTAAACCGAGAATGACCCACCTGTTTTTCAGCAGTGACACCGCCTATTCCACTGGGTAACCCGCTTCAATCCACTGGGGAAGTCCACCGTCAAACACGAACACACGGGCAAATCCCCAATCCTCTCCCATAAGTTCATTGGCAAGATTCATACTGAGATCGCACTCCCCTCCGCTACAGTAAGTCACAACAGGATCATCTTCCGTAGCCCACCGCAGGATCTCACCCGGATTGGCCGGTGCAAGTTTTGATCCGGCAATGTGTCCTTCTCTGAACTCCTTATCGTCTCGCGCATCAATAAATAGCACTCCTCGATCATAAAACGTTTTAGCGATTGCGAGATCGATCATGACAGGTTGAAAAAGAAGTGTTGTCTCAGCCAGAAGTGAATCTGCTGTCGACTGTCCTCCTTCTATAATCTGCTTTGTAGCAATGAGAGGTAGTCCGTCATCACGGACCATGTTGAACCCAAAAGAAAATACAAATGAAACAGCCAATATTATGGCTGATTGGCCCATTGCTGTATTGGTATTCACGAACCGGTGGATTTACCGGACTCTTCAGCCAGCTGGTCACACGCCGTCAGGGTTTTGGTGATCATACCCAGCATCTGAGGCTCATCATCTAGAGTCCTGTCCATGGGAGGAAAATCGAACCGGCTGGAGTTGATCACAGTGGCCAGCTCTTTTTGTGTCTCTTTCAACGCTTCCCTAATTTGAGAGATTCGATCCAGCATTGGAGGCTGATCCGCGTAGATATCTTCCAGAGATTTTGACGGTTCATCCTTGTTCATTCTAACAAGCTGGCGCTGAATGAACTCTTCCTTCAGTTTCAGTTCCGTAATATCCGCCAACGTCAAATCAGGATTTTCAACGGTCAGTGTGATCATTGCCATTGCTTTACCCTGTTTTCCGAGCCGGTACATCCTTGGTCCTACTTCAGGGTTTTTCATCTTGCCGATGGGATTATGCGTATCACCGCTAATGAACATATAGTCAGCGTTGGTAAATTTGGGACGGTAAAACACTGCCTCTTCAAAAGTGCCGTTGAAGAGGACTATTTGGAAATCACTTTTCTCTTCCATCTCGGCCAGAACATTATTGACACTTGTTTCCACATCCGCCAGGCCAACAGTTTTCAGTTCAGCAGGAAGGGACGTTGCAACGCCTGTGACACCATAGCGGAAAGGCAACTTGTCCAAAATCACGTACGGTTCAAAAAGAAGACTCCCTGAATCGTCAGTAATGTTGGATGATATAAACGGGAAGTTGGCCATTTCCTTCATTTGGAGAACAAATTCAAGTCCCGCCGCAAAATCTTTGGAACCCATGTTGAGAGCATCACAGCCGATAATGTTGAATCCCGAAATAACCGTCTCTGAACGCAGTTTGGACTGCTGAACGTTCAGTTCTGTGGGATACTGCTGATCAAAAAAGATATCACCGGCATCAATGATGACCGGATCGGAACCTTGTTCCCTAAGCTTGCTTACAAATGTTGCTTTACGGGGCAGACCGCCCGTGGGATTGCGCTTTCACCCACACGGGTCAAGCTGACTGTGAACGTTCCCAGAAACAATCAGCGTGGCCGTTCCTGTTTTTGCCGAAGATGTGCTACAGGCAAAAGCAATTAGACCTATGGATACAAAAGTCATACATGTTATAATTAGTTTTTTCTTCATGAAGCAAATTTACCCTGCCAATAACGGCATGTCAACACCGTCTGGTTCATAAAGTTTGGCGGAGAATAATGATCGCTTTAAGTTCAATAAGATAATGGGGCCGTAGCTCAGATGGGAGAGCGCTTGAATGGCATTCAAGAGGTCGTCGGTTCGATCCCGATCGGCTCCACTAAATAAAAAAACCTTGAGTTTTGTTAAATATATTCAGTAACATTGGTCGTTATAGTTAAAGTAAATATGAGTTTGTCCGCAATTTCCCGTCAGTAAGTACCCTCTTTCCTTCCCGAACCTAATTTTTCTACTCACAGCACTTTCCCCGACAAAAAAATAGATTTTAGCATTATACATGATTTCACATATCACTAATCAATAGGAGACTAAAATGAACCTGTATGTTGGAAACCTAAGCTATGACATGTCCGAAGAAAATCTCCGGACTGAATTTGCCGAGTATGGTGAGGTACAAAGTGCCAAAATCATAACCGACAAATTTACCGGCCGCTCTCGCGGTTTCGGCTTCGTGGAAATGAATTCCGATGATGAAGGAAAAAAAGCCATGGAAGAGTTGAACGGAAAAGACGTCGAAGGTCGGCAGCTGGTCGTCAATGAAGCACGCCCACGTCGCTAATCTTTAGTTAGACAGCTATAGTTAAAGAAAACCCCGCTTATCAGCGGGGTTTTCTTTTTATTGAGATTTGTGTTCTTTTCAAATTTCATGATATAATTTCGGTCATGGACAGCGGTCAAATACGAATAAAGACCCTCCCATACGCCTGTACTTTTTTTCTCTCAATTCTGGCGGCACAAGATATTACCGTTGAGGGAACAGTAATCGACGATATTTCAGGAGTAGCCGTCAGTGGTGTGAATATATTTTTGGCCGATAGTGATCTTGGCACTGTATCAGACCCAAATGGCAGTTTTACACTAATAATTCCCGATTCTCTCAGCACGAGGGAAGTAGTCTTTTCATATATAGGTTACCGTCAACAGACTATTCCTGTTATGGCGATAAAGAGCAAAGCTGTAATACGACTTGAGCCCACCGTCATACCCATGCAGCAGGTAGGAGTAACGGGAACGGGGAGAAGTTTGGAGATCCAGAAAGACATTCCCCAGCCCATTTCTGTCATTGAATCTAAAACCTTTGAACTTAGAGGTTTTACAGATGCGGGTGACCTTCTCCGGACTGATCACACCGTTCAACTGGATGAGAACATCAGCGGAAAGAAGACAGTCAACATACGTGGTGGCAATGCTGATGAGGTAGCCATTCTTTATAACGGCGTTAGGATGAACAGTGAATTCGATAACATTTTCGATATTGCACTGGTAGACCTTCAAAATGTTGATCACCTGGAAGTGATCCGGGGAAGCAACTCCGTTCTGTATGGTGCCGAGGCATTCTCTGGGATCATTAACATTGTTCCGAAACTGGTTCCGGAAAAGACATTTTCGTTCAGCCAGCACCTCGGTACCTATCAGTCAGGTAGATGGTCTGCCCATCTGGGTAAGAAATTCAACAGATTCAGCTCCGCCTACAGTTTGAACCGCGGTGCTTATTTTCGTCAATTTGAAGGAAGGGGTAATGACGAGTCACTTGAGAACAATTCTGATCAGCACAATCTAACTTTCACATATCTATTGGATGGTAACAATCCCAACGAACCCGGAAATCAGCTATCGTCCACACTTTTACTTTCGCATCGGTTGTATAAAGACCATCGTTTCAACGATAGCGTGGAAAACGAGAACATGGTAACAACCGTGCACTACTCAGGCGCCGTTGGTCCCCTTCCGGCAGTTCTAGCAACAGTAAGTCAGCATCAGATCAGCGAAGACCAGAATCTGGCGGTCAACACCGGAAATCTGGACAGATCCCTGAAGAGTAATGCTAACCGGTTCTCATTCAGGTCTACGAACACACTTAAACCACTTGAGACCACCTCAGTTCTCCAGCTGGAGCAGTCGGACTTGGACTACCGTGATCACCGTTCTTTTTCTCACATCCACCAAGTTGGGTTGGAAAGCGCGCAGTTCTCCCGCACTAAAATAGGAGCAGCCATTGTTGCAAAATTGCTTTCGTCTGATGTGGATGAGGGTACCCGATTTTCCGATGTCAGTGTCAGTGTTCGGCGCGATAAAATTATCGACAGTCAGGAAGAGGCCGTACTGAGGGGAGGAGTCGACAATCCTGAGCTGGCTGACCTGGGACTTTTTGATACAAGGTCATGGGATAACACCATCGTGAAATTTTCCACGTCGTTGACCGGTGGCAGTGAGAAGTTCGCTGTCCGTTCTTACTTCAATTTTGGTACCAGTTACAAATATCCCACCCTGCTTCAGCAGATCAGTGGAACGATGTTAAACGGGATTCTTTCCGCCTCTTCCGCACTAAATCCCGAGAAGAATCAAAATTTTGAATTGGGCCTTCATTCCTCGAGAGTGATCACCGATTCGGAAACTCTGGATGCCTTCGATATGACGGTAAACCTTTTTCGAAACGATTATGAGAACAAGATGCGTATCAGCTATCCCATCGGCATTCCCGTAGCTTTCTACGACAATGTTGATTTTGCCAAGATCAGCGGTTATGAAATAAAGAGCACCATTCACCTTCTCAACAGATCAACTTCCGCAGATTTGGCTCTGGCCAGTTACAATATCCCGGAAAAGGGTGCCTTCCCGTTTAAATCGGAAGTTAAGGTGACTGCTAATCTGAATATCGACTATAAGGGGTGGTCACTCCAGGTCCACGGTTTTGGTGAAAGTGAACAGATCGGCTGGATGCGGCAAGATCTAGGTCACCTCTTTGAAGTAACACTTCCTTCCCACAAAAATGTGGACATCCATTTGAGCAAGTCAATTAAGCTGAGAAGCCTGGAGGGATTCGCCAATTTCAGCGGGTACAATCTCCGTAATCAAAGTACCGTTTTAGAAGGACTCATCCTTCGCGACAGGCGCATCTATTTCTCATTCGGATTCAAACTGTAATATGAAAATCAATTATACTCTACTTGTGATCACGGTGCTCACTTTATGTACATGCACCAAGAATCCGTTCCATAACAACGGCTCCGTTTCCGATCATTACAGTATCAAAGGGAGTGTAGAACTGGATGACGGTGAAAACCCGGAAAGTCTTTACGTCTGGCTGGAGATAATAAACATCGGCACCTGGACTGACACCACTGGTCAATTCAGCCTCTCCCTCCCCCCTACAGGAAGTTCAGAAGGGGGACAGAACGGTCAGTTCTCCCTTTACGCATACGCGGAGAACTATCAGCACACAAGTACTATGGTCACGGTCCTGGATGGGCAATTCGTCCCCGGGGATGACGGACTTGATGATAAGGGTAATCTGAGAACGCCGCTAACCCTGGATAAACGTCTCCAAATCTCCACAGCTGTCAAACCATCTGTTCTGGAGCTACCTACCAATCAGACGGTTGCGGTTACCGTTACACTGAATCCTTTGGATCAACAGGTGACAGTTCAATCGAGACGCGCTATTGTAAACAGGGCGACGGCCTATACAGGTCTATTAATAGTGAGCGAGAACGGGGAAGTGGTGCATAAAGAAGATATCGATTCGGCTCGCATGGCTGAGGAACCGATCGGAATCGATGTTAAGACGTGGGTCATATCCATGGATGCGAGCTCTTCAAATCTGTCTCCCGGTGAATACAGTGTAGTACCTTATCTGCTTGTGAAATCAGATGTGCCGCCTGGTCTGCTGGAGTCTATGGGAAAAGAGCTTCTTGAATTCTCAGCCGATTATCTCCGCCTCCCCATGAAACGGAAGGACGGCACTATAACAATTACCGACGGTTAACCGCCCTACTCTTTACACGCTTCTATAATTCCCTGAAAAACACCCTCACTCTCTTCCAGGTTAGGCTGGCAGGTAGCGGCACCTTTGTGGCCACCGCCGCCGTGAGATTTACACAATTCACCTGAATCAACCGATGACGTCCTGTTGAAAATGGAATGAGCCACCGAAATGGTGTCAAACTCACCCTTTTTCCCATCCGCTATTCGGACTGAGATGTTGCCGGCTGACAACTCCGGTAGAGTATAGATAAGGAAACGGTTCGCCGTAGGAACATCCATCCCGCGCACATCTGTTACAATGACATTCCCATCCAGGCGCGAGTTAGCACTATAGAATTCGTTTGCCGTTTTATGCATATCGTTATAACGGTCAATTCGCTCCGCACTATCCGGCATGGCCAGGATCTCATCTACAGAGTGCTTGGTAAGAAGCTCAGGAATGCTTGATACCCACTGGAAATTGCTGATGTTCATATCCCGCTGAAGACCGAGGCCCGTCCGCGGATCGAGAAGCAAACCAAGCAGAATAGTCCCCTGGGGATTGGCCACCTGTTCCAACGTCAGGTCAGCGCTGTCCACCAGGTCCGTTTCGTGGACCAAATCTTCGTACTTCTTCAGTTCAGGATGATCTTCAATAAAATACCTATAGACCAGGTTCGCCGCACTGGGCGCCACATCCACAAGCCCTGTGAAATCGGTAGGCATATCGGGACGGCTTATTTCACTTGAGTGATGATCGAACCACATGTGGCAGTTGGGGTGGTACGGCAGGTTACAAATAATATCCTCACTGGTGATGTCCACTTTCCCTTCCTGCATATCTTTGGGATGGGCCTGCTTCAGCTCATCACACAGCCCCACTTCCATCAAAATGGCCGCACAAACAGTACCGTCTAAATCACCTCTGTAGATAACTCGCATAACTTCATCTCCTTAAAACTTAGATGAATGTACAAAGCTGGGGAATGATGTTCCACAATTACGTCTGATTGTACTAATATAAATGGCAAAAGCGCTACTTCAGCAGAACCATCTTCATCGTTTTAGAGAAACCACCCGCCTGAATCCTGTAGATATAAAGACCACCACTTAAAGGTCTTCCCATATCATCGGTGGCATCCCATACAGCTTTGTGATAGCCAGCTGACAGATCCTGATTAACAAGAGTTCTCACCTGCCGACCCAAGACATCGTAGATCACCAGATGAACAGTTGCGGCTTCTGGCAGATCATACAATATGGTAGTGGTTGGGTTGAAAGGATTGGGATAGTTCTGGTGTAGAGAAAATTCATCTGGAACAGCAGTGAGATCCATCTCCCTGGTGCCCATACTGATGATGGTATTATTTCTTCCATAGAAGATGTAACTCAAGGTGATGGTAGGATCATTTTCATACTTTGTATCAAATGTAAACTGTTTCTTAGCTACAGTTTTCAGGTAACCGAAATCCACTACTATCTGACCTGACTCGGCGTCTTTGTTATTGATGAGTATCCTGTCAGCAGACTCACTGTCAGTGAGAGTTATATCTGTACTGGATACTTCATATTGAACAACTACTTCACCAGCTATGGCTTCATCTGGAATAGATATGTTCAGACTCTGGGGTGACTGTTCAACATCTATATCAACACCCACATTGGGAAAAGAACGAGCCAGATACATGCTATTACCGTGAGACCAGTGCCACATACGGGTGAAAGCGGAAATGTCCCAAATATCCATAACACCATCGATTGCGGGTATAAGGTGAGGCACAACGCCACTGGCCGGTCCCAACTCCAGGGAGAGGTCTCCGTTGGTCCATGCCCCCACAAATAAGGAGAGATCGCTTACATCTATTTTTTCATCACTATTATAATCAGCGAGTACCTCAGTATTAAAACCCAGACTGATTTCATCGGTGACGAAACCGACCAAGTCTGTCACGTTCCTGAATTTAAAGGTTAGTGTGTCCATGCTGGCCAGAGGTGGCGCCAGAGTAACAAAGAGGCTGTCCTCAATAAGATTTGTGCTATAGGAAAAATCTTCCAGCACATCGGATTCAATGATAAGGTCAAAACTGTCTATAGGCTCTGTAAAAGTGATAATGATCTCTGAAGAAGCTGTGACCGGCAAGGGTGAATATTTATCCGGGGATACAGCAAGTAAGGCCGGGGGACTTTGATCTACTGTTATCCCATCACTCACAATAGGATCTGAAATATTCCCCACAACATCATGGGCACGGACGGAATGATAATAGACGGTATCAGCCTCAAGTGTCAAATCATCTCTGGAATAAAACATGTTCTGACCCGTGGTGGTCCACGTGACCACATTGGTATCTCCCGGTGCTGTAC
>Ga0208274_1000279_pt1 | contig 27568 bp, 31 predicted proteins | sample ETNtaG_22_FD_185755 | JGI IMG/M metagenome (GOLD analysis project Ga0208274, IMG submission 185755) | Marine microbial and viral communities from oxygen minimum zone, Eastern Pacific Ocean - ETNP201306SV43 (SPAdes) (version 2) | ecosystem: Environmental > Aquatic > Marine > Oceanic ... | reverse complement strand
AGCCGTCAATAAGGCTCATTAATTCATCGCCACATTCAGCATTCTTACACTAGTAATGATATTGGGCAAGTATTGCCGTGTACTGAAACCAGGGGCCATTACCGGCGTGAGTGTGTATTTCAATGTCTCCACTGAATGGAAGGTACCATTGAATCATACCCAGTTCCGGATCCCAGAGCTGCCTTTCCAGAAAACTCACGCTATTATGAAGCAGGCTTTTATCTTCATTACCAAACCCAAAATAGAATGGGCTTAAAATCATAATTACCTTTCTCATCTATACGCCTGAGAAATTTTTTATTTGCAACCATAATACTAAACAGGTTGTGCTTAAAAGCTGATTTAAATGTGAGTATCTTGTCAGGAATAATTTCCGGAGTATCGAAATCTTCGTTCACCCTGGAAACGAGAGTAAAGGCCTTTAGATATGCAAAATTAGTCCAGCAGCTGAATCCTTCTTCAAGAGCCGATTCGTGAATAGATGTAGTGGAATGGAAAAGATTTATCTCAGGACGGTAATAATTCTTAATGGCAAATTGTGAGGCATTCTTTATTGAAAGGAGAACTTTGTCTATGTCCCGTATGTCTTCTTTTCTCTTTTCTGCAGTAAGTAGATAATTGGAAAGGATGATCAAACCGTGTGCATTATTATCTTCCTGTTTATAAATACTTTTTTCTTCACCTGAGAGCGCGTATCTTTGTCCAATATAACCATCGTCTCTTACGACCTTTACCACAAAGTTTGCAATAGTCTCGAGCAGTTCGTATGCATCATCAGCAATAGAAAGGCCGGAGGTAGAAAGATGTGCTAAAAGCCCGGACGCACAGGCAGCATCACGCGGATAAAAATAAGGGTATCTTGATTCAGGCCTTGCGGCCAGCAATATTCTTTCTCCGTCATCCGTCTTTACAGAACACGATTGTATAATCTTGAAATGTGCCTCAAGCTCGTTATTAATATCTTTTTGGGATGATTGTTTGTCAGGATTAGAATCAGTCATAATAGTAAATTCCTATGTTTCATAGGTTCTGTTTTAACGGATACAAGGTATTTAGCTTATTTCCTCTTCTCCCTTTTCAGACCATCTTTGCAGCAAATAGCCTTTACTCTCTTCAAACACCTCTGCCTGTTTCTCAACAACTTTTTCAGCTTCCCCGTTTGTCATATTTTTTGTCTCGGTGACAAACCCGGCTATCCTTGCAAAGTACAGGGGTGTCATCATATTAATCAATTTTACCCTGTTTCTCTTCCAATTACGAAAAGTTACAGCTATATCATAAAGTATCCTGCACCATAAATCTGTCGGAAATGTAAAATTTTCAGTATTTAAAGAGCCTATTTTCTTTAACTCTTTAAAGTTGTCTTTTTCTATTATATTTTCCCACAGTGCACCGAAGTGATTGAGTCCTGTCTTGAAATACTCTACAAGATTGTCCAGGTTAATATCAAAGGCTTCCGGCTTCGTACCGGTTTCCCCTCCCAGGATTGGCACGGGAGAGCTTCCCTTTATGTCCTTCCAGTAATCATAATTCTGCTCCATAAGGACAAAAAGTGTGGTGACGACCTGCTGAAACATCGGCCCCAGTGACTCACTTGGGTCTTTAACATCATGGATCTTCGTTCCTAACCTTGTTTGGCAAATTCTAAACCCCTGAATGATTGCAGTAGTGGTAAGCCAGATGTCTATTCCGAACTTAGCCACATCTGTCTCCCAGACATCCTGATCATTGTAGAATTTTATGAGTTTCGCTGAAAAGGCAAAATCACCGCCTATTGGCTGCCTGACCCTCAGGCCATAGAGTGTGCGTGTGAGGTTATACACTATATTATTGGTAATAGTACCATCATACTTGTATCGTTCATAATACGGAACTACAAACTGATACTCCTCTTCGTAAACAGGTGTAATAAGGTTTTTAATCCATTCAGGCGTAATAGACCTTATATCAGAATCACAGACAACACATACCCTTGCTCCAAGGTATTCGGCCGACTCAAATATTGCCCGCAATGCAGTACCCTTACCGGGAATACCCCTGTATATTGTTATCAGTTTTTCGATCCATGGTTCTACCTGTACAGCCAGGGTTTGTTCTCGTGAATCGTCTGTCGAACCACCATCTCCAACCATAATAAGGGCCTTTGAATCAGGAAAGTAGGTAGACAGCCCTTTACCGACGGTTTTCACTACATATGAAACCGTAGAGTCGTTATTATAACATGGTATGCCTACGACAATGTCTACATTTTTTATTTTCTCAATCCTTCTTCTTGAATATTGCCTCAATGCCGTGCTGAATTTCATTTAGATATCCTTTCTATTTATCAAAGAAATCATTATATCCATCACATTAGTAAGAGTGGGGCCCGTAATTATGTGTTCTCCGGTCTTGTTAAAAAAATTGTAAGAATCATTTCTGCTCAAATAGTCTTCTGGTTTCAGACAAAATCTTTCCCTGGCACTTTTACATGTATTAGAGTCAACGATTGCGCCTGTAGCGTCTGTCGGGCCGTCAGTACCATCGGTGCCGGCGCTTAAAATTACTATGCCGTCATATCCCTCTATCTCCATGGCCGCAGAAAGTGCAAACTCCTGGTTTCTTCCACCCTTTCCATTGCCCTTTATAGTAACAGTGGTTTCACCTCCTGCAATTATACATGCGGGTTTAGAGACAGGCGTTCCTGTACGGTGTACCTCTTTTGCAATGGCAGAGAAAAATATTGCAGCGTCTTTACTTTCTCCCTGTACCATAGATGAAAGGATTATAGTGTTATATCCTAAATCTGCGGCCTTTTCTTTAGCCGCTTCCAGCGCTATCTTGTTGGAACCGATGATTACGTTTTGTGTATTAGTAAATACTTTGTCTCCCTGTTTAGGATTCTCTCTGGTCTCTCCGCTTTGTCCCTTTTTTAAAAGTTTACAAACGCTGTCAGGTATCCTGTCTTCCAATGAGTACTTTCCAATTACTTTACAAGCATCTTCGAAAGTGCTCTCATCCGGTACGGTAGGACCGGACGCTATAATATCCAGAGGGTCACCGATCACGTCTGATAGTATCAGTGTAATCAATGTTGAAGGGTATGAAGCATGTGCAAGGTGTCCGCCCTTTATTATCGACAAATGTTTTCTTACGGCATTAATTTCATCAATCGTAGCGCCGCAGGCCAGTAATTCATTTGAAGTTGTTTGTATATCCTGTAAAGCTATTTCTTTTTGCGGTTGTACCAGTAAGGCGGAACCACCACCGGAAATAAGGCAAATAACCAGGTCTTTTTCGCCTGTTCCGGATAAAAGTCTGAGGATCTCAGAAGCACCTTCTAAGCCGTTTGCGTCCGGGATTGGATGTGATGCCTCAATGGTACTAATTTTCTTAAGCGGCAGACTGTGGCCGTACTTCACAACGACTATACCGTCTTCCAGCCTGTCTCCCAGAATCTCCTCAATTGTTTTAGCCATCGGAGCACATGCCTTGCCGCCGCCGATCACATAGATATGCTCATAATCTTTGAGGTTATATTCCCTTTGATCCACTAAAAGTGTTGAATCATTAATACTGACTTTCTTCTTAACTAACGACTCCGAGTCTAACGTACTTAATACATGCTTAAAAATTTCATCCGCGTGCTTTCTGAGATTAAGCATATTCACCTTATATTCTTTATAATATTGTATTTATTTTTGTTCCAGAGCGATTGCAAACTTTTTCCCAAATTCCTGACACTCTTTTAAAATATTGTCATCTGGAATCAATTTTATTTTTAAGGAAGGTTTATGAAGTTTTATATGCAGCCCGCTTAATCTATCCTCAATCATTTTCATAGCTTCACCGCTCCAACCATAAGAACCAAAGGCAGACCCCAGCTTAATCCTGGATTTAACTGTGGCAAGAAGGGAAAGAGCATCCCAGACAGGTTTGGGAGCATCACCGGCAACTGTCGGTGCGCCAACAATTATGCCATCCGCTCTTTCAATGGCATCCCTGATAAATTGATGATCTGAATCATTTATATCGAATATCTTAGAATTCATACCCTCTCCTGACACTCCTTTGGCGATGGCTTCTGCCATCTTCTTTGTACTTCCATATATACTAACATACAGAATTAGAACATTCTTTTTTTTGTCTATCTGGGCCTGGCTCCATCTACGATAGCTTTCAATATGTTTCCGGGGATCTTTACGTATAATCGGCCCATGTCCTGTTGCAATAATATCAATATCCAATTCCCCGATCTTTTCAATAGCTTTAAGGATATGCGGCTTAAACGGACGCATTATGCTGTCATAGTAATAGTGAAAAGAATAGTCAAAATCACCGACTAAATCATCAAACATTCTTTCATCACAAAAATGTGAACCAAATGCATCGCACGTAAAAAGAATCTTTTCCTTCTCCAGATAGGTCCAAATAGTATCGGGCCAATGTAAATATGGTGCAGATATAAACCTAAGTTCGCAACTACCAAGATCAACTACGGTATTATCTTCAATGATTGTTAGGTCAACCGGCACATTGATTATGTTTTTCAGCAAATGTCCACCAGCTTTTGAAACCATAACCTTCGCATTGCTTGCATACTTTAACAACTCTGAAAGTGCGCCTGAATGGTCGGGCTCTGTGTGATTAACAATAATATAGTCAATATCCTTGAGATCAACCTGTGATTTAAGATTTGAAATGAATTCAGTCGTAAAAGGCTTTTTAACCGTATCTATTAATGCAGTTTTCTTATCCTTAATAAGATAAGAATTATAAGTAGTTCCATGATCAGTCCTGAAAACTATATCAAATATTCTCATCTCAGGGTCTAATACACCAACCCAATATATGTTATCCCTTATTTTGATACAATCCATACTCTATTTTTTTTAATGGAATTCCCTTAAATTCTAAGTATTTATTTATTGTCCTTCTCAACTGTATCAATAAGTTTTTCAAAAAAATCAGGTATCGCTGAAGTCACCCTGCTCCAGTTCGGTATGAGTGGCGAACCACTTGGATCTTCAAGAAATTGATCTCCTGCAATCTTAAGCCCATTAGTAAATGCCTCTACTGCCTTTGTTTCCATGTGCCTGTCAAAGTATAGCCCGTTTATTGCTGAATCGGTCTCATATTTTTCAATGAAAGCCTGTGCTGTCCTTAGATATGTGGTGCTTAATGTCCGGAAAAAGCCTTCATTGAATATTATGCCGGCACTTGCCATCGTAGTAAAAATTGTCTTGGTGATGTCTATGCCCATCTTCATCAATCCCGTTGTAACATCTTTTTCAGAGAGTGGTTGGTGTTTATGTTCATATGTCTCACATAAATCTACCTGGCATATCCTTTTCCTGGAACAATTCCTGTATATCTCTGCCAGAACTCCTACCTCCAGTCCCCAATCACCTGGAATTCTATTTACCCTTGCAAGGTCAGCTAACATGGAAAATTCTCCCGCCAGAGGATACCTGAAACTATCCATGTATTTTAAGAAATCCAGGTCTCCCAATAACCTGCGTAAAGCTCTCAACAGAGGCGTCACAAGCAGCCTGGTTACCCTGCCATGCATGCGATCAGTGATACGGCTGTAATATCCTTTGCAAAATTCGAAATCCAGATCTTGATTGACAACCGGGTAACATAACCGCGCAAGAAATTCTCTATCGTACGTCTGGACGTCGCAGTCATGCAATACAATTACCTTTGATTTTTCACTTGCCAGAACATAACCGTAAGACATCCATGCAGATCTACCCTTGCCGTCAGCGCCTGCTGAAACATTCTTTTCATCAAGCAGCTTATAAAGTTTCTTCATCCCGGGGCCATCATTCCATATCAACATTACCTCCTGAGGCAGGACAGAAAAGAATTTCTTCGCATATTTAAATTGTTCTTTATTAAACCTCCCCAGAGTTACTATTATTTGTTTTAAGTACTTAACATCCTTTAATTCGTTGAGTATTTTTGGTAAAGCGGTGCCTTCCAATTCAGAAAAGATTGTCGGCAACACAAGGGCAATAGGTCTCAGGCGTGAAAGTTTCTTTATTTCTGATTCCAGCTTGGCAATATCCCTGCTGCCAAATCTGTGTAGTGTTGTAATTTCTCCTGATTGATGAAAGTCCCCCATGATACAAACCTCCTTCTATTTCTGAGTCATGACAGATAGATTGTAATCCCTGGATTCAACTAATAATTGAGTCAGTTATTATTAAACAAGCCCAAAACTGCTTTGTTCCAGCCGACCGGCCCGATCCCATCGGCATAAGCAAGACCCTCAACCTTTAAGCGTTCTTCATAGTTCCCCGCTTCTTTCCTCACGAGAAACGCCTTATCTACTACTTCCAACATCGGAAGATCATTTAAGCTATCGCCGAGGCCGACAGTAGTTATTTCTGTTTCCGGATAATTCTTTTTGAAGATATCCGTCAGAATCTTAACAGCCTTACCCTTATCATTACCGCCCATAAGGTGTACAAACCTTGCTCCTTCAGTATAATTCAAACCTAATGATAGTATCTCATCTTTAATAATTCTAACATCATCTTCTCCTCCATAAATAATAAAGGGTAACATATACTCTCTTTTTTGGGCAAGAAAGGCCTCTTCCCCGCTCAAACCTGTTAACCAAACAATTTCGTCTATAGTAAATTCGGTAATACTCTTAATATTTAAACCTGCTCTTCTCTTTATCTTTTCAAAGGCATCTACAAGCGTTTGATATTCAGAACCAATTTCTATCACTAAATAACCATCATCAATTTTATCATATTCGCATTTCAAACCACCATATCCTTCAGGAATAAATATAGCTCCTCCATTCTCTGATATAAATGGTTCATTATTTGACAGTTTCTTACGATAGACCTTTATTTCATCCCTGGATTTACTGGAACAGAAGATAAGGGGAGCTCCCTCTTCTCTCAATAACTCTAAGGCCTCTTCCGCTTCATAAAAAGAGTAAGTACTATGGTCTAATAACGTACCATCCAAATCCGTAAATACAATTATTTTTCTATTATTCATGTTACAAGTGGGAATTCTAATTCTTTTAGATAAATGTTTCAATATTAAAAAGGGAATGGAACTTTGGCGGAAGCGTATTATTATTGTACAATTCCTGACTCGTTTTACTAATTATTTGGATTAATTATCAGTTCGTAATAGATCATAGTGTCTATAAAACAGCAATGAATTAAAATAATTGACTCTCTCATCTGTAAATGGTATATTTTGGTTTTACTCTTCGCATTGGACTCTTTTTTTATAAATTAAGAAACCCGAGGATATCATAATGCAAGAACCAGGGGAAGCCAAACCTGAAACAACGAAAACAAATAAGGTCAGCATAACAAAAGAAATGACAACAGGTGAGGTAACGGAAAAATATCCGGCAACGAGAGAGGTGTTCTCGAAACATTTTGGAAAGAGTTGTTTTGATTGTCCCGCATTTGGCACGGAAGATGTAAACCTGGCGTGTATGATGCACAATACCGATGTTAAAATGTTTGTTAATGAATTAATTGAAGCGGCCCAAAAGGAGATTGATTCAAAGGCATCTTAACCGGCCTGAGCCTAAGGATTTTTCTAAAGTTGGAAATTTGTTGGGAGAAAGAGTATTTGAATCTTATAAAATTACGGGAAAAAGTACAGTTTAACGAACAATTTCGTCCACAAATCTTATGCGCCGCCCCTGACGCAAAAGCGCCTTTGATATGTTTAGAACCAGGCCAGGAAATACCGGCACATCCCAGTGGTACTGGTATTTTTTATGTATTGGAGGGAAAAGGTATTATGTACCTGGACGACGAAGAGATAAGCGTGTCAAAAGGCACGGTAGTAGTTGCTCCTGAAGGGTCAAAAAGGGGCATCAAGGGAGCGGAAAGGCTGGTTGCCGTAGCCGTTCACGTTAGTTGAGAGGATAAAATGGGAGAGTTTAAACTAGAAGAAGTTACAAAATTTTCTGAAGAAAATGTAGTATCTACAAGCTTATATGATTCTCAAAAAGTTTGTACCAGCTTCCTTTGTATGGAAGAAGGCCAATCAGCGCTGGAAGATACCAAAGAACAAAAGGTAATAGCCATAATTAATTCTGGCAGTGGTTTTGTCGTCACAGATGATGGAGAGCAGGATATAGAAGAAGGAACCTTTATATTATTTGAAAGCGGCGAATCCCGCTCGCTCAAAGCCAAGTCAAAGTTAACGGCTTTAGTGAGTGTCATATCTAAAGGATAGAGGTTTTTAACCTGTCAGAACTCCAAGTTAAAGATTCTAAGGAAATATTACAAATGCAATTTATAAATAGGAAAGGATAAAGTAAATGAGCGAAGGCAACGTTATAACACTGGACGTACAAAATATTCCACCACGTGAAAGACACCCAAAGATTTTTGATACTTTTGATTCTCTTCAACCGGGAGATAAGATGATACTTATAAATGATCACGATCCAAAACCATTAAAGTACCAGCTGGAAGCAGAACGAACAGGCCAAATGGAATGGGAATATATATTGTCCGGCCCAGAGGAGTGGAAAGTAGAAATATTAAAAAAATAGTACGGTCTGATACAGGGCCTGCCGAAACAGAAGACCAGGGGAGCCTTGCAACAAATTAACTTTCGTGTGGAATACCTTCAGTCAGGAGCTTTTCCATCCTGTCCATTCCTTCCTTGATATTTTCCATGGATGTTGCGTATGATATTCTGGCATGGTGGTCAGAGCCGAAGCATTCACCGGGAACAATGGCCGTTCGGGCTTTATCCAGGATTAAATTTGATAAATCGACCGAATTAGTCGCTGTCTGGCCGCAGATATCACGTCCATACAGAGCGGATAAATTTGGGAATACATAAAAAGCGCCTTTGGGTAACATGCAGGTTATTCCGTCCATGTTATTAAGCCGTTCTACAATGTATCGTCTTCTCTTATCAAATTCTGCAACCATATCCTTAATTGCTTTTTCATCTCCTTGTAAGGCAGTTATTGCCGCTTTCTGGGTAAAAGAGTTTGGACCGGAAGTCGAATGATCCTGGATGAGAGTGGCCGCTTTTATAATATCGACAGGACCAACTGCATAACCAATTCGCCAACCCGTCATCGAATATGTTTTCGAAAACCCATTTACGGTAATCAGCTTCTCAAAGAAATCTTTACCAAATGAAGCAGGGCTAAAGTGTTCCACTCCATCATATATAATTTTTTCGTATATTTCATCTGATATAACATACAAACCGGCGTTAATTGCAACATGGACTATTTCATAAAGTTCATCTTTTGTATAAACACTGCCGGTAGGATTACTGGGACTGTTTATTATAAGTACCTTTGTCTTGTCTGTTATGTTGCGTTCGATATCGCTTTTTGTAATCTTAAAGTCATTCTCATCGGACGACTCAATGAATACTGACTTTCCTCTTGCAAGGACAACTTGTTCCGGATAGCTTACCCAATATGGCGCTGGAATCAGAACATCATCGCCATCATTACATAAGGCAAGGAGGCAATTATAAATTGCCTGTTTGGCGCCGCACGAAGTAAGCACTTGTTGGGGCGTATAACTTATATTGTTTTCTTTCGACAGTTTCTCGCAAATAGCTTTTTTAAGCTCTATAATACCGGATGTGGGCGTATATTTTGTAAAACCGCTTTTTAGAGATTCGATTGCCGCAAGCTTTATGTCTTCCGGGGTGTCAAAATCCGGCTCTCCCGCACTAAGGCCTATTACGTTTACACCCTCTGATCTTAGTTGCTTTACTTTACTGGTTATAGATAACGTAGCAGAGGGTTTGATTTTGTTTACTACTTGTGATATCGACATGCTGAAGATTTTCTCTATTAATTTTAAAGGTATTAAGTATAAAGTGACTTAGTTTATTAAAACTATTAAATGTTGTCAATTTGTATTTATGTCCAATTTGCTTCTTTTCTTCTTGCACGGTTGAAATAACCTTGTAAAATTACCAGATATCTTGTGAATCTAAGGTCTTATTTAAATAGGATAAAAACATGCGGACACTGATTACAGGGGGTGCTGGCTTCCTTGGCTCACACTTATGCGATTATTTAATGGAAAAAGGACACGATGTGATATGCATCGATAATTTGCTAACAGGGTCCTCAGAAAATATTGAACACTGTATAGGCAATCCGAAATTTACCTTTATTAAACATAACGTTAGTGAATATATTTATATTGGAGGCGAGATAGACAATGTCCTGCATTTTGCATCACCCGCAAGCCCCCTGGACTACCTGAAGTTGCCAATCCAGACTTTAAAGGTTGGTTCATTGGGAACGTTGAATGCAATCGGGGTCGCAAAAGACAAGAAGGCCAGGTTTTTGCTGGCATCAACATCAGAGGTTTATGGTGATCCGCTTGTTCATCCTCAACCGGAGGATTACTGGGGAAACGTAAATCCCGTGGGACCAAGGGGTGTCTATGATGAGGCAAAAAGGTTTGCGGAGGCTATGGTTATGGCATACCACAGAAGCCATGGGGTTGATACGAGGATTGTAAGAATCTTTAACACCTATGGCTCCAGAATGAGGATAAATGACGGCAGGGCGCTGCCCGCATTTATTTCACAGGCACTTAATGGGGAAGACTTAACCGTTTTTGGTGATGGTTCACAGACAAGAAGTTTCTGTTACGTTTCCGATTTAGTGGAAGGGATATACAGGTTGTTGGTTTCAGATGTTACCGATCCGGTAAATATAGGGAATCCGACAGAGATAAAGTTAATAGATGTGGCAAAAGAGATTGTGGAAATGACGGGAAGCAAAAGCAAAATCATCTTTAAACCGTTACCGATCGATGATCCGAAATGTAGACAGCCGGACATAACAAAGGCAGAGAAACTGCTGAGCTGGGCACCTGAGGTGTCACGCACCGATGGTTTGAAAAAAACTATAGAATACTTTAGAAGTGTTCTGCAAAAATGAAATCGAGACAGGCTAAGAGTGTATTTTATTACTCTTTATCAAGCTCAAATGCATCATGCATTGAGTTTAAGGCTTTCTCAGCTTGATCCTCCTCTATAACACAGGATATCTTAATCTCCGAAGTACTGATCATTTGTATGTTGATTTTCTCGTCGGATAATGTTTTGAACATCTTGTCCGCTATTCCACTATGAGTCCTCATACCGATACCCACGACTGAAAGTTTTGCGATCTTGTCATCGGCAACTATTTCTTTGGCCTGGATTTCTTTCTTTATTCTTTCTGTTGTTTCCAGGGCAAGAGGCAGATCATCTTTCTGTACGGTAAATGTTACATCTGTTAATCCATGGGCACTGATATTCTGGATGATCATGTCTACATTTATATTTTCTTTTGCAAGTTCATGAAATATCTTCGCCGCCTGCCCGGGTTCATCAGACACTCCGATTATGGTTATTTTTGCATCATTTTTCGTTACTGTTGCTCCGCTAACAACGATATCTTCCATTTCCATCACCTCTTTGCATATAAGGGTTCCTATACTATTATTAAAGCTCGACCTTACCCGGATAGGGACGTTGTATTTTTTTGCCAATTCAACAGACCGTACATGAACCACCTGCGCTCCCATACTTGCAAGTTCCAGGATTTCATCGTAGGATATTTTGTCGAGTTTTCTCGCCTTGGGAACGATGCGCGGATCAGCTGTGAATATCCCGTCAACATCGGTATATATATCACATATGTCCGCCTTGAGCAAGGCCGCAAGGGCCACTGCGCTGGTATCAGATCCTCCGCGTCCCAGAGTTGTTATATTGTCATTCTCATCTACGCCCTGATATCCGGCAACTACTACTATTTTATTCTTTGATAACTCTTCTAATATGCGGTCAACTTTCATATTAACTATTCTTGCTTTTGTATGAAAGCTGTCTGTTGTGATTCCAATTTGTCTGCCCACAAAAGATACTGCGGGAGAACCTAAAGAGTGGATTGCCATTGCCATAAGCGCACTTGACATCTGCTCGCCTGTAGAAAGTAGTGAATCAAGTTCGCGCGTTGAAGGGTTATCATTGATTTCGTAAGCTAATTCCAATAACTCATCAGTCATTTTCCCCCGCGCGGAAACAACTACAATGACCCTGTTACCGGCAGAATGAGCGTCGACAGCGCGTTTGGCTGCCACTTTCATGCGTGCGGCATCTGCTACTGATGTACCACCGAATTTTTGGACAATTAGTTGCACTATATCCCTCGGGAATTAGGTTTTGTACAATTTTATTCCAGGTTGGCATGTCTCTTTGTCATTTCGACTTCTTCTCTGTTGAGCAAGCGTACGAGCGCTAAGATCACTGCATCAAGGTACACAAGGCACGCCTGTTCAAACAACGTACTTCTAAATTGTACTGTAAGCTGAGATTGTATAACATGATCGGTTTCTCTTGCCGGTATTTCAATCGTTAAACCTGCGTAATCGGATAATTCAGAGTCCGGATGCGCAGTGATTACAACAACCTGTGCATTCAGGCGCTTTGCAAGTCCCGCAATATGGCAGGTAATCGAAGTCGTACCGGAACTGCTGCAGGCAATAAGTATGTCACCCTTGTCAATGTTTGGTGTTGTCGTGTCTCCAACTGCATAGCATGAAAATCCTATGTGTGTCAAACGCATGGCAAACGTTCGGGCAACCAACCCGGAGCGTCCCTGACCGGTTACAAATATATTCTTTGATGAATTGATGGCCTTAACAAACTTTTTAAATTCATCTTCCTTTATACCATCCAGGACATAACCTATTTCGCTTATTATAGTCTTGGTGGTGGACTTAATACTTAAATCGTTATTTTTGGATTTCATATTCTTCATAATTGAGTGAAGCAGATTCTATCAATTAAATATAATAATTTCAAGGAATAGGTTATGTATGGTCTACAAAAATATGATTTATCTATCAGGATCTGATTGCTTATGATAAATTTTTGTTGCCATAGATAGTTTTTATTGTTAATATTTCAGTCTAATAGTTTTATATCTTATATTAGGCTATATATCATGGAAACCGGCGCCTTCATCGGGAAAATTATAGGGCTTTATGAAATAGCAATCATCGTAAGGATTGTCTTGTCTTGGATTCCGCACAATCCATATAACCCGGCAGTAACATTTCTTTATAAGATAACAGAACCGGTTCTTAAACCCGTCAGGCGCGCAATTCCATCTATAGGGGGAATTGATATCTCTCCTATAGTTGTGTTTATAGGCCTTGGTTTTATTAAAAGGGCTCTTATTTAGGCGCTATAGATATAAAATATAATAAGTTTATACAAGACAGGACATTTCTCTACTGCATACCTAATTTTCATAACCGTTTTGTAACTTCGTCCAAGCGATCAAAATTATCTGTATGAACCGATACCGTCATAGCCCCACACACAAAGAACTTGCAAGTTTTATTGACCAAGTATGTCTTCACCTAACGACAGATAATAATAAGATAGAAAGGTTTTCATCATACTGATGATAGACAGAATAATTATTATAGTTCTTGATAGCGTTGGAATTGGCGAATTGCCGGACGCTTATAAATTCGGGGATGAAGGCAGCAATACATTAGTAAACACTGCCAAGGCGGTCGGAGGCCTAAACGTTCCTAACCTTGAGAGCTTTGGTCTTGGAAAGATTGGGGATATTCCTGGTGTCTCTAAAGGAGTTGATGCAAAGGCTTTTTATGGCAAGATGATTGAAGCTTCCGCTGCGAAGGATACAACTTCCGGTCATTGGGAGATTATGGGAGTTATAACAGAAAAACCTTTTCCCACTTATCCAGAAGGTTTTCCTGATGATGTTATTAAAGAATTTACTACGGCTATTGGCAGGCCCATATTAGGCAATAAAACCGCATCGGGCACAGAAATAATAAAGGAATTAGGCGAAGAGCATATTAGAACAGGTTACCCGATTGTATATACATCCGCGGACAGTGTTTTCCAGATTGCTGCGTGCGAGGATGTAATACCGATAGAATCATTATACGAAATGTGTGATTGTGCCCGGGATATATTAAAAGGTGAACACAATGTCGGCCGGGTTATTGCCAGGCCGTTCATAGAGGAAAATGGGATTTATACCAGGACTGAAAGACGGAGAGATTTCTCTTTGCTTCCACCAGAAGAAACGGTGTTGGACAAGGCCGTAAAAAAAGGATATGAAGTTGTTGGTGTCGGTAAAATTGGTGATATTTTCGCACACAGAGGGCTAACAAGAGAAATACATGCTTCTAATAATCGTGATGGTGTTTTAAAGACAATAGAAAGTATCAGGGAAGATTTTAAGGGCATTATTTTTACAAATCTGATTGACTTTGATATGAAATACGGGCATAGAAATAATCCGGAGGGTTATGCAGAGGCGTTAGAGTCATTTGACAAAAGCCTGCCGGAGATTGTTGATGCATTAAAAGCAGGAGACGTTATCATTATTACGGCCGATCATGGATGTGACCCTACTACACTTAGCACAGATCATTCTCGTGAATATGTTCCTCTCTTGGTTTTTGGAAAGAAATTGAATAAGCCAGGATCTCTTGGCATTCGTAACTCCTTTGCTGACATCGGTGCAACGGTATCAGAGGCGCTGCTGGAATCGAGACTTGATAAAGGGGAAAGTTTTTTCACTGAATTGATAAGCAATTGAGATTGTTTTTTTCTACTATATAGATATTTCAAGTGTTGGCGTTGCCTTGATAATATGCCGGATACAAAAGAAAAATTAAGATATCATTTTGTGGGGATTGGCGGAATCGGTATGAGCGCACTTGCTCAGATTATTAAATCACAGGGACACTTTGTAAGTGGTTCAGACAGGAAGATTGACAAAAAACAAACACCGGAAGTCTTTCATAAACTGAAATCTCAGGGTATCAAATTTTATCCCCAGGATGGAACAGGTATAGAAAACACCATAGACTTTACAGTTATCTCCAGTGCGGTAGAAGAAGACAACCCAGACCTGAAGATTGCAATGCAGCGGAACATTCGAATAATCAAAAGGTCTGAATTACTTGGCAATCTTTTCAACAACAAATACGGGATTGCAATAGGTGGCAGCAATGGCAAGACTACTGTATGCGGAATGACATCGTGGATTCTTGATAAGGCAGGCTATGATCCGACAGTTGTTGGAGGCGGGTATGCAAAAAATTATATCACAGACAAGTTTTTGGGTAATGCCAGGTTTGGGAATTCAGAAAAAATTATAATTGAGGCTGATGAGAGTGATGGCAGCCTGATTAATTATATGCCAAAAGTTTCAGTTATAACAGACTTATCCAAGGATCATAAGACAGTAGAAGAACTTGGAGTCCTATTCAGTAAATTTGCCGAGAATACTTCCGGTACCGTAATAATTAATGAAAGTTGCTTTCGTTTTATAAGAATTAACGGTAAACCCAAAGAAGTTATCAAATACGGAGAGAGTAGCGAGGCCGATGCCAGGGTTTCTCAAATTTCCTGTAATCCTTTTGGGTCAAGATTTGAAATGAACGGCAATGATTTTGAAATAAATATTCCGGGCTTATATAATGTTTTTAATGCACTTGCCGCTATAGCGGTAGCTCAGACAGAAGGTATCTCAGATAAGGAGATCAATAAAGCGTTGAGATCATTTAAAGGCATTAAAAGGCGAATGGAAATTGTTGGTGAAAAAAACGGGATAAAGGTGATAGATGATTATGCACATAATCTAAGGAAGATTCAGGCAGCAATCGATGCCGTAAGGTTGAGCAGTGAAAGATTAATAGTAGTATTTCAGCCACACGGTTATGGTCCAACTGAATTTCTAAGAGATGAGTTTATATCTGCCTTTGCCGGGAAACTTTTACCTGCCGATACTCTTTATATGCCTGAAGTTTTTTATGCGGGCGGAACTGCACACAAAAGAATATCGTCAAAAGAAATTATTGAAGAACTGAAAGATAAGGGCATAAATGCATTTTTTATTCCTGAAAGGGATGACATAATAACCGAAGTTAAGCAAAGGGCAATCCCTAATGACAGCATACTGGTTATGGGAGCAAGAGATGATTCGCTAACTGACTTATGCCATACAATACTGGATGGATTGTAGAAAAATAATTTAGAATGTTATTGACAGCTGTTAGTAGTATATTTAGTATAATCGGCAAGAGATTTTCGTTTTAGCACCGGAACAAGAGTTTTTATAATATAGATTAAAAATGAAGACTGCTTTAATTACGGGTGTTACTGGCCAGGACGGTTCCTATTTAGCCGAGCTTCTGCTAAAAAAAGATTATGAAGTTTATGGTATCGTTCGTCGTAGCAGTTCAAGTAATTTTGAGAGGATTAAGCATATCCAGGACGACCTCAAGCTTGTCCAGGGAGACCTGCTTGATCAAAACTCTTTAATTGAGGCAATAGAAGGAAGCCGCCCGGATGAGGTTTACAATTTAGGCGCACAATCGTTTGTCCCCACCTCCTGGAACCAACCGGTTTTGACAGGTGAATTTACCGCATTAGGAGTTACCAGAATATTAGAAGCAATAAGATTGGTAAATAAAAAAATACGTTTCTATCAAGCATCCAGCAGTGAGATGTTTGGCAAGGTAGCAGAAGTACCGCAGAATGAACAAACAGTTTTTTATCCAAGGAGCCCTTATGGAGTTGCTAAGTTATATGCTCATTGGATCACTGTGAATTATAGAGAAAGCTATGATTTGTTTTGTTGTTCCGGAATACTCTTTAACCACGAATCTCCAAGAAGGGGCCTGGAGTTTGTCACCAAAAAAGTATCAGACGCCGTGGCCAGAATTAAGATGGGATTGTCAAACGAATTGAGGATGGGCAATCTTGATGCAAAGCGGGATTGGGGTTTTGCGGGTGATTTTGTAGAAGCCATGTGGTTAATGCTTCAACAGGATGAACCCGAAGACTATGTTATATCAACCGACGAAGCTCACTCTGTCAATGAATTGGTAGAAATTGCCTTCGATCACGCAGGCTTGAACTGGAAGGATTATGTTGTAGTTGACCCTAAGTTTGTAAGACCTGCAGAAGTTGATTTACTATTAGGGGACTCTGCCAAAGCAAGAAATAAACTAAAATGGCAGCCTAAGCTGGGGTTTAAAGAATTAGTGAGGATGATGGTAGACTACGATATTGAGAGGTATAAAGTATCAGAATATTCCTCAAAGAATTATGATACTCCTTCGCTATAAGCTTAAACCCATTTCCTGTCCTGCCTTTTACCATTTCCACATAATGGTTATAGATCCAGGTGGAAAATCGGCTTATAGAGACATTATTTTACATTCACCAGGTCGAAGGCAAACTCAAGTTCTTTTCCTTCAGGAGAGGTAATTAACAATCTTGCCTCTGAATTCTGGTTTATGTCTTCAATCGAGAATTTGTATACACATCCTGCTACAAATGCCGGTTCTTCTGGATAAAAACTGCTGGGTTCTGCAAACTCCGGAAAATACGAATAAATTGGATATGCAGTTTTACCTTCGGCATAGAGGATAGCGTTATAGCCTCTTGCAAACTCCATATATTCACCGAAAACTGATACAACAAAAGTCAAGCTTTCCTTGATATGTAATGCCCTTAATATTTCTCTTTGAGATAGTTCCCGTCTTTCAACAGCTGCTTTCTTTGCTTTAAAAGCGACATTGTGATATGGCGTCCATAAAGTAGCCCAACCATTTTTTTCATCAAGGCGAACTACCCAGGGCTCTGCAAAATCTTTTGGGCTTGCCATCTTGTTAGTTTGCCCGTATTTGACCGCTTCATTTATCTGGTTACTCGTTAAATTGAAAGACATACAATAAGCTGTATTATAAGTTAAACTCGTTATGGCAAAAAAAGCCAAAACAATAACTGTTTTTCTGCACATTTATTTTACCTCCATATTAAAATCTTTTTTCCTTCTTTATTTCTTCGTAAGCATTATTAATTTTTCGAAACTTATCACTGGCCAGCGTAGCAAATTCTTCTCCCAGATGAGAAACTCTATCGGGATGGTACTTCTTTGATAAAAGCCGGTACGCTTTTTTAACATCTTCAGCAGAAGAGCCTCTGGTAACGTTCAAGATTTTATAATGTTTATCGTTATCACTGCAAAATTCTCCTCGTATCTCAAATGCATCTTCTGCATTGATTTCTAAATATCCTATGATGCGGTTTATCATACTTTCTTCATTTGCATGAAACTCTTTGTCCGCAAATGCAACCATATAGACAATTCGCAATAAAGAAAGCCTTTCTTCATAGTCGGAATACTGTTTGTACTCATAGCATACAGCCTGTAAATCCAAGTCTGCCCTGGAGGTATGTTTTATTAAATCCCTGATAAAGCTCAGGTCTTCTCCTTTAAAACCAAAACTTACGAATGCCCTTTCTATTACATTAATTTCCTGTGTACTTATGCGTCCGTCTGCTTTGGCAATTGATATAAGTATTCCGACCAGATGTGTTATGAAATTTAAAGATCTGTCGTGATTACTAACAGGCCTTCCTGTGGTCATGGTCGCCTTATCAAAAAAATCACCTGTTACAGTACCAAGAATTGCTCCAAAAGGGCCTCCGAATAGAAAGCCTAAACCTGCGCCAATCGCTTTACCCTTCCATTTTTTCAAGATTCACCCCCCCCCAACTTATCCAAACCTCTCTCATGTTTCATTTATTTTCTCTGGGTACGAGAGGATTTTAAGTCTTCTTGTATTTGTTTTTCTTTAAGCCTGTCTTGTGCAATTTCTATGTTAAATTTTGCTTCGAGTTTGCTGGGGTCAAGCGCTAAGACTTCTTCCCATTTTGCGATTGCCTCTTCGAAATTTTCCTCTCTATATAGTTGAATTGCTTTATCCAGCAGATCTTCGACAGGAGATGTTTCTTGTGTTTCTTTTGTCAGGTTTTCCATGATCTCGCCTACATTACCTTTTTCCTCTTCAGCAGCTTTCTCACTAGGAGCCTCTAATTTTCCCAGTTTTGCCTTGAGGTTATTTTTATCATTTTCAACTATTGCCAGCTGTTGTTTGACTTTTTCAAGCAAATCTTTTGTTTCTGCCAATTCTTCTTCCAGGTTTTTGCGTACCTCGTTTTGTGATGTTTGTGCTGCTTCGATAGCAATCTGTTTGTCCTTTAATTGTGTATATTCTTTATTTAGCTGATTCTTGGCTGTTTCCAGTTTAACAAGATCTTTTTTCAGTTCGTAATTTTCAGTAGTTAAGCTTCCAATGTTATTAGATAAAGATTCCACCTCCTCTTCCAGGATATTAATTCTCTCAGTTTTCTTTTGCCCAAATTTGAGCTGGTAACATCCTGAGTTGAATAATCCAAGGGAAATTATAACAGTTGTTAATATATACCAATACTTAGAACTCATTTTCTTCATGGCATTCCTCCATTCGTCAGGTGGTTTTTTTATCCTGAAGTTTTAGAATTGTTAATTGTGAGATTGCCAGCTCCTCAATCTTTCTTGTCTGGTGCAGAATATGCTCCCAATCTTTCCTGGTTCCTGTTGCAAGGCCTTTTTTCAAGCGGTTTTCCAGCTTCTTCAAATCATTTTCTAATAACTTAAGCCTGTTTTTTAGATCTTCCATTATAGTGATTAACCTCAAGAACTGGATGTTGAAAAGACTTTCAGGTTTATTTTACTTAACATCTAACTGATGTCAAATATTTTCTACTCTTGACTTGTTTATGTGGGAGGGATATAGTTTTAACATGTTGCAATTGCAAAAGCAGGTCACCGCCGTTATCAAAGAATATAATCTTTTCAGTGCAAATGACACGGTTTTATTGGGTGTTTCCGGCGGACCGGATTCCGTCGCTTTACTAAGTCTGATTTTTGATGCAAATCGTGTAAACCCCGCTTGTTCTGACATTTTTATAGCACACCTGAATCACCTAATCAGGGGAAAAGAATCGGAAGAAGATGAACAATTTGTGAACAATCTTGCACAAAAGTTTAAACTGTCAATTATTTCCGAAAGAAGGGACATTAAAAAAATTGCCCGGGAGTGCAAAATGTCCCTGGAAGAGGCGGCACGGGAAGAAAGGTATAAATTCTTAGAAAATGCTGCGAAAAAAGTGGGTGCTAACGTTATTGCTGTGGGTCATAATGCCGATGATAACGCGGAGACGATTCTGCACAGGATAATCCGTGGTACCGGAATTGTAGGTTTAGGCGGCATGAGGCCGAAGCGAAAACTTACACCTTTTTCATCCCTTAATCTTGTTCGACCCCTGCTATTCACATGGCGCAAGGATATCATTGCCTATTTGAAAGAGAAGGATCTTTCTTATAGAGTTGACTCAACAAATTTTGAAACAGATCAATTCAGAAACAGGATTAGAGCAGAACTCATCCCTCTTCTTGAAAAAAATTACAATTCAAAAATAAAGGAATCCCTGGTTAAACTAAGTGAAACTACTACACAAAATTATGATTTCCTGGAGGCACAAGCAAAAGATTTATTTGAGGAAGCTTTGCTAAACATAGAGGGAAAAACAGATGAAATTTTAAGTGAAGTAGTTTTGGACATACACAAGTTAAAAGAAGTACCGCAAATTTTACAACAGATTATTATTAGAGAAGCAGTCGTTAGGCTAAATATTCCCCTTAAAAAGCTTGGTTACAAAAATTATAAAAATATTTTAAGCATACTTAATTACCGAAAAACACCTGTAAGTAATGTCGTTAAGGATTACTTAAATGTCAAAATAGAAGACGACAAACTACATCTTTCGAAAATGAAGTATTATGTAGAAGAAGGCCCCATTTTGAAAGAAACGGTAATTAAGATTCCGGGAGAGACAAAACTTGTTGAAACGAAGTATATAGTGAAAATGGAGATCAAAGAAATAGAGAATGGGTTTCTGGAAGGGTTTAAACGAAGCAGGACAAAATATGATGAAGCCGTAGATTTTGATAAAATCAGTGTTCCGCTCATGATCAGGACAAGAAGGCCGGGAGACAAATTTTGGCCATTGGGTTCTCCGGGAATTCAGAAGGTAAAGGATTTTTTCATAAATAATAAGATTCCCATGTTGGAGCGAGACACAGTTCCAATGGTAACCATGTATGACCAGCCAATATGGATAGTGGGATTTAGGATTGATGATCGTATTAGAATTACAAAGGACACAAAAAGATTATTAATAATGAAGCTTGAGGTGACCACATAGGCAACTAAATACATTATTCTATGTTCTATATTTGATTTGTTATTTTAAAAATGCACCATACTTTATGGGTACTTACAGGGCCAACGGCCAGTGATAAAACGGAAATCGGGTTTAATGTTGCACGGGAAATTAACGGCGAGATAGTCTCTGCCGATTCAATGCTTTTTTATCGGGGGATGGATATTGGAACGGCAAAACCTTCATTGAGTATGAGGGAGATTGTTCCTCACCATTTTATAGATATTATTTATCCATGGGAAAGTTACAGTGTTGGAAAGTATGTCAAAGATGTAGAAGATTTAATAGGTGATATTAGCAGGGGAAAGCGGAAGTTTCTTATTGTCGGTGGCAGCCCTCTTTACATAAAGGGTATTATTGACGGCATTTTTAACGGCCCTGAAGCAGATTGGAATATTCGCTCAGAGCTGGAAAGGATTGCAGAAGAAAAGGGAAATTTGCACGTTCATGAAATATTACAACGGATAGACCCTGTTAAAGCCGATGAACTCCACCCGAATGATCTGCGGCGTATAATACGTGCGATAGAGGTATATAGAAAAACAGGTAAACAGGTGTCGGCGCTTCAGAAACAGTATAAGCTGGCAAGAGAGAGTTATAAGTTTAAGATCATTTGTATTTCAAGAGAGAGAGAAGATATTTATCGAAGGATTGGCGAAAGAGTTGAAACAATGTTTGATAACGGCCTTGTTGATGAGGTTCGATCTTTATTGGATAACCCTGAAGGTTTAAGCAGGCAGGCAAGGCAGGCGTTGGGCTATAAGGAGGTTATTCAATATCTTGAAGACGGGCTTACATTAGATGATACGAAGGAGATGGTAAAATTAAACACGCGCAGATTCTCCAAAAGACAGATGACATGGTTTCGAAGTTTTCCGGACGTTCAATGGCTGGAGGCAGAGGAAGATGAAGGGCCAGAATCAATTTCTCAAAGAGTTATTACTTTACTAGACACTAATTTCCCCCGGACAAACAGCGCCGAGGGCGAGTAAAAGGCACGTATTTACAGTGGTTGGCAACCAGCAATCAAATAGAGAATCTTTCTATCTGGCTGACACGAAACAGGAGGTAATTATGGTATACGAATACGGTGCAGAGGGTGACGGTTTGGGGCTGGCTTCCGCAAGGAGTCAGGAGTTATAAGTATGATAAACTATTGAAACAGTATGGCAGAAGCAACTTTGGCCCGAAGGCCGAAAAGATTAAAAAAACGATAGAAAGTAAGAGAAGATAATATATCCATCTCCCAGATGGCCTAAACCATTATTCTATGTTGCAATTATAAATTGACGACTTGGCCTATAAGATATATAATACGAAACATTTGATATCCGTTATCTTTAACAAGATATCTTTTCTTTGTGGCGGTGTAGCTCAGCTGGTTAGAGCGGCGGAATCATAATCCGTAAGTCCGGGGTTCGAGTCCCTGCACCGCTACCATATCTTCTAGAATTTTCGCAATGGTTCAACGCAGGCGATAACTTGCTTGTTGTTATTCCTTTACCAAATATAATTTTTTATTGACAAAGATATGTCTTAATAATAGTATTTTGCAATGCCTCAAGAATTCTTAGTAGATTTAGATACAATTGATTTAAATGATATAAAGGCAGATATTGAAGGAATCAGGGCCTTGGTACCACATCGTTATGAGATGGGGCAGTTAAATGGAATAATTAAATATGACCCTGAAAACAAAATAATTATTGGATATAAGGACGTAAAAGATGATGAGTTTTGGGTACGTGGACATATCCCCGGCCGCCCGCTTTTCCCTGGTGTATTGATGGTGGAAGCTGCTGCACAGCTTTGTACCTATTATTTTAAGAGCTCTTTGCAAAGTGATAAATTTTTTGGCTTTGGCGGCATTGACAAGGTTAAGTTTCGAGGCCAAGTGCTCCCTGGTGATAAGCTGATTATTATTGCAAAGAATAAAGAATTAAGAGCCAGAAGAGCTATCTTTGATACTCAGGGAATAACAAATGGCAAACTTGTATTTGAAGGCCAAATAATTGGTATAGCAATGTAAGGGGAGGGGTTGTTAACAATATAGTTTTTTGGGTTTTTTCCTTATTAGAAAGGGGGTTTTATGAATAAGCAGGACTTAGTTGAAGCTGTAGCACAAAAGTTGGGAACATCAAAGGCTGGGGGGGAGAGAGCTGTAAATGCTGTATTATGTGGTATCAGTAAGGGTGTAAAGAAAGATAAAAGCGTTCAGCTGATAGGGTTTGGTACTTTTTCGGTAAAGAAAAGGAAAGCCCGAACTGGAAGAAACCCCCAAACCGGAGAAACAATTAAGATCAAAGCCAGCAGAACGGTAGGTTTTAAGGTAGGCAAGAAACTTAAAGATATGGTTTGAATCTTGTTAATATTGCCGTGGGCCTCACCTTATAAGCAGAAATATAATTACGCGGCAACTCCATTGTATAAGCGCTTTTAAGCGGTGAGTAGTTTTAATCTGAGCAACTGTTTGATAGGCACTTGCCCTAAACAAGTGCCTGTCAAACAAGCTTTTCTCTTCTTTGCTGTTATACACTCTCGATATCCGGCCTTTAACCTCCATATCACTCTCTTGCCAGCCTTTCGGTCTTTATCTTTTAAACAGGCGAATATAAATGGGAAAATTATTTGGAACAGATGGAATAAGAGGAGTAGCGAATATATTTCCAATGACTCCTGAAATGGTCTTAAGTATAGGAAAAGCTACTGCCCATGTTTTCAAAGAAAAATGCGGAAAGGAAAAACCTAAATTTGTTATAGGAAAAGATACCAGGTTGAGCGGTTATATGATTGAAAACGCCCTGGCATCCGGAATTGTATCAGTGGGCGCAGATGTTTTACTTGTTGGCCCTATGCCGACACCCGCCATTGCATATCTAACTAAATCGTTAAATGCAGATGCCGGTATTGTTCTTAGCGCCTCACACAATCCTGCTGAAGATAATGGAATAAAGATTTTTAGTGAAAATGGACATAAGTTATCTGATAATGTTGAGGATGAAATTGAAAAATATGTTCTATCGGGAAAAATTAAGACAGAACATATAAAAGGCGATTTGATCGGGAAGGCACATAGAGTTGATGATGCTAAGGAAAGATATATAGAGTTTGCAAAAGCTTCTGTAGAGAGCATGAGTATGAAAGGATTAAGAGTTATTCTGGACTGTGCCAATGGCGCTGCATATAACACTGCACCACATATATTAAGTGAGCTGGGAGCAGAAGTTGTTGTGTTAAATGACAGGCCGGACGGATTGAACATAAATCTGGATTGTGGTGCATTGCATCCTGAAAAGATGATGGAAATTGTGAAAAAAGAAAAAGCTCATATTGGGATAGCGTTAGATGGTGATGCTGATAGGGTTATAGTTTGTGATGAAAAAGGAAGAAGTGTTGATGGTGACCACATAATTGCAATATGTGCTATTAACATGAAAGAAAAGGGTGCTCTTAGAAAAAACAGTGTTGTTGTTACTATCATGGCTAATAAAGGTTTTGATATTGCTATGGCAAAGGAAAGGATAAAAGTTGTTAAGACAAAGGTTGGTGATAGATATGTTGTTGATGAGATGCGGAAAAAAGGATATGTTTTAGGAGGAGAGCAATCCGGACATATAATATTCTCCAATTATACAACAACAGGAGATGGAATGATCTCAGCTTTACAATTGTTGAGAATTATGAAAGAAAGAAGAGAAAAGTTAAGTAAACTGGCAGAGTGTATGACATCATTGCCGCAGGTGCTTGTTAATGTTGACGTAAAGGAGAAAAAAGATATTAGCAAGTTGAAAGTAAATAAGAATATTAAGGACGCCGAATCAAAATTGGGGGAAAAAGGAAGAGTACTTGTCCGGTATTCTGGGACACAGAATCTATGCAGAATTATGATCGAAGGTGAGAATAAGAGAGAAATTCAAAAAATAGCAAATGATATTGCGAAAACTATGAAGAAAGAGTTAGGAGCCTGATATGATACAAGCTGTAATAATGGCTGCCGGTAAGAGTACACGAACATGGCCGTTAACATTAACCAAGCCTAAACCATTACTCAAGGTAATGAATAAAGAGATAATAAAACATAATTTAGATGCTCTGCAGGGATTGGTTAGTGAAGTTATCATAATAGTTGGTTTTAAAAAAGAGATGATAATAGAGGAAATAGGCCACAAGTACGGAAAATTAAAGATAAGATATGCTGAGCAGAAGAGACAGTTGGGTACGGGACATGCCTTGAAGTATGTTGAGAAATTAATTAAGGGTAAATTTATAGTTATGGGCGGAGATGATATTTTTTCTAAGAAAGACATAAAGGCATGTTTAAGGCATAAATATGCTGTCCTGGGATGTAAGGTTGAAGACCCGGGCAGGTTTGGTGTCTTTGTTGTAAAAGGCAAAGAGGTCAAAAAGGTTGTTGAAAAACCCAAAAAATTTGTTTCAGGCATAGCTAATGCGGGGTTGTATGTTTTTGATAAATCGGTGTTTAAGTTTAAGCTCAGGAAAAGTCAAAGGGGAGAATATGAGATAGTAGACTATATAAATGCGCTTATTAAAAAAGAGAGAGTCGTATGTGAAAAGGTAAAAGGGCGTTGGCTGTCTGTGGGAAATCCATGGGATTTAATTGAAGCAAATAGCGTCCTGGTTTCAGAAATAAAAAATGACATAAAAGGAAAAGTAGAAAAGAATGTTATCGTAAAAGGAAAGTTAAAAGCAGGAAAAGGCACGGAGATTTTGTCGGGAACATATATAAAAGGAAATGTGATTATTGGCGAAAACTGCCTCATAGGCCCTAATTGTTATTTAAGAGGAAACACATCTATCGGAAACGGCTGTCATATCGGGCAGGCCGTAGAGATAAAAAACAGCGTAATTATGGACAATGCAAAAGTCCCGCATCTCTCTTATATTGGAGACAGTGTTATTGGAGAGAATAGTAATTTAGGTGCCGGAACAATAACGGCGAACTTAAAACATGATAACAAGAATGTAAGATCTGTTGTGAAGGGTAAAATAGTTGATACGGGAAGAAGGAAATTTGGGACTATAATTGCGGACGACGTACATACCGGCATAAATACAACGATCTATCCCGGAAGAAAAATCTGGCCGGGAGTAAGCACATTGCCTGGCGAGATAATTGATAAAGATAAGAAGGCCTGATTATATGAAGAAGATAATCAGTTGCCCAACGCTATTACTGATTTTCATCACCCCTCAACAGATCTGAAACTTTAGTAATATGCAGATAAGGCTCTCCGTCATTGATTTCAGATTTATAGAAATGGTAGTGCCTGCCATGTTTCATCAATGCAGTAGACATGCCAAGTCTCTTTCCCACTTCTATTTCGTCTTTAATCTTGTCACCAACACATAGGACCTGTTCCGGTTCTAAACCATACTTAGCTAAAATTTCTTTAAAGCATTTCTCTTTTCCCAGGGGATTTTCTGTTATGATTATTTCATCAAATGCACTTTCAAGGTCAAGGACTTTTATCTTCTTTTCCTGAATTTCTCTATTGCCAAATGTAACAAGGAAGAGCTTATAGCCAGTTCTTTTTAATTCGTCAATTGAAGCCATTGTGCCAGGAAATAAAGTGGCTCCCTCTACCTCCAGGGTATTAATGGTATTAGAAATTTCCTCACAAAAATCTTCGGGAAGGTTGTATTGATTTGCGATTTTATGGAAGATGTCAGCTTTTGGGCCAAGACGGTCTTCGAGTTCTAATTGCAATTTTAACGCCTCTGTTTCGGAGCATTTGACCGCTTTCGATATGATTTTAGCGGCAAGTTTTCTGCTTTTTAAAACCAGCGTTCCACTGCAATCGTATAGAGTGTCGTCCAGATCAAATATGATTGCCTTAATCCTGTCTGAAATGAGAGACATAGGCTTAGGAGTTATGAGGTGTTTTTAATGGCGTTAATTACGTAACAGTGATTATTGTGCATATATCCTGCATATAGAATCTGCCAGCTTTTCAGGATCATGTCTTATTAAGTCCTGCTTTTCCCACAATACTCTTTTTTGTTCAATATTTTCAATTAAATCAGTAACCTCTATTGCTACATTATTTTTCTCTAAATTTTCATCAAGAGCTACAATATCAGCATCTTGCTTTCTATATTTTTCGATTATTTCTTCACGTGGGAAATTGTTGTTGACAAGCACATAATCCAGGATTCCCTCTCCAAGGTACTTTATAATTGCCTTAATGTGATCCGATGCGGTGTAATTGTCTGTTTGTCCTGGTTGTGTGACGATATTACACAGGTATATCTTTACGGCTTTTGTCCTCTGTAGAGCGGCCTTTATGCCTCCTACAAGAAGGTTACTTATGACGCTTGTGTAAAGACTTCCCGGACCGATTACGATTATGTCTGCTTTTTCGATTTCACTGATTGCGTCTGGTGGGCATTCAACATCATTTGATTT